>Ga0164311_10001084_pt1 | contig 12986 bp, 13 predicted proteins | sample GuaBasSedimGuay2_FD_121796 | JGI IMG/M metagenome (GOLD analysis project Ga0164311, IMG submission 121796) | Subseafloor sediment microbial communities from Guaymas Basin, Gulf of California, Mexico - Guay2, Core 4569-9, 9-12 cm | ecosystem: Environmental > Aquatic > Marine > Hydrothermal vents...
GACATTCAGTTCGGTGATGGCCAGTGGTTCAGAGGTAAAAGCTTTGACACCTTCGCCCCGACGGGTCCCTGCCTAGCGCTCAGGGAACAGATACCCGATCCTCAGAACCTGAAGATGCAGATGAGGCTTAACGGCGAGGTCGTGCAGGACAGCTCCACAAAAAATATGATCTTTAAAATCCCATACATAGTGTCCTTCATCTCGGACGTGATGACGCTCGAGCCCGGCGACATCATCGCAACGGGAACACCCTCAGGAGTGGGTGTGTACCACAAGCCCGACCCTCGACTTCTAAGAGTGGGCGACGTCATGGAAGCTTACATTGAAAAAATAGGGGTTCTAAGAAATCCCGTGGTTTAGTCCGTTAACCCTGTGCTAGAGCAGGTTTACCTGTGAAGGTCTCTCGCGGACGGTTTGGAGCGTTTGAACATTACTGGACTGAATATTTTCATGTCCAGCCTGGAAATCCTCTCGCAGCCAGACCCGGTCAACAGATACGTGTCCTCGTTGCCCACCAGCATGCGGGAAGCTCTCTCCCTGCTAAATCCAATGGGCTTGCGACTCATGGAGATTACTATGCTTATCAAACGATTTAAAACTTTCCCGACCATCAGGAATCAGCTTCTAATTCAAACCCCGTGACACGCATCCAAGGGTAGAAAAGTTTCGCTTCTCGAACCACGCGCAACAAAAGAAGGGAAAGTTTCTTCTCCTCCTTTTGGGTTGCCGGAATATTGTGTTGATTTCAGGTCTTAACAGTGTTGACCAGTTTCCAAGCTGTTTTTCGGTGGTTTTTAATTCTGCGGTTACAGTTCCACGAGTTCCTTTGTGCTATTGGTGAAAACCTTGCATCCGTCGCTGGTAATGTGGATCATGTCCTCTATTTGGATGGCGCCCACCCCGTGGCCGTAGTACGGGAGTTCTAGGCACAGAACCATTCCCGGTTCTAGCTCTCTCTCCTCGGTGGGTGAGATGAACGGCGGCTTCTCGATTTTCAGGTCTAATCCTATGCTGTGCCCGATGTGCCCTCTGGTGTAGCTCGTCAGTCCCTCCTGCCTTGCGACCCTCTGCCCGGTTTTGAAAACATCGGACATTTTCACTCCGGGCTTCACCTTTTCCAAAGCGGCGTTGTGAGCCTTCAGCAGAGCTCTGTGAATCCTTACCTATTTAGACGTAGCCTCCTTTACTACAGAGGTTCTTCAGATGTCTGAGCCGTACCTTCCGCAGTCCGCACCCACATCAAATTTGATCAGGTCTCCTGCCTTGGCTGGGTTTTTGCGGGGGAAGTATGTGGGAGAGAAGTACTCGCCGATGTTGATTATGGCGTGCCGATACCCCGTGCTTCTCGGGTCTCTGATCACCTCGAGCTGGTAGCGCTTAACGATGTCCTCCTCTGTGGAGCCCTGGACGGGTTCTTCAACAGCCTTGAGTATGCCCTTCTCGGCGATCTCCGCCGCGTTGCGTGGGTGCTCAACCTCTTTATCGGTTTTAACGCTTCTTGTCTCGTAGAAAACCGACGCGCAATCGGCAAACCTCATCTTTGGGAACTTTCCCTTGATTAGGTCCATTATGAGGCTCTGAACGAAGAGCGTTTCAACCCGTATGGTGCCTTCCGTCAGGTTCAGGTCTTTCAGGGCTCCCTCAAGCAGGTTCACTATGTCCATGGGGTTTATTGACTCCGCCTTGTGTTCCTGTTCGGCTTCTTCCGTGGCCTCCTCACCCGTGTCTATGTCAACCCACATGGGGGTAGGTTCGGATGTCCCGTATGAATGTTTGACGCCTTATCTCTTCCTCCTCGGAATCGTTGACTATCATAATCGGGTCAAGGCTCTCCTCTGTTGGAATCACTACGATCGCCAGTCCCGCGACTCTCCCCGTGTAGAGAATGTAGCTGGGAGCCCCGCTGGCGTAGTAAAAGTTCTCAGGACTCAGAGCCAACACGGCGTCAAGGTCGGTTTTCCCTATGGCTTCCTTTAACCTTTCAACAATCTGACTCACACCAAAATCCTCCGATAAGCCTACTACTTGATAGATACTTGACGTGTTCGCTTTAGGATAATTGTATGCGGGGAACCCGTATTTTTCTCATAGTTTTAGGTGGCTCAGATTTCTATCATCTCGTTTAAAAGGATTAGGTAGTCTAATAGTAGTCGGGTTATCAGGAAATTCTTTCTGACGGTTTCCTTGGCTTTTTTACCCATCTCCTCCGCGAGGTCTGGGTCCTGCAGGAGCTGGATGATTCTGTCCGCGAATGTTTTTTTATCGTTTGGGTCAATGAGGAATCCGTTTTCACCGTCGGTTATTTGGAGGGGTATGCATCCAACGTTTGACGCTACCACTGGTTTTCCCTTCCAGAGCGCCTCGGTTACCGTGAGTCCGAAGCCCTCCCGTTTGGATTTCTGTATTATTACGTCGGAGCTTCTCTGCAGCGCGTTTACGAGAATGTTGTTCTCGACGGTAATGAGTATAACGTCTCCGCTTTTAGTCAGGCTTCTCACCCTTCGCTGCACCCTTTCGTAGATTTTCATTCCTTCGGGGTCGTCTGTCGCCATGCTTCCGCATAGCACCAGTCTGCAGTCAATCTTCTTTTTAACCTCTTTAAACACTTCCACGACGCCTACAGGGTCTTTCCACTTGTCGAACCTCGATATCTGGGTTATGAGCGGCTTGTCCGTTGGAACGCCGAATTTTTTGAGGTACTTTGAAATGTCACTCTTGGAGAGTTCTATGTTTTTAGTGTCCAGGGGGTCGATGGCGGGTTGGATGATTCTCTGCTGGACCGGCAGGTCTTCCTTTTTGTACTCCTCGCACGAGAGAATAATCGCATCGTACCTCAGGATAAAGTTCTTGAGGTAGTCCCATAGATCTCTGCTTGGATTTGATAGGTCTACGTGACATCTCCATATCCACGGTTGCCTCTTCTTGTAGAACTTTATGAGGGGCAGGGGTTGGGGGTCATGAATGATGACGCAGTCGTGGTCTTCTATGTGCGCGTATGTTGAGAAGTTCTCATTGGTTTGAACGTATAGACGCTTTTTCATTTCAGTGAAGTTTATGGGCTCCCCCTGAAGCGCGTTGTGGAACTTCTTTGTTATCGTGAAGAAATCCGGGGTGCCATGAAGAATCCTCCAGTCCGCATCTAGCCCCGCGTCGTTCATAAGTGGGACGAGCGATTCTAGAATCTCCGCCACCCCGCCACCCTGATAGGTGGAGTTGATGTTTATTACGCGTTTCCCGTAAAGCCTACTGGCCATCCTGTGTATCATGGATATTGCTGTGTCTCCTGCGATTTTCCGATAATCCTCCAAGCTGCGCATCTTAAGCTCCTCCCGCCAACTCCTTTAATAGTGATCTCACATCACCCACAGAGTTCAGGTTAAACTTTGCCTGTGTGCGCTCTAGACCCACCTTGATGGAGTACGCGTAATCTGGAAGAGCGGCGAAAACATCTTCATCCGTCCAGTCATCGCCTACCGCTAGGATGAAGTTCCATTCTTCCTTCGATAGCCAGCGTGACGCGGCCAGACCCTTATCTATGCCCGCATTCTTAACCTCGATCACCTTACTTCCCTCCAAAATTCCTAGGTTGAGGGTGGCGGTGAGATGTAGGAGCGTGTCCTTCAGCTCTCTCACATTCATTTCACCCAGCTCAGGATCAGCTCCTCTATAGTGCCAAACCAGGGAGAACTCTTTCTCCTCAATGAAGGAACCTGGTGTTTTATCCGCGTACATTTCAAGGATTGGCCGTATTTCTTCTTTCCAATCGTTTCTTAAAGGCTTTATTATCTCCCATGCGCCTTCCTTCTCCTTAACCCAGACTCCGTGCTCGGCTGTTAATCCCACATCCAACTTACCAAACCATCTGTCCAGTGTTCCTCTTTCCCGCCCGCTTATTATTACCACCTCGTTCCTGGAATCCTGGCTTAGCGCTTCTAGTATCTCCAAGAGTTCCTCATCGGGCTTCGCCATACTCGGCCTTGTTGCGAAGGGAACGAGTGTTCCGTCATAGTCCAGCAGAATTAAACGCCTACTGCTCTTAACGTAATCCTCCATAAGCTTTTTCTTCTTATCCCGTGTGAGTCTCTTAGCGTCGAGCTCACGCTGGAGTTCCTTAATCTTGAACAATCCGTTCATAAACTCTTTCACCCACCGCTCTAAATCATAACGCTTCAGTCTCCTCTGCATTATCCTGTTACGCTCTATCTGCTCTTCCTCAGGCATTTCTAACGCTTCCTTCAGAGCCTCTGCGACCTCCTCCCTGTTGTTCGGATTTACAACGATCGCTTCTCCCAGCTCTCTCACGGCTCCCGCCATCTCGCTCAGAATCAGGACGCCTTTCCCGTCTGTTTTTGTAGCGATGAACTCTTTAGATATTAGGTTCATTCCATCCCTCAGGGGGGTTACTAGTGCAACGTCGGCGATGCGGTAGAGACTCACCAGCATGTGGAAGGGTAGAAGACGGTACAGGTACCAGACGGGCATCCACCCTATGGTTCCGTGCATCCCATTGATTCGCCCGATGAGTTCATCCACCTGTTTCTTCAGCAGTATATAGTGCTCAATCTCCGTGCGTGAGGGAACCGCAACCAGAATCAGAGTGACTTTCTCCCTGTACTCCGGATACCTCGTCAGAAATGTGTCAAAAGCCTCAAGGCGTCTTGGTATACCCTTCGTGTAGTCCAGACGGTCGATTGACAGAATTATCTTACGCTTCCCCACCTTCTTCCTGATTCTCTCGATTTCTCTCTGCACCTTCGGGTCTTGTTCAACCCTCACGAATCTTTCATATTTTATTCCCATGGGGAACGCTTCAACCCTTATCAGGCGGTTATCCGCTGTGATCTGCCCCAGGGTGTGCTCGTAGCCCAGTATGCGTCTCACACTACCAAAAAAGTAGCGAACATAATCGTACGTGTGGAACCCGATGAGATCCGCGCCCAGAAGCCCCTCCACGATTTCCTTACGCCAGGGAAGCAGGTAGAATATTTCGAAGGATGGAAACGGTATGTGGAGGAAGAATCCTATTGTTGCGTCCGGCAACCTTTCCCTGATCATTTTTGGAAGTAGCATTAGGTGATAGTCGTGAACCCAGATTATATCGTCTGGCTCAGCAAATCTAACAATTTCGTCACAAAAAATCCGGTTGACTCTTTTGTACGATTCCCAGTAACTTTTGTTGTATACTGTGTACTCTGGGAAGTAGTGGAAAAGCGGCCAAATGGTTTCGTTGCAGAACCCATTGTAATACCCTTCAACTTCCTCAGGGGATAGGAAAATGGGGTAGCAGTTCTCAGATGTCAATGTCTCGTAGATTTCCTCTCTTTCCTCACCTCTGGCTTTATCTAGGGTGATTCCCGGCCACCCTATCCAGAGGCTTCTGTAGGACCCGCGAATTGAGTCTAGTCCAGTAGCCAATCCCCCCACACTGAGCTGAAAACGCAGTCTTCCCCCCCTCTTAACCACGCTTATGGGCAATCTGTTAGACACTATCAACAGCCTACGCATAGCACCACTCCACATTTTTCACAAATTATGCTAATGAAGAATCCTCTTTTGCGCCCCGAAACTTGAGGGCAATTACTCGTGTCGGCGAACTCGCCTAGTTTAGGAGCCTTTTCGTCTCGGGTCAGCGACTGTACCTTTCCTCCCTCCATGGGTCGCCACGGTTGTGGCATCCTCGGGATTCCCAGAATCCCCTCTCATCCTCCGCCACAAATTCGACTCCAACAACCCACTTGGCACTCTTCCAGAAGTACAACCTTGGAACCACGAGCCCCACGGGATAACCGTGCTCCGGTGTGAGTGACTCACCGTTGTGCTTAAATGCGAACAGGACATCCGGCTCGAAGAAATCGCTTAGAGAGAGGTTGGTCTTGTAACCCTCAGCCGAGTGAACCATAACGAACCTGGCGTTCGGAAGTATATCAACGAGTTCTTTCAACGCGCCGCTGCTCACTCCCTTCCACAAACTGTTAAACTTCGACCATACGATAACACAGTGTACACCAGAAAACACTCTAACCCTAGGAAGTGACGCGAACTCCTGACAACCAAGTTTTCTTTCCCTCTTCACTAGGCCCGAAATTGTGAAGAACCATTCGGAAACATCAATGCTCGGTACCGGTCCATAGTGAAGAACCGGCAATTTCCTGGTAACTCTCTGACCCGGAGGAACTTTATTCCCCCTTTCGGTATCTGGGCTTCTAACATTTCCTACACCATTCATATACAAAACCCTCAGACCACACGGGAAATGTTGACCTTCACACATGTCAATTACGAATTGAAATTTTCCTTTAACTCAGGTTGAAAGTAGCACCACCATCCTCTTCCGTGCACAAATCAAACAGTAACCAGTTGTCTCCTCCAATCACCAGCCCCGAAAACCTAGACTCCTCCTGTACGAAACATGTTAAATCTCCGATGATTATACCAAGAGTTGGTGATTCTCGAATGTCTAACGAAATCCTTGTCTTCCTTCATCATGTTTTACACTCTATGTATCAATAACTATAACCTTCCATATTTATCTTTTATTAATGGCCTTTTCGAGTTTCTCTGTTTTCCAAAAACACTTCACCCATTCGCCCTCAAGACACGCAGAATGTAACCCTTCTAAATCGTATCACTATATTTTTCTGAATCCTTCGTACCGCGTCATGGCAACAATTCCCGGTGAGCTTGTGCAGCACCTTGCAAGAAGCATAAGCTCTTCAGATGGGGTTCCTGAGAAGGGTATCAGCATGCACTTCAGAGAGTAGGTTCCTTGGAACGCTTCCATGGGATTCGACTTGAAGATGGACTCCGCCCTGAAAAAGCCGATCTCTCTTTTAGCATCCATAAACTCCTTAAACGATCTAACCTTACCGTCCCCCGCCACGATTATTCCCTTATTATCGTTAGCTAGAGCAACCCAATCGTTTACGAGCGGGTTAAACTTCCTGGCTCCCTTGATTTCCCGCGACACGACATGTCCACCGAGGTCCCTCCAAATCTTTCTCGGCCTATCTATACCCAGCCTAAGATTGAGGGGTTCGATACGTCCAAAGTGTCTGCCCTTAACATCGATGTGAGACTCCACCTCAAGCAGATGTAATCCCCTGTAGACTCTAAACCTCGTAGACACACTAGAGCTTTCGGTGAGCTTTCTCTCGAGCTTCACCTCTGCGAAAACGCCTCTACTCCCACTATTTGTAACCTCCAGCGAGGGGGCGTCCTCCAGAAACTGTTCATCGCCAAACGAAGCCTTAGACTCCATGAACGGCTTTCCTTCCACACCGTAAACCAAACCAGTTGATTTGTCAACAAGACGCATAGGCACACCTTCCTCGAAATGCAGTTCAACCAAACCATTACCCAGAACCTTCTCAGAAACGGTGAAACCGCCGCCCTTAAGCTCAGGTTCACCCCTCACGATCTCAACAGGGACAATCTCCTCAGCTTCGAATCCACCGACATAGACTAGATTCGCCTCGCTAACAGTACCGTCGGGGTGCAGCTTAACAATAGTTAAGTCAGTAGGGGTGACCTCACCCTTAACCCACATCACAATCTCCTCCATCCTCAGCCCCGGCTCCTCGACTCTAACCCCGATGTTCACCGGCATCAAGGGGATCTTGTTCCGGTGATAGTTGAACACGAGGAACCTTTTCACAGTTTCCTCTGAAAAATCAAAGGTCACCTGGGAGAAGATCTTTTCACTCGCTACCGCACCCGCTATCCTAGCGATCTCGGACGCGTATCTGCACTCGTACTCCCCCTGAACCCTTTTATAGGCACACGGATTCCACCCAAACTTGTCAGAGTTCTGACCGAGGAGGGCCCACTTCCTCGCCTCTATTAGCTCCGCCTCCTCTGCAGCAACGTCGATGCCCCTGCTCCTAGCCATCCTTATCCAGAACTCCGCCTCGCGAATATCCTGTCTTGCAAGCTCGTTCAAGGTCCACAGATGCTGATCCCAAGGGTCCCTAACCCAGAAAACATAGTCGTAAGCGCCGGGAACCCAAGTAAGGTCCGGAGCGTCCAACTGTCTGCCCACCTTGGCGCTACGCACAAACTCGCTGCAGAGCGCGTACTTCACGTAGTCTAGCTTTTCAAACTCAGATATGTAGCTCTCGAGAACGTCCGTGCGCAGAACCTCGGCGTCCTCCAGGATAACCACCAAAACGTCTCCGAACTCGGTGTCCTTCATGTCCCTGATTTTCCCAACAGGATCCTCAACTATGCCCGTAACGAACAGAACGCAAGGAATAGTAGAGCCGTCGAAACCCACCAACTCGTGCATCCGATGATCGAAACCGGAAACATCCCTCAGCCAGTTTCGCACAGCGGGCATCTGAACAACATAATACTCCACACCGTTCCTACGCAGAAACCTTGGCAGCGCGGGGTGATAGGAGCCCTCCTGAGCAAAGTAGCCCTTGGAAACATGCTTGAAAGTTTCCCTAAGCTTCTGCTCGGCGAGCCTGTGCTGGAAATCAAACTCCTCCTCTGTGTGCAGTGTGGGAAGACTAAAGCACCATGTATCCAACAGAACCTCAAACTGGCCCCTCTCAATCCCATTGTTGAGGCGATCAATAACATCTGGTGCCACACGCCTGAGAAAATCGATTGAACGGGAGGCTTCGATATCCCAACCGGCCTTAACCTCAGAGTGGTTCTCCAAAAAATCCAGCAAAGCCCTATATACGTTCGGGAAACGCCGAATAACCTCCTCGTCCGAATACTCCGCGTAAAACATGTTAAGGTGAAAGTGAAAATTCACATACACCGTCATAGCCACAACCCCTAACTGTGAAAATTTAATTTAGAAGTCATTCTATCTGCCACTGTTATGTCACAACTATCTTAGTATTATGCCAATAGTACCAATTTAAAAATAATCGTCAGCCAAAATTGTCCTAAACCTCATTCCCGCGGGGGTGTGCACCATCCAGCGTGCAAAGGTTTCCTTCATCGGGCTTCCAACCGTTGGGAAAACCAGTATTGTCACGTTGCTAACCGATAACAAGATCATTGAGAACTACGACCAAACAATCGGAGTGAATTTCGGTTTTCTCTCTGTGGGTGACTACGAGGTAAGCCTCTTCGACATAGCGGGGCAGGACAGGTTCCGATTCCTTTGGAAGGGTTTGACGCGTGGTTCCAGAGTAATCTTCATAGTGACAGACTCGACACCCGAGAACCTCCAAAAAACTAAGAAGATAGTCGAAGAGTACTCAAGGATTCCCGGAATAACCCTGAGAGTCATAGCGAACAAGCAGGATCTCCCGGGCGCTCTAAATCCAAACGAGGTAGAAGACTTCCTAGGATTGAAAGCCTACGGCATGGTCGCCATCGATCTCAAAAGAAAACCCCTCATGTGTCGAATACTGAGGGAGGCGATTGAGGAATACGTGTTGAGAGAAAAAAGCAACTAGCTCCGAATTGAACGAAATAACGAAACCTTGTCCTCTCAACACTTAACCATTTACCTTCTCCTCCAAACAAGCAAAAGGCAGTTCTCACCCTTCTTCGTTTCCTTCTCCAGCCAAATACTTTTATTCGATTCACACAATACCTTAATGTCGGAAACAGTTTTGGACACCAAATGTTTGATAAACGTTTCCATAACCCCATTCGCAGAAATCTCACAGAGAGGATAAAAATATTGAAGAAGCTAAGGATAGGAGTGATGGGATGCGGTACAGCCGCACACTTCCACGCCGCCGCATGTAGATCCTCAGAGAAAATCAAATTCGTATCCGCCTTTGACGCAAACATTGAAAACGCAAAGAAATTGGCCGACATTTACTCTCTAACCGTGAGTAGGGACTATCGTGACATTCTGAGAAGCGATGAAATCGACGCTGTTCTCATAACCCTACCTCACTACCTGCACACAGAATTCACCGTGGCCGCGGCGGAGGCAGGAAAGCACATTCTCTGCGAGAAACCTATGGCGCCGACACTTGAGGAATGCGACACCATGATGAGAGCCGCGAAGAAGGCAGGGGTCAAGCTCATGATAGCCGAGAATCACCGCTTTCTACCAGCCCACCAACTAATCAAGAAGGTGCTAGACGACGGGCTTATAGGAAAACCTCTCCTCGTACGGGGATACGAGGGGGTTGACGAAACCACCGACCTGTCAAAACCAGACAACTGGAAAGGGTCACCCGAACTAGCGGGCGGAGGAGTCCTGATGGACGCAGCGGTTCACAAATTCGCCATCCTGAACTGGATGCTCGGAGAAGTGGAATCGGTGTACTGCTGGCTCGCAAAACAGGTGATTAAGCTCGAGAACAAGGCCGAGGACAACGCCATGACGTTCCTGAAGTTCACAAACGGATGCATAGGCGAAATCGTCGTAAGCGACACGGTGTTCAGCCCCCCCACAAACAGGCTCGAACTCTACGGAACCGAGGGAACCATCCTCGAGGACCACGCCTGGAAAAAACCCGTGCAGATTTTTTCAACAGTGAAGGAAGCCGGAGAAAACAGGTACCAGTGGTTTAGCCCCGAGGTTGAACACGAACCATTCCCCGGGTACTACATCATATCCTTCAGAAACGAGGATGAACACTTCGCAGAGTGCGTGCTCGAAGACAAAGAGCCTGTTTTCACCCCCGAAGACGCGAAGAAGGCAGTGGGGGTTGCGCTAATGGGTTACCTATCCGCAAAAACCGGAAAAATAGTAACGCGCTCAGACCTCGAGAGGGTAGCATCAACCCAAGGAACACGCAGCATAATCACAGGCCTGGAAAAAGCCACGGTATGAACTCTCAATCACCGATTGCTCCGGACAAAGCTGGGAAGTGAGAAGAATCCAACGGCTTAACAGGCAGTAGACGTCTTCACGTCTATGGCTCAAGCCTTCTCAAGAGGTCTCCAACCACCTGAATGAGCAGGTTGATTATATATCCCTGATTCAGCACGTATCCCTCGGGAGTACGCGTAATGAAACCTGTTTCCTCCAGCCTCCGAGCTGAGTTCGTTGCCGCCTGTTTCGATATTCCCAGTTTACCTCTTATGACGCTGGCCGGAACCGGTTCACTCTTAACCTTCTCCAGCAATAGCTCAAGGATGGAGTACATGGTCTTAGACCTCGGATCCATCAGACGCTTTATCAGCGTCTTGTAATCTCCCTCGACCTGTTCACCTTCCCCTAGGGTTTTCTTTTTTTCCACTTCTGAACCTCCCACCAGGGTTCTACACACTCATTTTAGAGGTTACGGTTACTTCTTCCTTAATTCTTCCTCTATGCTTTTTATTCTCCTATCAATATCCAGAACGATTTCGAGAATCGCTGCGAGTAGAAATCCCAGATTCGGAGTGTAACCCTCCCTTTCCCTGACTATCAAACCGGTCTCCTCTAGTATTCTCCCCGCGTGCGAAAGATTCGAAGGAGTCAAACCCAAACCCTCCTGAATCTTGGAGGAGGCCACAGGGTCCCCCTTCTGGCTCTCCAGGATGTAGTTCAGAACGGAAAGGCTTCTTCCTCGAAAACCCCTAATGGTGTCTAACAGCTTTTTCCTATCCTCAGCTTCCCCTGAATTATTCATCTCCGCTTCACCTCTCTCAATTTTTCCGCCAATTCGCTAAGCGAGAAGAGAACCATCGCCAGAATAAACCCCACGTTAGCCTCATACTCCCCCCTGTTCTTAGAAACAACAAAACCAATCCTCTGCAACCTGCTCAGCGCGTTCCAAGCTGTTCCCTCAGTGATTCCAAGCTTCTCCACGAGCTCCCTAGGGGTCACAGGCCTCGGCGAGCAGAGAATGTACTCAATAATCTGAATGGAAGACTCACCCAGCCTCAACAACTTGTTAAACGCGTCCCTAGGACCAATACGCTCCCCATCACCGCTCATCCAATCATCTCTTCTCCAACGCTTTAACGAGCTCCTGAACCTTGAACAAGAGAAGCGCCACAATAAGGCCGAAGTTAGCCTCATACTCCCCCCTCTCAACAGACCTGAGAAAACCATCAGACTCCAAGCGCCGCACAGTCTTCCAAACACTGTTCTCGGTCAAACCCAACCTCTCCACAAGCTCCTTGGGGGTCACAGGCCCCGGGCTCGTAAGAACGTAAACAAGAATCCTGTTCGCCGTGTCCCTCAACCTCATAAGCTTGTCGAACCTGTCAAACAGCTCCCCAGCATCATCAAAGGCCAAAAAAAGCCCCCCAATCCCAACAAACCGGGCTATTCAAGCTCCCTCAACCTACGCTCATGGTCCAGCACCAGCTCCAGAATATCCAGATTCGAAACATACCCGGAAGAGTTACCGTTAATGTTCACCTTCGAAACCAAACCCTTACTGCCCAACCGCACCAAGTACTTTCCAACATCCTTAAGCTGCATGCCCAGAATATCCGCAATCTCCACGGGCCTCAACGGACGGTGCGAAATCGAGAGAAGCGACAAAACCTTCAGACTACCACCACGTAGCCTGAGAACAGAGCTATCTATACGGCCGCTCAAAACCCTTTTCACCTCCTACTTCGTGAAGTTCTCAAGACTCTTATCCACATGACCCTTAGCCTTAGTACTCAAAAGAAAAGTCAGAAACGCCTTACAGAAGGCGTAAACATTAACCTCATACATTCCACGCTCAACCTTACTCAGAAGACCAGCCTTGTTCAAATAGTGGATCGCGATGTTCGCGGCGTTGAGGCTGATGCCAAGCTTATCAGCTATCTCAGAGGCCGATAAGGGTCTCCCCTCATCGAGCATGAGGTTAATAACATCTAAACGTGTTTTCGACCTTCCCAAACCTAATAACGCGTTGATCATCGAAGGGCGCCTCGAGTAGCTTATGCTAGTAAAGTTCCCGTAGGTTAATCAGATATCAAACCTGTCACTTATATCTAGTTTATTTCTATTTGCCTCTATCGGAGTGGAAGTATGTTTTTATTCTGGAGTATTAATAATCACGTATATATATTTTATGGTCTCTTTCAAAAATATCCTTTTAAAAGTACAACGAACACTAAAGGTACTACTA
>Ga0164311_10001086_pt1 | contig 12972 bp, 39 predicted proteins | sample GuaBasSedimGuay2_FD_121796 | JGI IMG/M metagenome (GOLD analysis project Ga0164311, IMG submission 121796) | Subseafloor sediment microbial communities from Guaymas Basin, Gulf of California, Mexico - Guay2, Core 4569-9, 9-12 cm | ecosystem: Environmental > Aquatic > Marine > Hydrothermal vents...
CTAATATCCTGAATACAAGTTTTTACTCCATTATTTGAATCATGATTTCCTTTTACAAAAATTATTTTCCCATTTAATTGATCTTCATAAAACTTTGCAGTCTTGTTCTTAAGTTGTTTATAGCAAAAGTCACCAAGAACAAAAACAATATCCTCAGGTTTCACTCTAGAGTTCCAAAGTTGAATTAGTCGATAATCATGTTCTTCAATGTTCTTGAAAGGACGATGGCAATACTTTATGATATTAGAATGTCCAAAGTGAGTATCTGCTGTGAAGTAATACTTAGACATTAAATTCCTCCTTAAGTTCTTTAATTATTTCTTTAACAAACTGTTCTTCATCTTTCCAAGTCCATTCTTCACAGATTACTTTGAATCCTCCTATCCAACCTTCTTTAAGCCCTGTTCGATAGAAATAAATGCTCTTTAAAAGAGAAATAAAATCCTTAGACTTGAGATAGAGAGTAGTAGTCATTAGACATCTCCATTCTCAAGTATTTTCTTGTCCTCGTAGGGAGCCAAGACTCTTCTGTAGTATTCTAGTTTAATACACTCTAGTGCTCCTATTATCTCATTTGCTTTCTTATATCTTAGATTCTTAGAAAGTCTTTTGATAATAGAAGTGACTACATAATTCAAGTTACCAGCTAAATTCTCTTTATCCTTCTCTAGAAGTTTTACTAAGTCTTTAATTACTTTTTCGAACTTTACTCTCTCTTTTTCCTTTATGTAAGGCATTCTTGATCTTCTCCTTTACTGATTGACCTGCACAGACCCTTAAGCTTAATTTAAGAGCATCTAAACAGTTCTTACAAATAGTCATCTCAGGAGTATATTGATTATAGTAAAGAGCCCAACCTCCACTCCAAGGACTTGAAGGCTGTTCCTCTTTTTTACAAATATATCTAGCACAGTCATTACAAAGATCTTTCTTACATAGTTCACACTTAGTATAGGCTTTAGCACCACATATGTCACAAACTACATCTTCGACTATTCTTTTCTTTTTCATGTCTTACCCTCTTTAGGCAAATAATCCTATTAATACTAAGAGAAGAGCAACCATTTGAGTAGCAAATCCATATTCAGATAGTTTTTTCTCAAACTTAAGAAAAGAAATTATCCAATGACCTACAGCAAAACCAAGACCAAACCATATGAAGAAGTCTATCATCCTTCCACCTCCTACTTCTTTTTCAATAATTCTGCAACTAGTTGATGTTTCTCATCAAATTCTTTTCCTTCTAGTTTCGCTAATGCTTTCTTTTTTGCCTCCCAGTCATACTTCTCTTTGATAGCTCTATAAATCTTCTCAAAGATCATTTTCTCTAAGTTCTCTTTAGAACATAGACTAAGATCATAGAAGTCTACCATAGTTCTACCTTTAATCTCAGAACCACGATATTGAGCTATCCAATGGATCTTGGCAAACTCTGCATCTAACTTAACTTCAGTTATCTTTAGCTTAAACATTCTCTCACTTTCCTATGTAAACCCACTTAGATGGATATTTTCTTCTGTCTTCAGTAGGTATATATTTTACTTTCCCAATGGCTCTTAAGTATTTAAGAAAGGCTAATATTCTTTCTTCCTGAATAGGGTATCTTCTATTATCAAGACGTCTAAGTTCAAGAATAATAGCTTTTGCAGAAGCTTGTTTTCTTTCTTTTAGGATTTTGAGAATCTGTTCTACATACCATTTGCGGGTGCTTTTTGCAAGACCACCCATCCTATCACCTCCTTTTCTTCGAAGTTTCTAACTTTAGTTTAAGAAGGAATTTCCCCAGTTTCTCTATTAGAAGAGAATAGTCCCTTGCCTCAAGATTTGTCAAGAGTTGAGTTTCCTCTAGCATTCTTAATTTCTCTGGAAGTGATTCGGTAATTTCCCAGACTTTAGCAAATAAATCTAAGACTTTAAGGAATTCTCCTTTAGCAAAATAATATGAACTCTTATATTCAACTAGGAAAAGAGAAGCTTCTTCTTTGAATGCTTTTGAAATAGCTTCAAAGATTACTCTATCTGTTCCAAATTCAAAGTTAAGATAACTCTTCTCACCCCAACTGCCATCTCTCTTCTTCTCATAAAGAATGAGGTTATTGTTATCTAAACGAAATAATCTTTCTTCTTCCTTTCCTATGATTTTCTTTCTTCTCGTCATTTATCTTTCCTTCCACTCTTTTTCAGATTGAAAATAAGATACCACTCCTTAGGACTTAACTTGTATTTCTCTGCTTCTTTTTTAGCATATTCACAGATTACCCAGTCTTCGGTATTACAGATAGCCTCGAAGATCTCTTGTAAAACTCTGTCTTTACAGGTTTTGATAAGAGGACATCTCTTAGGGATCTTAAAGATTTTCTTACGCATCCTTCCTCACATAGTCTATCGATAAATATTTCTCCATGGAAATCTAAAGTAAGGAAATGGTCTCATAGGAGTCCAAGGTCTATCCCAGAAAGAAGTTCTTTCATCTACTGCAACTACTATCTTCAATGCCTCTTCAAAAGATAAAACAACTTGTGTAGTTCCTTGAACAAGGACTGTTATCAATTCAGGATTTACACTAGGATTTAAGCTAGTTACTGTTATTCTACTTCCTTCCATCAAACCTTTAGAAAACAAAAGATTCTTCTCGTTAAGAGAAGCATTAATTCTAAAGACTATTCCTGACTCTCCTTCTTTCATTCCAGCTAATACCTTTAATTTCTTCATTCCCCTCACACCTCTTTATTTCTTGTAAGTGACTTATAACCTTTTCTCTTTTTCATAAGATCTTTAGTCCTGAAAGCTATTAGTTCTTTCTTTATCTCTTCTCTTAGTTCCTTAGATATAGGATCGAAAGAGGTTTTCTTAATCTTTATGTTTACCATTTCAAGTAATTCCTGATAGAGTTCCTCTAAACGGCGAATAGTATTTGTATTCCGTAGTTCTCCGTTTTCTTCTCCTTTCTGTTTAAGTTCAACTAATAACTTTATTTCTGGATAATTATACCTCTCTAAGAGCCTGTTAATGTTAGGTTCTATTTCAGAATTCTCAAGAATATTTCTTGCACAAAGAAGACCTCTAAAGACGTATAAGAATTTCTTAACTGGAGCAGTCTTAGAGACACTTGAAAGATATTTCTTGTAGTTGTGTATTCCCATTCCTCTATAAGATAGAGCTAGTCCTTGTCTATTCACAGTCTTTAGAAGGACTTCTCTTAGACTTTTAAAATCTCTAGAAAGATAAATAGGAAGAGAGTGAAGATTTTCTACAAAAGTACAGTTACCAGCAAGAACTAGCCCGATAGCTTTCTTTAGTTCATACAAAACAATATCGTAATTACCAAATTGAAATTTCTTAACATCCTCTAGATTTTCAAATCCTAAGAGTTCTGAAGTCTTATAAGCAAATACTCCTCTTAGATCTATGTCCGAGTCTTTAGAGCTAAAGCCATAGAGATCACTTCCAGAAATAGTTAGAAATAAGAGTCTAGCAGAATCTTTCTTTAGACTCTCTCTTATCTTCTGAAGAATAAGTTTCTTTTTCAACTCTTACTTCCCTCCTAGTTTCCTCTTTAATTTCTTAGTTGCGTAAATCTCTTCAAGTTTATCCCACTCTTCACTTGTTGCTTCGATTGAGATGAGTCTATAAGCAAATATAGGATCACCAGCAAAGTATTCTTTCCCAACTTCTTTTCTTAGTTCATCTCCTAATTCAAAAACATCAAAGGGTTCTGATTCAATTATAATATCTCTAAGAAACTGAGATGGATCTTCTACTTTAATAGACTTTATTGCAGGAACTATTCTTTTAATTATTGAAACAAGAGGAGGAGTTCCCTTTCCAGTAGAAATTCTAAAATGAGTTTTCATCTCAACTTCCTTCTAACTTCTTCTTTAAAACTCTTTTAGCTTCAAACTCATAGAGTTTTTCCCATTCTTCTCGGGTAGCTTCTGTCCAATAAAGAAAAGCTTCTCTTTCAACTTCCCAACCGATTCTTGGGTTTTCTCTTTTCCTTTTAACAAACTCTTTTACAAACTGTCTAACATCAAAAACATCGCTTACTATCACAACTCTAAAAACATAACTCCAAGAATCTTCAATTTTCATTGATGAGATTGAAGGTATAAGTTCAGAGAGTTCTTTACCAAGTACAACTGAATCTCCTTCAAATTTGATTTTCCAATAGGTTTTCATTTTTCATCCTTCCTAATGACTTTTAATAACTTAACAAAGTCTAAAGCACGTCTTACTCCTGAAGCTTGAAGAGGATTCTCTTCGAAGATAAAGCAATCTTCCTCTACTAAATAGAAGAACCCATAGACTGGCATCTTGACTCTAAAAACAGACTCTACATCTAGAATTCTTGAATAGCTGATTATATGTCCAGTAACGAATAACTTAGAATACGGAGAAGTATAAGTATAAAAGAAAGGCTTAATCTTTTTCGTTAGTTTGTTTCTAAAAGACTCAAGAGCTGGGTTTCCTTTGACTTCCAAGATAATATCTTGTCTTTCCTTTAGAAAAAGAAGTAGTGATAACTTTTCTTCTAGTTCTGTAAGACTTTTACTCTTTATTTTCATTTTCAACACTAGCTATTAAGAGTTTATAAAGATCATCAGCCTTAGCAAATTTATCTAACATTCTAGCAAAAGCTTCTATCTTCTCAAGAGGAAGTTTCCATCTAAATCTATAGCCTAGATATTCTCCTTTTGCTTCTTGATAGGAAGTAAAGAACCTCTTTCCTTTGAAGAATTCTATTACTATTGTGTCACTAGAACGAATCTCATCATAGAAAGGATTTAGTCTAGAGAGTCTAGAAGGTTTCTTGAGTTTAATTATCAAAGTCCCTTTATTCCAATACTTGACAAAGTTCTCTACTCTTTGATCTGTGAAGATAAGATAATAATCTAGAACCTTAAAAGGGAAGCCTTTGACATCAAAGTATCTCTTTAATAGTTTCCCAAAGGTAGTTACATTTTCGATAGGGTTCTTAAGTTGGAAGATAAAAGGTCTTTCAGAGATCCAATAGCCTTTTTCAAGAGTAAGTTGAGAGTCTTCCATTTCTCTCCCCTATCCTTCGATGAATCTGTAAAGACCTACACCAAAGTGTGTAAAGAAGAAGAAACACCAAAGAGAGACTTTAGCATAGAAGAGCCATGTAGGAACAGGAATAAAGAGAGATAAAAGTATCGCTAGAGAAACAAGGAGATACTTTTTAATTTCCCAACTCTTACCTATCTGAGTACAGACATGACCACAGACTTTGCATTTATAGAACTTATAGTATTTATCTCCTATTTCTCTGGCAAATTCTTCATCGAAAAGATGCATTCCTGTCATATGTAGCCAAAAGAGGAAAGCTCTCTTTATATTCTCGGCAGACAGAAAAGAGAATCTAGAGGAAAGTTTCTTATCTCTTTCGATTATCCAACGATAATAGGCTTCTTGGTCTAATTTCTTAGTTATTTTCTCTATTTCCTTCTTTCCCATTCTATCACCTCAATCTGAATTTGGATAATACAAAACTACAATTTTTCCTTCTAATTTATTCCTCTCATCTATTATACTTTCCCATTTCTTTATCTTAATCCACTGAAGACCCTCTTGATTAGGAGGATAACCTTTAGGAGCTTCTACTTCTTCAAATTCTAGATACTCTCTTTCTCGGAGAAACTTCTTCAAATCTTCCCAAGCTTCTTTTAAAGAAGACTCAAGACCATAATAGTTAGAAGTTTGAATTTTTTCTAATATCTTTTTAGGATATGGAAGAGGAATAAATATTCCTTCTATCTCAACATGATGACATAATACACCCTGTGTTTGTTGTTCCCATTTAAATCCAGAAGGATAAGGAACCACAATACCAAAATTATGATCATAGGTATGAAGAGTGATTTCTCCTTGTAACTTTTTCCACCAAGGGATTACTGGCATTTCTTTTTCACCTCATTTACAAAGATAAGAACAATATATCTTCTCTCAAAGCGTTCGCGAGAGACTTTAATAATATGTCCTTCAGGAAATTCTTTTTTCAAGAAATCTTTTTCCATAAGATAAAAAGGGATTATAATAATTTCATCTAAGAATCTATGAAAGACATTAAGATGAAGATGGGGATAAAGTTCCTTTATTATTGTCCAATGCATAAAACTAGAAAAAGCACTATACCCTCTATACCTTCTAAATTCTAAAGATTTCATTCCTTCTCTCTCCCAAAAATAACTACCAAATAGAGTATCTCTTTAGACTTCCCTCCAAAAGGAACTTTAACAATACTTCCTTCGGGGAAAGTTGTTTTTAGTTCATGAGGAGGAGAAAACATGAAAGGAATAAAGATAACTTCTTCTAAGAACTTATGAAAGATATTCAAATGAAAAGGGTATTTCTTCATAAGTTCTTCGAAATCTTCTTTCTTAAAAGAAGTGAATCCAAAGAAGATTCTATAAACATTATTTTGCATTTCTCTTCTCCCTTTCATAATAATCTCTTAAGAGGTCTAAAAATGTATTATAGTCGTTCTTAGAAAGGTGTGAGAGTAAATAAATTCTTTCAAGCTCGTCTTCAGTTATTCCGTAGTAATAACAGACAGCTCTTTTACTATAATGTAACATTTTAGGACAAACCCAACTGCTACATTTCTCAAGATCTTCACAATGGGCACAACAAATTACTCTATTTTTCGGGCAAGGATTCTCAAATCGGGAGGTTGGAGACTTCTTGGCAAAATACATAATGGGACAAGCTATTTTCTTTTTCTTTCCCAATCCCACCACACCTTAAGTATTCTTTCTTCTATTCTATATTTTGCAGTGTAATAATATCCTGTTGGAGCTTCTTCGTCTCCTATTAACTGAACCCAACGATAACAGTCACTATAGATGTGGTCTAATTTTGCTTGAATAAATCTATGTCTCCCTTTCCAATCCTGTATTCTAATCAGAACTTTATCTCCTACTTTTAAACCTCTGATTTTTAAAAGAAATTTCTCTTGTTCAGATAATCCTTTTCTTTTTCTCATTTCTTGACCTCTTTTCTAGAGAGGCTATTATTATACTAAGTTTTAATTTATCTGTACAAGCCTTACAAAGAGTTATTTCAGGTTTCCAATAGTAAGGTTTAGGAGTCGCTAATCCTTCAACAAATCTTACGCAACAACCACAGATTCTTTTACCACAAATCTCACATTGGAATTTAGAAAGGTATTTTTGGCAAATTTCACACTTCACTTCCTTCCACTCGTATTATTTCTTTTTGTCTCCTTCTTATAAACTTTCTCTAAATAGGAAAAAAAAAGAAGGGAAGAAATCATGGGCACCATTCAATCAAGGGTAGTTCTTCCAGTATAACTTCGTGTTCTCCAAACTTTAGTCCTAAGTCATTTAATGGAGTAGCAGTAATTCTTAGAGTTATATTTCCACAGTCAGCTTCGGAAACTACGAAGGAGTATTTCAGTTCTTTATCAGTCTCATTAAACCCTAGTATAAATTCTTCAAGAGTTCCATGTGTTTTGGAATTAAATTGAATTTCTACTAGAAACTCTTTAAAGTAATCGTCTAAGATTTCTTTGTTAAGGAAATAGACATCAAACTTTACTTTTCCCCAAGTCTTCCAAGACTGAGGAGTAAGCCAACCACTGTCATACGGATCTTGATGAGTTATTGAAGTATAAAGAACACCCATATCATGAGTATAGATTGCTGGTGAAACATACTGTCTAAGAACTACACTTGTATTAAAGAAATATGAATATGTTGCATAGACAATTGGGATTAGAGTTAGAAGGATACCTAAAGCTAGAAGCTTCTTTTTCCTCACTTAGTTTCACCTCTTTCTAACTTAAATCCTTTCCAAAAATCACAAGCACTTCCAATACAAATTAATCTTTCAATTCTTGTCTTTTTCCTTTCTCTTAACCACTTATTTTTCCTTAAGTCAAAAAGACTTTCAAGAACACAAGGTTCATAGTCACAAGAGTTTGTTTTACTGTTGAAGTGTTCGCAAGTCACACAACATCGGTAACCCAAAATTCGTAAGACTATTCTTTCTCTTTTAGTTACTCTCATTTTCCTTTCTTCTCCTTAAATCCTCTACTTTAAAACCCTCCCAAGATGAACACTCACAACCAATACTAATTGCTTCTTCAAATAGAGTAGGTTTTCTATCTTCTCTTGAATGTCTCAAATCGAAGAAGAAAGTTGGAAATCCTCTTCCTACTCGAGGATGTTCGCATTCTTTAAACTTTGAGTTAAAGAACTTACAAGTAATACAACACTTGTATCCAAGAACTCTAGCAATTAACCTCATTCTCTTATTAATTCTCATTATTTTCTCCGTCTCAATAAGACTCTAACTTCTTAATCCTCTTCAACTTCTTCCTCTTCCTTTTCGTAAAGAGGATTAAAAATTAAATCTCCTAGAACAGCTAAGATAAGCCATAACCAAAAATTACTAGGAACTTCAAAGAAGATACAATAGAGAACATAGATAACAGTAAAAATTGGAAAAGTGAAGGACTTGCTCTTTCCTTTCATTTGTGTTCACCTCCGAAAAGGCGAGGTTCTAAATGAGAGTTTAAAATATCAAACCATTTATGGAAGGAATAAGGAAGTCTTAGGAAGAAGAATATAGCATGAACTATCTCGTGAGTAATTACCCAAGATTTATGAAGAGAAGATAAAGAACTCTCAACATGAATACTATAACAAGGAGAGTGTATATAGAGACCATTTGCTCTTAATTCCTTTGCTAGACCTATTGTAGGAATTACTTGAGGCGGGAAAGGAAGTCTGCTCTCCTTGTTTAAATCTGGTAATTTTAAAAACAACTAATCTCCCTCAGTGAAGTAAGAAACAAACATGGATATTTTCTCTCAAACACATCTTACACTCTTTCATACATTGGATTCTCTTTCCATGTTTCTTAGCCATTTGCTCAGGACAAATAAACTCATTAGGTTTTCTTTCTTCCTTTGTTCTTATAACTCTTGCAGTGCTTTTATTCCAATTTACTTTCTCTGGAAACCTAGATTCTACTGACTGTATTATCTTTAAGTTATCTGGAATATTATCCCAAAAGTTATCAAAGAAGTATGACTTAGTATAAGCATAGAAAGTTTTTTCTGGAAGTTGTCTAGCTATTTCACACCATTTGTTAAAGTAAGACTTACAGTAGAAGTCTCCAGATTCATGTAAACGTATAATTGTCTCTTTCCGTTTTCTTAGGAATTTAACTATCTCTTCAACAAAGGATTCACTTTTAGAGAATCTTAAGTTTCTTAACCTAGAGTTTCTTGCAGAGGGATATAGTCTCTCTGCCTTCAGGGCATAACAGTATTTCCTACACTCAGTTGAACTTCCAGGACAAGTCTTAATTGCAGGGAGATTCCATATTAGAACATCTTTACTTAGTTTTCTATTTCCTTTACTAAAATGAAATTTCTTATTCATTCTTTCTTCCTCGTTAAGAAGTTATGAAGCTCATCTCTTACTTTTCTACAGAAACAAATCCCTTTATCAAATTTACAAATGATATAATTTGTTGGAAGATATTTGGATTCCTCATAACATTCTTCAAGTCTTTCACAGAAAAAGCAACAAGGAAAACCAACTTTAAAGCACTCATGTCTATTTAGAAACTTGCACTCAATTCCTTTAAGTTTCAGAAGAAAAAGAGCAGTCTTGAATGGATTTTTCTTCCCCATTCTTAACTCTCCGTCTTGCTAATACAACATCTTCTAGTTCTAAGAAATACTCTCCACCAGAATCAAATTCGATAAATAGCAAAGTTTTATCTAAGCCTTTAACAACTTTCTTCACATATCCATAACGAAAGTAGGAAGAATCCTTGTTCCAGCAAATCCATCTTACTCTTACTCTATCTCCCACTCTAACTCCAAGAATTCTAGTTAATATTTCTCTTGTTCTCATCTAAGTCTCCCTTTAAGTTTGTTAATTAATATTTTAGTTCTTTTCTCATTGTTAGTGAGCTTACATTTTGCACAATATTCTCTGAATAAAAACTGTAAAGAGAACCCCCATTTACCACAATAGCATAAACATTTTCCATAATACCTATCAAGCTTTCTAAAGGCTAAACAATTCATTGCTCTTTTCTTTCCTAGCCAATAGGCAACTCTTGAGCCAAAATGTGAATAGCAACTAGCCTCTAAATTTAACTTATTTCCTTCTTGAAATAATAAACTAGCTTTTCTCATAGCCTTTTCATAGTAAGTCTCTAGTTCTGGAATATCCATTTTCTTAAAATCCTTTCCGTTCATCTCTATCCCTTCTGTTCTAATCTCCATTTAAGAATCTTACTTGCATTCTCTTTTATTTCTCTTTTTAAAGCCTTAGTAAATTCATCAACACAGTGTATATGAAGATAAGTAGAACGTGAAAAATGAAGGTATTTATGAGTTGCTATTAGAACACATGGTTCTCCTATTTTGATACATTTATTACAATAACAACAATAAGCTCGATAACTTCTATTTCGCCATACTCTCATTTCTTTTCCACTCTAATCTTCTAAGGAGATTTTCTATCTTTGCACAAAAGCCTACTGCGGAACAAAATCTACATTCAACATTTCTTTCTTTTTGAGCCTGATAACAATTAGCTACGTATTTACAGAACAAACAGCATGGTGTTGAATAAGAAGAACAAGTTTTTCCTTTTCTTAATTCACATTCTAGCGAAGAAAGTCTAGCCAAGAAAATAACCATCTCTAGTTCTTTATCTTTCAAATTAGAACCTCTATCTCATCTAAAAGAAACTCTTTACCTAAGATCTGAATATGACTACTGACTTGGAGAGGAATATCTAAGTCAATAAAGATATATTTTCCTCTAATGAATCTTACCGTTCCTGTCATACCCCTAAACATTCCTCTTTTTACTCTTACTTTACTTCCTTTCTTTAGAAAGAGATACTTGATAAGTTTCTTTGTAGATTCGTTCACTCTTTTTCCCACCCTGCAAGGTTTGAGGAACGGTCAGACGGTAGGTCAGTTTGAAGAAAGTCAAAGTCTTTAATAGTTCTAAAAGCAAACCAAGGAGTTCCTAGAATATCAATTGTATAAACAAAACAATTCCTCTCTTTATCGAAATGAGAAGAAAGAATCTTTCCTTTTCTCTCTATATCTCTAAACTTAAGATACACAATTGTTCCTTTAGGTAAAGGAATAAGTCTATGAATTAACTTTCTAATTGCTTTCTTCTCTTCCTTTTTCATGTTTATCCTCTTCCTCAAGAAACTTTATTCCTTTAATAGTCCTAATACAAAAGAAGTTAGGAATGTCTGTGAAACTAATACGATAAATCCAAGCTTTCCATCTTTTCGAGAACCATCTTCCAGTTATTTCCCCTCTGAGCCAACCTTGAAAGAAGTCAGGTTCAACATAGACTTCCATTCCTACTGGTAAAGGCAAGAGTTTATCTATCAGTCTCTTAACTTCTTTCTCTTCCTTTCTCATACCCTTCCTTCTCTCCTTCTTCAGGAAGTCTGATTTCATTGATAGTTACGAAACGACTACCATGTGGTTCTTCCATTTTCACTTCATAATACCAACCCACTACCTCAGAATAGGCTCTACCAATAATTTTTCCTTTAAGCCATCTTTCATAGAAAGCAGAGTAAACATAAACTTCCGTGCCGATAGAGAGAGGTAGGATATAGTTAATAATCTCTTTAACTCTATCTCTCATACCTTATCCTCTTCATCTTGCATATCTAAAGTTGCAGAGGATTCTCCATACTCTTTTTCTGCTTTCATAGAAGTCTCACTTAAAGTTTCACTAGAAGTATTATTCCTCTTCGGTCTTTCTCCTTTCAAGCGTTCAAATAGGAGAGTAAGGATTCCAGCTAATCCACTTAAAAGAGAGAGTAAGAAGATTACTCCTATTAGAAAGAAGAACCATATCCAAAACATAATATCCAAAGTGTCCTACCTTCTGTCCATATACTCTCTTTTTAGTCTAAATCTCCTTAAAATAGGCTCTATAATTAGTTAATATCTCATCTCCTCTTTTAGATTTTCTAACTGTCCTTTTCTTTCTTTCTAAATAGTCTTTCATCTTCTTCTTTCCTAAAGCACCATATTTTCTCACTTAGGTTTAAGAGCTTATACAAGAGTTTATACTCTTCTAGACTTAACTCTTTACCTCTCCACTCTCCAGTCTTGACATCTTCCTCTAGAAGAAAATAATGATTGCAGTATTCACAAATAGAGATATAAGTTGAAGAGTCTCCAGGAAAGAGAGGTTCTTTAGAAGTATCAGTAGAGGCTAGAGGAGATCCACAGAGAGGGCAATAAAACCAACACGGTCTATCTTGAACTTTTATCTTGAAAGTTCTTTTCTTCATTTCTTCTCTCTCCTTATTTTTATCCAGGTTCCCTTCTTAAGTTTAGCTAATAAGATTAGTCTAGAATCTGAGACTTTCTTAGTATTACAGACTATTTTGTTAAACTGATGAGTACATTCATCACAGATACATCCTATTCCTTCTGGAGAATAGATTTTCTTTCCTGAGACTGGGCATATCCCAGAACAGAGAAAGACTTTCTTACAAATCTCACATTCAAAGAGAAACTTTTTTTCGAGCATCTTAGCGTTACATCCTGAGTTATCCAGAGAGTTAGACTGTCGATACAACTTTAGAGAGCTGTCATGTCTCTAGTTGTCTAGTCATATTCAGGCTCTCTAATCCCTATAGTTAGAGAGGATCCACACTTCTCACATTTAGGTTTACGTGAGATATATCCACATCTATTACAATAATATATCTTTCCCATATTTTCCTCCTCTTTATCCTAAGACAGTACTAGGCTTTGGACTATAGACAATCTCTACCATATCATAAACTTCTACTTTTCCTTTCCCATCTAGAACATACTTGAAGTATTCTCCCTCCTCACCAGTAAAGACTAGTTCCCCTCTTACTCCTGCTCTAGAGAGAAAGACTAGTTCTTCTTCAAATTCATCTACTA
>Ga0164311_10001087_pt1 | contig 12971 bp, 16 predicted proteins | sample GuaBasSedimGuay2_FD_121796 | JGI IMG/M metagenome (GOLD analysis project Ga0164311, IMG submission 121796) | Subseafloor sediment microbial communities from Guaymas Basin, Gulf of California, Mexico - Guay2, Core 4569-9, 9-12 cm | ecosystem: Environmental > Aquatic > Marine > Hydrothermal vents...
CTGCCATCTATCCGCTTATCTTGGAGGAGCAGGTTGTAAACCTTGTTCCGCATTATCTTCGCGGTTAGATCCTTCTTCGGGACGAATGCCATGATCATCACTCCTCCGCCGGGGTGAACTCGCTGAACTTCTTCTTCAAGGCCTCCCTTTGAAGCCTGTAAATCTCAGCTATACCCTTCTGCGCTAAGGCGAGCCCCCTCTTGAACTCATCCACGGTCATCCTGCCGTTAAGCTGTAAGAGAACTATCGAGTTGAATCTCGGAGCCATGGCAACGGGCATGTCCGCCTCACCATACTTGTCCTCGACATCGCAGAGGTCTAAGATCAGCTGACCATCAACCTTGCCGACCGCAACCGCCGCAACCAGATCCGCCATAGGTATCCCGGCGTCGGCTAGAGCGAGGGAGGCGGCTGTTAACCCCGTCGTCCTCGTCCCGCCGTCCGCTTGCACGACCTCGATGTACACGTCTATGGAGGCTCTTGGGAACTCCTCAAGGAAGGTTACCGTTTCTAGCGCCTCTCTGATCACCTTAGATAGCTCGACCTCTCTTCTGGTCATCCCTAGGGGCTTACGCTCCTCCACGCTAAAGGATGTCATGTGATACCTACAGTTTAGGATCGCTCTGTCTGGAAGGGCTAGATGCCTTGGATGAGCCTCCCTTGGCCCGAAGACCGCCGCGACGACCTTCGTTCCCCCGAACTCGACGTAGGCTGATCCGTCGCTCTTATCTAGGATGCCGACCTCCATCTTTATCGGCCTAAGCTCGTCAGGTCTTCTCCCGTCAACCCGCACACCGCTCTCATCTATCAGCCTTTCAGGCTTCAACATCCTGAGAAATCCTCCTGAACACTATGGGCACGTTCTCCAGAAAACCCCTCATGGCGCAGTATATATAGTTGGTAGCCCCCAAGAGCTTTACTTCCCGAGAAGCTCCCTCAAGTATCTTTCAATCCGCTCGGTCAGCCCTGAAGTATGCGCTTCCCGCTCTATCATCCTTATCGCCTTCATAGCGGCGAACTCGCTCTCCGGCGATGGGCCGTTTACCACGACGTAGCCGTTTTTTCCTACCAGTATGTCGCATCCGGTCAGCTTTTTGATCACGTTTATCATGGAGCCTCGTCTCCCAACGAGCCTGGGGATCTTCGAGGGATGAAGCTGAATTAGCAGGCCGCTTTCGATCTTCCTTATCCTGCTTCCCCTGTCGATTATAACTCCGCTCAACCCGCTCTCCCTAATCTTAACGTAAACGACGTCTCCGACCTTCAGCTTCATGCTCTTGACCTCTTCCCGATCCGGTATCCTTATGATGCCGGTTAGATGTCTCCCCAAATCCACCTCGAAGCCATTAGGCCTGACATCGGAGATTATTCCTATCACCCTATCTCCTGGCATCGGCTTATAGGCTGCCTTGAACGCTATGACCGTGACCTTATTGTTCTTTATCGTCGCGAAGCCTATCTGAGCGGCGTAGATCTTCCCTCCGAGGGTGTACGTTCCCTCTCCGCTTCGCTTACCGTTATCTGACAGCAGCTGCCCGGGCAAGACGACCTCATGCTCCGAGAAGTATATCGGCATAGCTCATTCCTCCAGTTGGGTTACCTCGACCTTTCCAGATGAGATCTTGTTAAGTCTATCTATTAGGTCTATATGAAGGCCTGTTGGAACCTCTACTATGCTCGTCCAGCTTCCATCCTTTCCCCACTGCTCGCTCGTTATCTTCCCCATGCTCTTGACTATGCCGTAGGCTCGGGCGGCGATTTCCGCTGGAAGCCTTATCTTGAACTTCAGTATCCCCATCTTGATCGGCAGGATCATCCTAAGCTTCTCGAGTATCTTGAGAGCCTGCTCCTTAGCGTCTTTGAAGGGGTCTATCTGAATCCCGGCTTCCTCGATCGCCAGCTCGATGCGCTGAGGGGGATGTGGGAGATTCGTTCTGGGGTCTATCGTGTTCTTTGATATGAAGTCGATTATCTGCTTCTTCTTGTCCTCTATCAGCTTTCTCCTCTGCTCCGCGGTAACCTGAACGACGCCCTCCCTGAGAATCGTCTCAGCGATCTTCATGAAGTCCGCGGTTCCGAAGCTCTTTCTAAGTAGCTCCTCTCCAGCTCTTATCCCCTTCTTCGCGTCCCTGTAAACCTCCTCGTAGACGATGATCTTGGAGACCGGAATCTTCTCCCCCATCTTGTATCTCAGGGCGTTATCTGGGTCTACGAGGATCTCGAAGGTTTCCCCACGCCTTTCAAGCCTCGCTATAGTATAACCTTTGGACAAGGTATTATCTCTCCCCAGTAGAAAGATGTTAAGCTCGGGTTAAAATGCCTTTCTAAGCCTCACCCATCCTCTTCCTGATCAGGGGCTCCATGATCTTCCTCAGCTCGTCTTGAGCCATCGGCGTGAACTGCCTAGTCGAGGTGGGGACGGACGCGAGCCTGATGGTCCAGTTCTCGTCGATCTTCTCCGCCGACTCTACGAGGCATCTGACCGCGAGGGCTATGGCGTCGTCTAGGCTCATCTCCTTTTTATATTCCGTCTCAAGGATCTCCCTAACCTTCTCAGCCCCTCTCCCGATGGCCCACGCGTCATATTCTAGCACCATCCCGCTCGGCTCCGTGTAGAAGACCCTAACCCCGGTATCGTCCACGCCCCCGAAGAGGAGGGCTACCCCGAAGGGCCTGACCCCGGCGTGCTGAGTATACATCTGCATCAGGTCGCCGATATACTTCGTCACGGACTCAACCGTTGGGGGCTCATCATAAGTCAACCTTAGGATCTGAGCTCTAACCCTAGCGTTGTCAACCAAGACCCGAGCATCCGAGTTTAAGCCCGCTGCCACCGCCCCTATATGGTCATCTACCTGGAATAGCTTCCAAGAGTAGTCCGCGTTCTGAAGCTTCGTATGCATCTTCTCTTCAACCGCCAGGACGCAGCCCTCCTTACAGGCTATGGCCAGAGCCGTAGAGCCAGATCTGACGGTCTCCAACGCATATTCGACCTGGTAAAGCCTACCCTGAGGGGAGAAGACGGTGATCGCACGATCGTAAGCTCCTGCTATTCCGAGAGCCATTCCTACTCCTCCAAGCTTAAAAAGATCAGCTAAGAACTTAATTAATATTGATCTTAGCGGACCCTAGGGCGGATAACGCTAATATATCGAGAAGCCCCATGAACTCCTGCCCGCGTCGGCTATGAACACTATCATGATCGCCGTGGGCTTAGCGCTCATCTTGCTCGGGGCACTACTCGTAATGCTCGCGCTTCTCTCTAATCGAGTGAAGGTTAGGGGAGGGGGAGACATCCTGATAGGGCCCTTCCCAATAATCTTCGGGGATCAAGCACTTAGGCCGATTCTTCTCCTATTCGCTGTGCTCGCCGCTTTCCTCCTCCTAGTCTTCGCGATCCTATCAAGGTGGTGAAGGCATGGAGAGGCTGCGAACACCTTCGGAGATCTCACCTCTTCTCCTCTTGGTGGGCGCTTTCCTGATAATCGTCGGCTTGTTTTTGCTTTTTCTAGGATTCGCTCCGGCTGAGAAGGTTGAGAGCGGGGGCCTGATCATAGTAGGGCCCTTCCCAATAATCTTTCACGGAGAGGCCAGCCCGATGACGATCCTATTGATCTTACTTCTTCCACTAATCGTTTTCATAGCTTTAGCGCTTTATTTCCTCCAGTTTGCAAGGAGGCTTGAAGAAGGAGGGCAGGGCTCATAAAAAGATAATCCTTTAATAGGCGTGCAGCCGAGCAACTAGCGATCAGGGTTGCCTTATTGCCGTGAATGCGGTTCGAAGATGATCTATGATCGGGATACGCGCTCTTACGTCTGCCCAGGATGCGGGCTCACTTACACAACCCAAGACCTTGTGATCGAGTCGAAGAGAAGCCTGGACGAGAGGTTTAGGGAGAATAAAAGGAGGAAGAAATATTCTGAATACTTGGAGTGGTGGACTTCCTCGAAGAAGTAGGGGGTGAGGGGGATGGAGGTCGTGCTCTACTCTAAAGGGGAAGCTGCTGAGAGGCTTAGAGAGATCTTGCTGAAGGATGAAATGGTTTCAAGGGCGAACGTCCTATTCAAGGACGCTAAGCCCCTTGACAGGGAAGGCTTTTACATCAGGATCCTAGGAAGCGAGGAGCAGTGTAAGAGAGCCTTGGAGCTGTCCAAGGATCTGGCTGAGGAGGTTTCCGGGGAGGAGAAGGAGAAGGTTCTGAAATCCTTGAGGAGCGAGGACGAGGAGATGCTTTCAGGGTTCTCGGGAATCTTCTAACCTAAGCGCTCATCAGAGGTTAATAGGATTCACGGAGAGAATCGAAGATGAACACGGTGTTCATCGTTGGAACGGCTGGCTCAGGCAAATCGACGCTTACCTCAGCCTTCAGTGATTGGCTTAGATCCCAGGACTGGTCAACGATAATAGTTAATTTGGATCCAGCGGCTCAGGTTCTCCCCTATGATCCTGACGTGGATGTCAGGGATATGGTGGACTATGAGAGGATCATGGCCACTAGGAAGCTCGGCCCGAACGCTGCGCTGATAGCGTCTATACGCGAGGTTGCGAGGCAGGCCGAAGAGCTGAAGGAGGAAGTTAAGTCCTTTAACCCGGACTACATTCTGGTGGATACCCCGGGTCAGCTCGAGCTGTTCGCTTTCAGGCGGGAGGGGCTCATCCTCGCGGAGAACATCGGGCTCAAGGAGAGGAAGGCGATGATATTCGTCCTAGACCCCATGTTCTGCACCACGGTCAAGAACTTCGTCTCAAGCATGTTCCTCTCGGCATCGGTTTACTTCTCTTTCGGCATTCCGCTCATCCACGCCCTGAACAAGATAGATGCTATCTCAAGGGAAGAGGTCGAGAGGATAGAGGGGTGGAGCGAATCCTTCGACTCGCTTCTAGTAGACCTTGAGAACACGGCGAGGGGGAGGCTTAGAGCATTTTCCCGCGAGATAGCCGAAGCTCTACACGATATAATCATAAGCATGCCGATAGTCCCAGTCTCCTCAGTAACCATGGAGGGGCTCTCCGAGCTTCACGCCATGCTCACCAGGTTTCTCTTAGAGGAAGATTTGGAGCTGAGGTGAGACCATGTCTGGACAAGATCTTGAGAAGATCGAGGAGGAGCTCTCCGAGCTCAGGGAGAAGCTTCGAGCCCTGAACATGAGGATCAGGAAAGCCGAGGAAGAAGCAAGAAGGTTCGCGGATGAGAGAGATAGGATTCACAGGGAGCTGAAGCCCTACGTCGAGAAGCTTAAAAGCCTCAGAGAAGAGGATAGGGAGAAGCGGGAGGCTCTGGCCAAGCTTAGGGAGTCTCTCTCCTCGAGTAAGGAGAAGCTGAGATCCAAGAGGGCGGAGCTGAGAAGGCTGAAAGCCGAACTTAGAAAGCTTGGAGGGATTAAGGAGAGCCCTGAAGAGATAAAGGCGAAGATCCAGGAGGTCGACTGGAGAATCCAGACGCAGCCTCTTCCGAGGGAGGAGGAGAGAAGGCTCAGCAACCTGCTCGACGAGCTTTATGAAAGGCTTGAACAGGTGGCCAGGAGGGAGAAGCTTCAGGGGCAGGTGGACAGCTTGGGGGAGGAGATCGGCCGTATCGAGGAGGAGCTTGAGGGCTTGAGAGAGCAGATAGGTGCCTTGAAGGAGAAGCTGAGCGAGAGCTTTGAGCGGAAAAAGGCTCTGAGGGAGAAGGTTCAGGAGCTTAAGCAGAGGAGCGATGAATGGCATGCGAAATACGTTGAGGCTAAAAACAGGCTGATGAAGCTTGAAGCCGAGAAGATAATCATCTCTTCTAGGATAATCGAGCTTCAGGAGAAGCTTGAGAAGTATAGGAGGCTTGAGGAGGAGAGAAGGGAGAAGATGATTAAGGAAAAGCTTAAGGCTGAAGCCAGATCTAAGCTCGCGTCGGGCAGGAAGCTCACCTTCGAGGAGCTCAAGGCTCTGATAGAGGATGGAGAGGAGCTGGAGGAGCTTGTCAAGAGAAGCTGAGCAAGGCTTATTTCGTCCCTTTAGAGCCTTATTATGTAGGTAATCGATGACGGAGACGGCGAAGAAGCTTTTGATCCTCGTGGTCGATAGGGATAACGATGTCGGCAGAAAGACCGGCATCTCCACCCCCATAATAGGCTTCGAAGAGAACCTGAAGGCGGCTCAAGCCCTTCTCCTCGCGGACCCAGAAGAAGCGGATGCTAACGCCATCTTCGGAGCCTTGAAGATTTACCGAGAGCTTTCGGAGAGGCTTGGCGACGACGTTGAGGTGGCGACGGTGGCTGGGGAAGAGGAGGAGGGGCTTGAAGCGGATATGAAGATAATGAGCGAGCTGGATGAGGTTCTTGGAAGGTTTAGGGCCGATGGATGCATCTTGGTGAGCGACGGGGTAACGGATCAGTTCGTAACCCCGATACTCTCCTCTAAGCTTCCCATAGTGTCCGTCAGGAGGGTGGTGGTCAGGCACAGCGAATCGGTCGAGCAGACCTGGCTCGTCCTCGGGAGATATCTCAAGCTCATCTTCACGGAGCCCAGATACTCTAAGATATTCTTGGGGATACCTGGGTTGCTCATGGCGATAATCGGGATACTCTACATGGTGAACGTAGCCTCAATACCCTTCATACTCTCAGCGATCGGGATATACTTCATCATAAGGGGATTCGGGGTCGATCAGAGGATAGGGTCAAGCGTCAGAAACGCGCTCAGGATCTTCAGGATGCCCGCCTACACTCAGCTCAGAGCGTATGCGACCTTCACCATGATCCTCCTCCTGCTCATGGGATTCTACACGGGCTACGTCTCAACGCTAAAGGCCATCGAGGAAGCTTATCCCGATGCCCCCGAGTTCTCGACCCACGTCCTCTGGTGGCTCGATAAGGCTCCCTTCATAGCTGGCGTCTATATAAGCAGCTCGATAGACATAATATCGATAGCTATCTTCATCGCGGTCCTAGCGAACACGGTATACTACCTCTTCACGAGAAACCCGAGCTTCTGGCTCATGGTCAGGGGCTCAGTCCTGCTCCTATGGCTGTGGGCGCTGCTCAAGAGAACGGGGATAATCTTGACTGTGGGAGCCTCTGGAGGCTTCGAGAACCCCCAGGTATTTTTGCTGATAGTTACGGCGATCCTCGGGATGGCGGCCATGACCGTCACGATTCTAATCACTAGAATCTTGAGGAAAACCTACTCAAAATACTTCAAGAGAAAGCCTAGACATTAAAGTTATCATTTAGCAGTACACGCATATTTGGAGAAGGACATGATCCAGAGCTTGCTAAGGCTTATCGGCGTCTACAAAATCTATGAGAAGTGGCTCAGCAAGGTGATAGAGAGAGGCGAGATTCCAGCCCACATAGCGATCATAATGGATGGGAACAGGAGGTGGGCTTTAAAGAGGGGGTTGGAGCCCTGGCTGGGTCATAGAGCTGGAGCTAAGAAGGTTGAGGAGGTTATTAGGTGGTGCCTCAAGCTCGGAGTAAAGGTCGTCACCCTCTTCGTCCTATCGACCGAGAACTTTAGGAGAGATGAGAGGGAGCTAAAAGAGCTCTTCAGTATATTGAGGGAGAAGTTAGAAGAATACCTTAAGGGAGACCTATTGCATAAGAATAGGATAAGGATTAAGGTGTTGGGGAGAAAGGATCTGCTTCCAGGAGAGCTGAGGGAAGCGCTCGAGAAGCTTGAGGAGATAACGAAGGGATATGACAACCTCTTCGTCAATCTCGCGATAGCTTACGGTGGCAGGGCGGAGATAACGGATGCTGCTAAAAGCCTTGCAAAAGACGTTCTCTCGGGAAAGGTCAAGATCGAGGAGATTGACGAGGAGCTCATCAGCAGGTATCTCTATACGGCCGACCTACCGATCCAGGATCCAGATATGATAATCAGGACATCCGGGGAGGAGAGGATAAGCAACTTCCTCCTATGGCAGTCCGCCTACAGCGAGCTAATCTTCCTAGACGTTTACTGGCCCGAGTTCAGGAAGATAGACCTGATGAGGGCTATAAGGACCTATCAGAGAAGGCAGAGGAGGTTTGGAGCCTAATCTAAGCTCAGCTCGTATGGGGCGCGGGTCAGCCTTTCGACCCCCTCCCGCCTGACCAATATCGTGTCCTCAACTCTCACCCCGAACCTCTTAGGAAAATACACTCCAGGCTCTATGGTTAACACCATCCCCTCGGATAAGACCTCCCCTACATTCCTGGAGATTCTCGGAGGCTCGTGGATCTCTATTCCAACCCCATGTCCTAGCCCATGGATGAAGTGCTCCCCATAGCCCGTTGAGGCGAGCTGATCGTAAGCGCTTTGATAGAGGTCTGAGGCGGTCGCGCCTATCTTGAGGAACTCTTCAGCCTTCTGCTTCGCATCCAAGACCGCTTGATGTGCCTTCTCAACCTCCTCGCTGGGCTCTGACCCCACGTAGAAGGTCCTAGTCATATCGGAGCAATAGCCCTCATAAACGGCGCCGATATCGATTACCACCACGTCCCCTGATCTTATCAGCCTGTTGCCTGGAGAGCCGTGGGGTTTCGATGAGTTTGGCCCCGAGGCGACGATTATGTCGAAGGCGGGTTTCTCCCCTCCCAGATTCAGCATCTCCTTCAAGATCTCGGCCTTTATCTCCGACTCCGCGACCCCTTGACCTATTATCTCGGATGCGAGCTCCATGCATCGGGAAGAGATTTCGCACGCCCTCTTTATCCGATCGATCTCAGACTCATCCTTGATCATCCTGAGCTTCCAGATTCGATCCGAGATCGGGGTCATGGATCCGGCGAGCCGCTCGGAGATCTTGAGGTAGTCTTCAGCGCTCAGAGAGTCGAACCCCAACCTGGCTCTCGAATGTTCTGGTATGCTCTCGAAGATGCTTTGAATCGTGGAATGTTGCTCGAGCTTTATGACCTGAACCTCCTCGGCCGCCATCTCCTCAGCGAGCTCAAAATCGAGGGGAGGAACGTAAAGCGTTGGAAGCCCGTCCGTAGGAATGAAGAGCGCTCCTGACCCCCTATAGCCCGTGAAATAGAATACGTTGGCTTGAGACCTCAGGATCGCTCCTGTCAGCCCGCCCTCCCTCAAGATCTCTATCAGCTTCTTGATCCGCTCGGTTGAGGTCATCTCGACCCTCAGCGGGCTGATTAAGGTTGACGCTACTAAAAAAGACTCATTTCGCTTGGGGAAAATCCTTATGAGCAATATCTTGATGGATTGAGCGTTGAGGATCTGCGGCATAGATGAGGCTGGAAGAGGGGCGGTCATAGGGCCTATGGTCGTCGCGGGAGTCCTGATCGACCAGTCGAGGGTCAGCTCGCTGACGAGCATGGGGGTTAAGGACTCGAAGGAGCTTTCTCCCGGGGTCAGGATGGAGCTATCGAAATTGATCAGGGAGGTTGCTGACAGGGTTGAGGTGATCGTGGTCGAGGCTTGGAGGGTTGACGAGTCCACGAGGAGAAGCGGGGCCAAGGGCTTGAACGAGCTTGAGGCCAGGCTGTTCGCGGAGCTCATAGATAGGCTAAAGCCTGACGCGGCTTACATAGATCTGCCATCCACCCAGTATATCGAATTCAGGAAGCTCATCGAGGAGCTCGCATCCCATCGATGCTCCCTCATACTCGAGCATAAGGCTGATCAGAAGTATCCCGTGGTATCCGCCGCCTCGATCATCGCGAAGTGCGAGAGAGACAAGCTGGTAGAAAGGCTGAAGGCTGAGCTTGGAGACTTCGGGTCGGGCTATCCCTCAGATCCCAAGACCAGAAGCTTTCTGATCCAAGCCCTCAGAAGAGGAGATCTCAGGAGCGGGCACATCAGGTCTACTTGGAAGACCCTTTCAAAGCTCGCCCAAAGAAAGCTCGACGAGTTTTCCTCGGAGTGATCCGACATGCCGAGGGTATCGAGGAGAAGCTTGCTCATAGCCCTGATCCCAAGCCTTTTAGCCTTCACGGCCTACTCCTATTCCGAGAGCACGAGGATTCTAGTAACCAGGCTCAAGCTCGGCTTCGACGCGAAGATAGCATTCCTCGTCGACACCCACATACATTCCTTCGGCTCGGTCGAGGAACGTGTTCTCAAGATCCTCGATGAGGAGAAGCCCGACGTAGTTCTCCACGGAGGAGACGTGATCGACGAATTTACGCGATCGCTCAAGCCCGTTGAGAGGTATCTCTCGCTGATCGATGCCGAGGAGAAATATGCCGTTCTCGGGAATCACGATTACTGGTGCGGCAAAGCGGGGGAGCTGATCGAGGTTTTAGAGAGATGCGGGTTTAAGCCTCTTCTCGATGAGGTTGTTGAGAGCAGGGTTGGAAGGATCTTCGGCGTGGATTGGAGGGACAGTAGGAGATATGAGGCGTGCTCGGGCTCCGAGATCCTTCTAGCACATGACCCGAACGTTGCTTTGAGCTGCAGAAAGGCGAGGCTGATTCTCGTGGGCCACACCCACGGAGGGCTGGTTCTAGGAGGCTTAACGATCTTCTCGAACTCCGCATATACCAGGGGGCTGTATGAGCTTGACGGATCCACGCTCTACGTCTCCAGGGGCCTGGGCCAGATGATACCCCTCAGGCCAACATCCCCTCTCGAGCTCGTGATCATCGAGTAGCATTCGAGAAACCTTCTTATCGGGAGCTGATCGGGAAGGCTTTAGAAGATGAACTCCATGAGGGGCGGAAGGCTTCTCTACGCTTTGACCGGTGCTCCGGGCACGGGCAAGACCACGGCGATCCTGAAGGCGATTGATGAGCTGAGGAAGCGCAGCGTCAAGGTCGAGGGCATGTATACTAGGGAGATCAGGGAGCGGGGGAGGAGGGTCGGCTTCGCGGTTAAGAGGATCAGCGGAGGAGAAGGGATACTCGCTCACGTGAGGCTTCGCGGAGGGCCGAGGCATGGAAAATACTTCATCAATCTGCAGGACTTGGAGAGGATCGGGGTCTCGGCGATACTCGATGGGATCTCGGATGCGGAGGTGGTCGTGGTGGACGAGGTCGGCCCCATGGAGCTTTACAGCGAGAAGTTCAGAGAAGCGGTCGACAAGCTCCTCTCATCGCCCAAGCACGCGATCCTAACAGTTCATTATCGATCCCGAGATCCGCTGGTCCTGAAGGTTAAGCGTGCTGCTGGAAAAAGGCTCATCACCCTGACCCTCGAGAATCGGGGGAGTATTCCGAGGCTGATCGTCGGGGAGCTCTTGGAGGCGCTTGGGAGAAGATGAAAGAAGCTGACCTAGGCTATGAGGTGGAGGTTAGGAGGGAGGGGAAGGCGGTATTCTATTCTCCCAAGCTTCCCCAGAAGAGAGATTATGCTCCGACAAGCCTCCCAGTATTCTTCAACCCCATCTCGAAGCCCAACAGGGATACCACGATACTGCTTCTAGCGGCTAGACATCAGGGGAGAAGGCTGAGAATCTGCGACGCCCTCGCCGGAACTGGGGTGAGGAGTATCAGGATAGCCTTGGAGACCGATGTCGCGGAGGAGATAGTGGCGAACGACGTATCGCCTAGAGCCTGCGAGCTCATGAAGCTGAACGTAGAGCTGAATGGGGTTGGCGGCCTGGTCAAGGTCTCATGCTTGGATGCGAACGAGCTTCTCGCCAGATGCGGGAGAGGAAGCCCGAGATACGATTACGTGGATATAGATCCCATAGGGTCTCCAGCCTCTTTTCTCGAGAACGGGTTTAGAGGATGTAGGAGGAACGCGGTTCTGGGAGCCACGGCGACCGACATGCCAGCCCTGGCCGGAGCGAAACGCGAATCCTGTATAAGGAAGTATGATGCCAAGCCTCTCAGGTCTCCCTTCTCGAAGGAGATCGCTCTCAGGATACTCGCGGGCTTCATGGTCAGATCTGCTGCAAGGCTTGGGCTCGCCGCGACGCCGATACTCTCCTTCTCGAAGGACCATTACATCAGGGTCTTCGTCGAAGTCGATCGTGGAAAGAATCTTGCGAACGAGAGGCTCAGGCTTGTCGGATGGATACTCTATTGCCCGAGCTGCGTCAAGATCCGCTCCGCCGAGAGATTTGAGAAGCCCATCTATGTCTGCGAAGATTGCGGAAACCCCATGGAGTATGCTGGGCCCGCTTGGATCGGCAGGCTAACCGACGGAGACCTCGCGGCGAGGATGCTCTTAAGAGCCGGAGAGGAGCCTGAGCTCTATCGAGAGTCCCTCAAGCTTCTGGAAGCCTTAAGCCTGGAGGATCACAGCCTCCTAGGATACATTCCGGTAAACTTCTTCGCGAGAGCTTTGAGAAAGCCTCCTATCAAGCCTCTTAAGCTCATCCAAGGGCTTAGGGAGATGGGATACAGGGCTTCGATAACCCATATAGATCCAAGCGGGATAAAGACCGACGCACCCCTAGAAGCCGTGAAACAGGTTTTCGAGCGGTAGCGCCTTTTCTATCTTCAGGCGGAGAAGCTAAGACCTAAAGCTTCCTTTTAGGAGAGGTCTACCAGATGCCTACCCGAAGATGGGTGGAGGATGCCAAGCGAGACTACTACAGGAGGAGGGCGAGGGAGGAAGGTTACAGGTCTAGAGCAGCCTATAAGCTCCTAGAAGCGCAGAGAAGGTTCAAGCTCATTAGGAGAGGGGGCATCGTGGTCGAGCTCGGTGCGTGGCCCGGCGGGATGACCCAGGCGGCCGCTAAGATTGTCGGGCCCGAGGGGCTCGTGGTCGCCGTCGACGTGAGAGAGTTTGAGCCCTTTAGGGAGGAAAACGTGATAACCCTTCAGCTCGACATCCTTGAGGATGACGTAGCCTCCGAGGTTCTAAGGACCTTGGATGGAAAGCGCGCAGACCTACTCGTGTCCGACGCCTCTCCAAGGTTCACCGGGATAAGAGATGTCGACGTAGTGAGGCAGTATGAGCTTTCCCTCAAGTCATTCGAGATAGCGAGGAAGGTCGTTAAGCGTAATGGGTCGATAATGTTGAAGGCATTTGACTGCGAGGAGATCAAGGAGCTGGAGCGAGAGCTCAGAGGAGAGTATAAGGTCTTGAGAAGGTTCATTCCCAAGGC
>Ga0164311_10001088_pt1 | contig 12968 bp, 12 predicted proteins | sample GuaBasSedimGuay2_FD_121796 | JGI IMG/M metagenome (GOLD analysis project Ga0164311, IMG submission 121796) | Subseafloor sediment microbial communities from Guaymas Basin, Gulf of California, Mexico - Guay2, Core 4569-9, 9-12 cm | ecosystem: Environmental > Aquatic > Marine > Hydrothermal vents...
ACTGCAGAAATGTCCTTTTAAGAAAGGTGTATGCCTTCAGGTCAAGACCCAGACTCCTAAAAAGCCCAATTCTGCATTGCGTAAAGTTGCCCGTGTGCGTTTAAGTAATGGTGTAGAGATAACCGCCTATATCCCAGGAATTGGGCATAATCTTCAGGAACATTCAATTGTTTTGGTGCGAGGAGGGAGAGTAAAGGATTTGCCCGGAGTAAGATACCATATTGTGCGTGGAACTAAAGATGCTGCAGGGGTAGAAAATAGGAGAAAAGCCCGTTCAAAATACGGAGCAAAGAGACCTAAGGGATAGTAAGGTTTGAAAGAGAAGAAAGATGAGGCGACGCAGAGCTCCAAAAAGAGAGGTTCAGCCAGATTTGAAATATAATAGTAAATTGGTAGGTAAGTTTATTAATATGATAATGCGCAACGGAAAGAAGAGTGTGGCGGAGAAGATAGTATATAATTCTTTCAAGATAATAGAAGAGAGGATTAAGGATGTTCCTGATGCAGAGAAAAGTGGCAAGCCAAAGTGTTTGCTTATCTTTCAGAAAGCGGTGGAGAATGTGCGTCCTTTATTAGAGGTGCGTCCGCGTAGGGTAGGAGGAGCCACTTACCAGGTGCCTATGGAAGTGAAGCAGGAACGGGGGATTACCCTCGCTTTGCGCTGGATGAGAGACTTTGCTCGGGCAAGGAAAGGGAAGCCGATGGAGGAGAAGATAGCAGAGGAGATTATAAGTGCTTATCATAAACAAGGTCCGGCAATCAAGAAGAGAGAAAATCTGCATAAGATGGCAGAGGCTAATCGGGCTTTTGCCCACTTTAGATGGTAAAGGAGCGTTGGTTAAGGGTAAACCACCGGTCTCCAAAACCGGGACTGCAGGTTCGAGTCCTGTCGCTCCTGCCATAGGCTTTTAGGTACTCAGTATAAGATATGGCGCAGGTAAAGAGATTCTTGCAGGAGGTAAGAGGAGAGTTAAAAAAGGTCTCCTGGCCAGGAAGGAGGGAGTTAATGGAGTCTACTCTGGCAGTGATCGTTACTACCCTTCTGTTAGGAATATTTATTGGTATTGTAGATTTCTTTCTTTCGCAATTGATAGGGGTATTAATGCGATGAGGCGGTGGTATGTAATCCACACACAGACAGGGTATGAGATGAAGGTAAAGGAGATGTTAGAGAACAGGATTAAACAGGAGAAAAAAGAAGACCTTTTTTCTCGCATTCTAATTCCTACAGAGGAGGTTTCAGAGTTCAAAGGAAGACAAAGGAAGGTGGTGCACAAAAAACTTTTTCCCGGATATATCTTAATAGAAATGGAACTGAATGATAAAACCTTGAGTTTAGTGAGAAGTATACCAGGAGTAAGTGGATTTGTAGGTTTGAGGAATAAACCCTTTTCTCTGCAGGAAGAAGAGGTGGAGAAGATTCTGAAGCAGATAGAAAAAAAGGAAGAGAAACCCAAAGCAAGTGTTTCTTTTAAGAAAGGAGAAGGGGTAAGGATAAAGGAAGGAGCGTTTGCCAATTTTATGGGCACAGTAGAGCAGGTAGATGAGGAGAAGGGGCGACTTAAGGTGAGTGTATCGATGTTTGGGCGTATTACCCCGGTAGAAGTAGAGTATTGGCAGGTAGAGAAGATATAGAAATCTATGGCTAAGGAAGTAATAGCAAAAGTCAAGTTACAGATTCCCGCAGGGCAGGCAAATCCTGCTCCTCCTATTGGACCTGCCTTAGGTCAGCATGGGGTTAATATTATGAGTTTCTGCAAAGAGTTTAACGAAAGAACAAAAGGACAGGAGGGTTTAATCCTTCCTGTGCTTCTTACCATCTATAAAGACAAGTCCTTTGAGTTTATCATCAAAAGCCCTCCTGCAGCCGTGCTTTTGAAAAGAGCCTGCGGTATAGCCAAAGCCTCAGGAAAAGCGGGGAGGGAGCAGATTGGAGAGGTGAGCAGAAAGGATATAGAGGAGATTGCTAAAGCCAAGATGAAGGATTTAAATGTGCGAGGAAATTTAGAGGCAGCAATAAAGACAATAGAGGGCACAGCGAGAAGTATGGGGATAAAAGTAAAGTAGATGCGCAGAGTTTGCAAATTGAGGTGCAGATGAGAAAACGAAGTAAACGCATCAAAGAGTGCTATAAGTTAGTGGATAAAAACAAGGTCTATGAACTAAAAGAAGCCATTTCTATTCTTAAAAGAGTCCCTCAACCTAAATTTGATCAGAGTGTGGAGGTTTCCTTTAAGTTAGGAATAGATCCTAAAAAGACAGATCAAGTGGTCAGGGGAAGCGTGCTTCTTCCTCATGGAGTAGGGAAGGAGAAAACGGTGGTAGTGCTTTGTGAAGACGAGCGAATGGCGGAGGAGGCAAGAAAGGCAGGAGCAGATTTTGTGGGTGCGGATGATTTGATCAAGAAGATAGAAGAAGGATGGATGGAGTTTGATGCAATAGTTTGTCCTCCAGAGATGATGAGGCGGATAGCGCGCTTGGGGAAGGTTTTAGGTCCGCGAGGGTTAATGCCCAGTCCTAAAACTGGCACAGTTACCACCGAGATAGGCAAGGCAGTGGAGGAGGTTAAAAAGGGAAGGGTGGAGTTTAAGAATGATAAGGATGGAGGTATTCACTTAGCGGTAGGAAGAATCTCTTTTCCCCAGGAAAAGATAGAAGAGAATGTTCTGCATTTGATAGAGGCGATAAAGAAAAAGAAACCTGCAGGGCTAAAAGGACATTATATTCAGAGTGTGGCTATATCTACTACAATGGGTCCAGGGCTGAAGATAGAGGTAAAGTAATAACTCGGCTAGAACACCCATTTGTCAAGGTTAGGTAGAAGAGATGAGCAAGGTGAGCGCAGAAAGAAAAGGGATGCTTAAGGAGATAATAGAAAGAATCTCCTCCTTTGAGAGTTTGTTGATTGGTAGACATGATCATCTAAAGGTAGAGGAAATGGAGGAGTTGAGGGAGAAACTTTCCACAGTCTCTGGAGGTTATTTTGTGGTGAAGAATAAACTCTTTAAACTCGCTCTCAAGAAGATGGGGAGGGAAGTAGATTTTAAGATAAACGGACAGACAGGAGTGTGTTATGGTCCAGAGATCGAAAAGTTAGCCAAGGTTCTGGTAGGGTTTAAGAAAAAGCATACAAACTTTGATATTCAGGGGGGCATAGAGAAAAAGGGATTTATCTCTTCTGCTTATATAGAAGAACTTGCCGCTTTGCCCTCAAGAGAGGTGATGATTGCCGAATTTCTCCACTCTCTTCAATCTCCTTTACTAACTTTTCTCTACCTACTAAAAGAGCATATAAGAAGATTGTTAAGGGTAATAGAGGAAATAAGTAAGAAAAAAGAGGGTCAGGAGAAATGAACCCAGATCTATGGAGGAGCAATGAGTGAGCAAAAGAACCAAGGGATGCAAAGTGAGCAAAAAGAAGAAGTCTCTCCTTTAAGCGAGAAACTGCAATCGCTTATTAGCACCATTGAGAAGATGAGTTTAATGGAACTTTCTCAATTGGTGAAGGCTTTGGAGGAGAAATTTGGAGTTTCTGCTTCTGCTCCAGCAGTAGCGGTTGCTCCCGGGGCTACTTCTACACCTGCTCAAGAGCCGAAAGAGGAGAAGAGTAGTTTTGAGGTGGTGCTATCTGCAGTAGGAGATAAGAAGATTCAGGTAATCAAAGAGATTAGAGCAGTTACTACCTTAGGGTTGAAGGAGGCAAAAGAGTTGGTGGAGAAGGTTCCTCAGACAGTAAAGAAGGATGTTTCCAAAGAGGAAGCAGAGGAGATAAAAAAGAAACTGGAAGCAGTAGGAGCGAAGGTAGAGATAAAATAAGTAGGCGAAAATGGAGAGAAAAGATTTTTCTCAGGTTCCAGAGGTATTAAAACTACCAAACTTGGTAGAGGTGCAGACTAAGTCGTATACAGAATTTCTGCAAGCCGATGTGCTTTCTTCTGCTCGCAAGCCTCAAGGGCTTCAGGAAGTATTTTTACATTTCTTCCCCATAGAAAGTTCTGACGGAAGATTTAGGTTGGAGTTTATAAACTACTCTATTGGAATGCCCAAGTATTCCATAGATAAATGCTGTATCCAGGGACTTACTTACTCTGCTCCGTTGAAGATAAGGGTGCGTTTAGTAAGCAAGGAGCCTCTTATCTCTACCCAAGAAGAAGAAATTTATCTTGGAGAGATTCCTTTAATGACTCCTTCAGGGACATTTATTATCAATGGAGTAGAGAGGGTGATAGTAAACCAATTACGGCGTTCTCCGGGCATCTGTTTTGAACAAGAAGATGAGCAAGAAGGAAAGCAAAGTTTTTATGCGCGCATCATTCCTCTTTATGGGGTTTGGATAGAGATAGAACTTCATTCTACAGGCATCCTCTATGCTTATTTCAACCGCAGACACAAACTTTTGGCTACCTCTTTACTGAAGATATTGGGTTACTCTTCCAACGATGAGATTGTCCAGGACTTCCTTCCCACCGAGAATATAGAGATAGAGGAGAAGGAAAGTTTACTCCATAGGAGGTTGGCACAAACAATAGTAGATGAAAAAGGCGAGGTTATTGGCTCGATAGGTGAGAGGATAGATAAGGGGTTAATAAAGGAACTGAGCAAGCAGAAGGAGAAAGGACTCTTAAACTCAGTGCGTGTCTTTTCTTCTGAACCCGGAGAGGGAGACAAGATTATCCTTGACACCTTAAGTAAAGACCCTTATCCCACATTTGAGACAAGTCTAAGGGATCTTTATCAGAAGATTAGACCCAACGACCGACAGGACTTTGAGAGTGCCAGGCTCTGGAGAGATAACCTTTTGTATGATCCAAGACGATATGATTTAGGAGAGGTAGGAAGGTTTGTGCTCAACAGAAAACTAAATCTCTCTTTTCCTTTAACCCAGAGGAGTTTAACCAAGGAAGATGTGGCGGAGGCAATCAAGTATCTGTTTAAGTTAAAGGAAGGGAAGGTTAAGGTAGACGATATCGATAATCTGGCAAATCGTCGAGTGCGGACGGTGGGAGAATTGGTTCAAGACCAATTCAGGCTTTCTTTGGCAAGGTTGGAGAGGGTAATCAAAGAAAAGATGGCGCTTCTGCCACGAGCAGATAAAAAGAAGTCCTCGATAAAAGAAGAAATCAAGCCCCATCACTTGATTAACTATAAGATACTTTCTGAAAATATCAAGGATTTCTTTGCTCGCTCACAACTTTCCCAGTTTATGGATCAGACCAATCCTTTAGCGGAATTGACCCATAAAAGACGCTTGAGTGCTCTTGGGCCCGGGGGGCTTACTCGCAAACGCGCAGGGTTTGAGGTGCGCGATGTCCATCCTTCTCATTATGGACGTATCTGCCCAATAGAGACTCCTGAAGGTCCTAATATTGGATTAATCTCTTCCTTGAGCACCTATGCCCGAGTAAATAGATTTGGTTTTCTGGAGACGCCCTATCGCAAGGTGGAGAAGGGGCGAGTTACCTCTACTATAGTATATCTCTCTGCAGATGAGGAAGAGAAGTATGCTATTGCTCAAGCAAATGCCCGAGTGGATAAAGATGGTTATTTTATCGACCCTTATGTCTCTTGCCGTTTAGGAGGGAATTTTGTAACTCTTCCTCCAGAGAGGATAGACTATATTGATGTTTCTCCCAAACAATTGGTGAGTGTGGCTGCAGGTTTAATTCCTTTTCTGGAGCATAATGACTCCAATAGAGCGTTGATGGGTTCTAATATGCAGCGCCAATCAGTTCCTTTGCTTTTTCCCGAACCTCCTCTAATAGGCACGGGTCTGGAAAGTAAAGTTGCTCAGGATTCAGGAGCGGTGATAGTGGCTTCTGAGGATGGGGTGGTAGAGAAGGTGGATGCAAATGAGATTGTGCTAAAGACATCCTCAGGAGAAAGAAAGATATATAAATTAAGAAAATTTGAGCGAAGCAATGCCTCTACTTGTATCAATCAAAGACCTATCGTGAAGGAAGGAGAAAGGGTGAAGAAAGGGCAGATTATTACAGATGGTCCTTCGGTAAAGGATGGAGAACTTTCTTTGGGCAGGAATTTGCTCGTTGCTTTTATGCCTTGGCGAGGATATAACTTTGAGGATGCGATATTGATAAGCGAGGAGGTCTTGCAGGAAGATTTGTATACTTCTATTGCTATTGAGGAATTTGAGATAGAGTGCAGAGAGACTAAATTAGGGCCAGAGGAGATTACCCGGGATATTCCCAATGTGAATGAGGAGGTATTGAAGAAGTTGGATGAACAGGGAATTGTGCATTTAGGAGCAGAGGTAGAGCCCGGGGATATTCTTGTAGGGAAGGTGGCTCCTAAGAGTGAAAGCGAACTCTCTCCTGAGGAGAGATTGTTGAAAGCAGTATTTGGAGAGAAAGCAAGCGATGTGAAAGATGTCTCTTTGCTTGTTCCTCCAGGAATTAAGGGAGTGGTGGTGGATATAAAAGTATTTGAGCATTTTTCCAGAAAGAGCAAGAAAGAGAAAGCAAAGGAACTAATGCAGATAGAGGAGATTCAGAGGGAGATAAGAAGTGCTAAGCGTCAGGCGAAGAATCTCAGGATTAATGCAATAAAAGAGATATTGGTAGGGGAGAGATTAGAGAAGGATTTAGTGAATAAAAGAGGGAAGGTGATTTTAAGAAAGAACAAGACGATTACTGCCACCCATCTCCCAAAGATCCTGCGTTACCTTTCTAATCTTAAACTCTCTCCAGCGAAAGAAGAAGAACTTATGCGAGTAGAGGAGAGATATCAACAGACATTGGAGCAGTTGGATAACCAAGAGCGAGAGAGGATAAACAAGGTAAAGAGAGGAGATGAACTTCCTGCGGGAGTGCTGAAGAAGATAATAGTCTCTATCGCCTGCAAGAAGACCCTTTCTGTAGGAGATAAGATGGCAGGTAGACATGGAAATAAAGGAGTTATTGCCAAGATATTGCCTCGCGAGGATATGCCCTTCCTTCCTGATGGCACACCAGTGCAGATAGTTCTCAATCCTCTGGGAGTGCCTTCGCGGATGAATTTAGGACAACTTTTGGAAACCCATTTGGGTTGGGCGGCAAAGGTTTTGAATACCTATTACGCCTCTCCAGTGTTTGATGGAATTAAAGAAGAGAAGATAAAAGAGGAGTTAAGAAAAGCAGGGTTGCCTGAGGATGGTAAGGTTACCCTCTTTGATGGAATAACGGGAAGGCCTTTTGATGAGAAGGTGACTGTAGGTTATATATATATGATGAAATTGAGTCATTTGGCAGAGGATAAAATACATGCTCGTTCTGTAGGACCTTATTCCTTAATCACTCAGCAACCTTTAGGTGGAAAGGCTCAGTTTGGAGGACAGAGGTTTGGAGAGATGGAGGTTTGGGCACTTGAAGCCTATGGAGCCGCATATACCCTTCAGGAACTGCTCACAGTAAAGAGCGATGATGTGATAGGGAGGACAAAGAGTTATGAGTCTATTGTGAAGGGTGAGAATGTTTTTCACTCCGAGACTCCCGAGTCCTTTAATGTCTTGATAAAAGAATTACAGGGATTGGGGTTGGATGTGAGGTTGGAGAAAAGAAAAGATGAGCACACAGTTTGATAGTATAAGTATTGGTATTGCTTCTCCCGAGCAGATTAGATCCTGGTCAAGAGGCGAGGTAAAGAAACCCGAGACAATCAATTATCGCACCTTTAAGCCCGAAAAGGATGGGCTGTTTTGTGAGAGGATATTTGGTCCAGTAAAGGACTGGGAATGTAGTTGCGGAAAATACAAAGGGATTAAGCACAAAGGCGTGGTTTGTGATCGCTGCGGAGTAGAGGTTACCTACTCGCGGGTGCGTCGAGAAAGAATGGGGCATATTGAGTTAGCCGCACCTGTCTGTCATGTGTGGTTCTTTAAGATTGTTCCCAGTGCGATTGGTAGTCTTCTGGAGATGAGCGTGCAAGACCTGGAAAAGGTGCTTTATTATGAGAAGTATATAGTAATTGATCCCGGGAAGAGTCCTTTCAAGATGAAGCAACTCTTGGACGAGAAGGAGTATCAGGAGGCATTAGAGAAGAATTTAGAGTTTACTGCTAAAATAGGAGCAGAAGCAATAAAAGAACTTCTTGCCAAAGTAGACCTGACAAAAATGGCTACACGCTTACGGAATAGATTAAAGACGCTGATGAAGTCAGAAGGAGCAAATAAAGAAAGGAGAGGATATAAAACATATATGAGCAGGAATAAGATTCTGTCCACTCTCAAGATCGTAGAAGCCTTTAGAAATTCAGGAAATAAACCAGAGTGGATGATTCTTGAAGTTCTACCGGTAATCCCTCCCGATTTAAGGCCTCTGGTGGCTCTTGAAGGAGGAAGATTTGCCACAAGCGACCTGAACGATCTCTATCGGCGAGTTATCAATAGAAATAATCGCCTGAAGAGATTGATAGAGTTGTCTGCTCCTAGCATTATTATCCACAATGAAAAGAGAATGCTTCAGGAGGCGGTGGATGCTTTACTGGATAATGGCAGACACGGAAGGACAATAATGGCTAACAACCGTCCTCTTAAGTCCTTAAGCGATACTTTGCGTGGCAAGCAAGGAAGATTTCGCCAGAATCTATTGGGCAAGAGAGTAGATTATTCAGGAAGAGCAGTGATTGTAGTTGGGCCTGAACTCAAACTCCATCAGTGCAGTATTCCCAAGAAGATGGCTTTGGAGTTGTTTAAGCCATTTATTATCAAGAAATTGAGAGAAAGAGACTTTGTGCACACCATCAAAGGTGCACGCAGGATGGTGGAAAATGTAAAACAGGAGGTCTGGGATATTTTAGAGGAGATAATCAAGGAGCACCCGGTGCTATTAAATCGGGCTCCCACACTTCATCGTTTAGGTATTCAGGCTTTCCAGCCTCTGCTTACCGAAGGAGATTCTATTCGCATCCATCCGTTGGTATGTACCGCTTTTAACGCAGACTTTGATGGGGACCAAATGGCTATCCATGTGCCTCTTTCTATTGAGGCTCAAGCAGAGTCTCGTCTTTTGATGCTTTCTGTCAATAACATTTTATCTCCTGCTAATGGTAAACCCATTGCTGTTCCTTCTCAGGATATAGCCTTAGGATGCTATTATTTAACAAAAGCCAGGAGTCAAGATAAGGACCAGGAGAGAATACCTATCTTTAGTAGCAAGGAGGAGGTAATTACCGCTTTTCAAGACGAAAGGGTAGATTTACACTCCTGGATAAAGGTCGCTTTGGAGAAGGAAGGAGAGAAGAGAGCAGAGATAATTACTACTACCGTGGGTAGGGTTTTATTCAACCAGATTCTACCCCAAGGTTTTAGGTTTGTGAACGAGGTAGTAGATAAATCTAAACTTAAGGAGATTATTTCTGTCTGTTTGCGAAAGTTTGGGCATCAACAGACAGTAGTTCTTCTGGATCACTTAAAAGAGATAGGGTTTGAGTATGCAACTTTAGGTGGGGTGTCCATTGCTATTGATGATGTGAAGATTCCCCCACAGAAGAAGGAGTATATAAAGAAGACAAAGAAGAAGATAGAGGAGATAAACAATCAGTATCAAAAAGGGCTGATTACCGAGGGAGAGAGGCATAATAAACTTATAGATATCTGGACGCGCACAAGTGATGAGGTGGCAGACCTGACCTTTAATGGGTTAGGGGAGTTTAATCCTCTGTTTATGATGGCGGATTCAGGAGCAAGAGGTTCTAAACAGCAGATTAGACAATTAGGAGGGATGCGCGGGTTAATGGCTAAACCCTCGGGAGAGATTATTGAGAACCCGATCATTGCCAACTTCCGTGAGGGACTTACAGTGCTTGAGTATTTTATCTCCACCCACGGAGGGCGAAAGGGTTTAGCAGATACTGCTCTCAAAACCGCAGATGCAGGTTATCTAACCCGTCGACTTATTGATGTTGCTCAGGATGTGATTATTACTGAAGAGGATTGTGGAACCTTAAATGGTATCTTTGTCTCAGCAATTATTGAGGGGAATAAGGTAATTACTAGCCTGAAAGAGAGGATAGTAGGAAGGGTAGCGTTGGATAGGATAGTGAATGTGATAAATGATAAGGTGATTGTGGAAGCCAATCAGGAGATAGATGAGGATATGGCCGAGGAAATAGAGAAGATAGGGATTGAAAGAATAAGAATTAGGAGTGTCCTGACTTGTGAGACGAGAAGAGGAGTGTGTGCCAAGTGTTATGGAAGGAACCTGGCTACGGGTAGACCAGTAGAGGTAGGAGAGGCAATTGGGATTATTGCCGCTCAGTCTATTGGAGAACCAGGAACTCAGTTGACCTTGAGAACCTTCCATATTGGAGGAACAGCAAGTAGAGTAGTGGAGAAGTCTTTTATAAAAGCAAAGCAGAAAGGAGTGGTTAGATATCATAGTTTAAAGACTGCTATAAACAGAAAAGGAAAGTTGATTGCTCTCAATCGTTCCGGACAGATAAGTATCCATGACAAAGAAGGGCGGGAGATAGAGAAGTTTGTCATTCCCTTAGGAGCAATAGTTGTGCCCGAGAATAAGGAAGTAGAGAAAGGAGAGGTAATTGCTAAATGGGATCCTTATAATCTACCTATACTGACTGAGGTGAAGGGAAGGGTAAGGTTTGAGGATATAAAGAAGGACCTTAGTATGTATGAGATAAAGAATCCTAGCACAGGAGTAATTGAGAGGGTGATAGCCGATTATAAAAGAGAAGATTTGCATCCTCAGATTATTATCCAGAATGAAAAGAAGGAAATACTCGCCTTCTACCCTCTTCCCCCACAAGCGCATATTACTGTAGAGGATGGGCAATTGGTGGAGGCAGGAGACCTTTTAGCCAAGATCCCGCGAGGAGTATCCAAGACAAAGGATATTACTGGAGGTCTACCTCGAGTTGCCGAACTCTTTGAAGCCCGTCGTCCTAAAGATCCGGCAATCATCTCAGAGATTGACGGAGTAGTAGAGTTGGAGGAATCTGTGCAGGGAGAGAGAAAGATTATAATTACCAGTCCTTCCGGAACAAAAAAGGAGTATATCATTCCCCATGGTAAAAGATTAAATGTTTATCGGGGAGATTATGTTAGCGCTGGGCAGCAACTTACCGATGGACCTATCGTTCTCCAAGATATTTTAAGAGTTTCTGGGTTTAAGAAACTTCAGGAGTATCTGGTAAACGAGATTCAGGAAGTTTATCGTTTGCAGGGTGTGGAAATAAACGATAAACATATTGAGGTGATTATCCGTCAGATGTTAAGAAAGGTACGGATTGAAGATCCAGGAGATACAAAGTTCTTGGTAGGTTCGCAAGTAGATCGCTTTGAGTTTGAGGAGGAGAATAGAAGGATGCGCGAGAAGAATAAAAAACCTGCTCAGGCTTCTATGGTTTTGTTGGGAATTACCCGTTCCTCCTTAAGCACAGAAAGTTTTATCTCTGCAGCGAGTTTCCAAGAGACCACGCGTATCCTTACTGAAACAGCCATAAGTAGAAAGCGTGATGATTTGCTGGGATTGAAAGAGAATGTGATTATGGGGCATCTTATTCCTGCAGGAGCAGGATTTAAGAAAAGTAAAATTTTGTCGGATATCCACAAACAAGAGTGAGGGAATATGGGACGTTCAGTTAAAAAAGGACCTTATGTGGATAGCAAACTTCTGGAGAAGGTAAGAAGATTAAAGACTGCCAAAGAGAAGAAAGCAATAAAGACTTGGGCACGGCGTTCCACTATTGTTCCAGAGTTTGTGGGGTTTACTTTTCTTGTGCATAATGGAAAGAGATTTATCCCGGTGTTTGTATCCGAGAATATGGTAGGCTATAAGTTAGGGGAGTTTGCTCCCACGCGCACTTTCAAAAAACATGGTTCAAAAACAGAAAGGTCAAAGGAGAAGAAGTAAGATATGTTTTCTTGTGCAAAGGGTAGATATCTTAGAAGCAGTCCTTATAAAATAAGAAAGGTGATAGACCTTATCCGGGGGGAAAGAGTAGATAAAGCCCTGGCGGTGTTAGAGCATACCAACAGGCGAGCAGTATATTATATAAAGAAAGTGTTGAATTCTGCGGTTAGCAATGCTCGCCAGAAAGAAAAGGAGATAAAGTTAGAGGATTTGTATATTAGCAGGATATTTGCTACCGATGGTCCAAGATTAAAGAGATATAGAGCAAGAGCAATGGGCAGAGTGGCAGAGATTCTTCGCCGCACCACCCATCTGTATGTAGAACTGGAGAGAAAAGGATAGACAAATGGGACAGAAGGTATATCCTTTAAGCAATCGCTTGATATTAAGCAAAGATTGGTTGTCAAAGTGGTTTGCCAAGAAGGAATATGCGCGGTTTCTTTATGAGGATATAATTATTCGCCGATATATCAAAAAGAAACTTCTTCATACAGGGATCTCGCGCATTGAGATAAGTCGTTTGGGAAATAAGATAAAGATTGACATATATCCAGCAAAGGCAGGGATGATTATCGGAAGAAGAGGTGAGGAGATTGACAGGTTGAAAGAAGAAATCTGCGAACTCATAAAGAAGGAAGCAAGAGATGTGTATATTGATATAAAAGAGACAAAGGAGATAGAAACAAATGCGCAGTTGATTGCTGAAGCAGTAGCTTTCCAACTGGAGAAGCGTGTGCCTTTTCGAAGAGCAATGAAGAAAGCAATTGCTTCGGCTCTGGAACAGGGGGTTGAGGGGATAAGAATAGTGTGTTCAGGAAGGCTGGCAGGAGCAGAGATCGCCCGTAGTGAAGGATACCGTTATGGAAAGCTTCCTTTACATACCTTCAGAGCAGACATTGATTATGGATTCTGGGAGGCACATACTACCTATGGAGTGATTGGAGTAAAGGTTTGGGTATATAAGGGAAGAGAGGTTAAAGCATCCTCCCTCTCTTCAGGTTCAGATTCAGAAAAAGAAAAGTAGAGGTGGATTATGTTGATGCCCAAAAGGGTGAAATATCGGAAGGTGCAGAGGGGGAGACGGAAGGGAATAAGCAGTAGAGC
>Ga0164311_10001090_pt1 | contig 12964 bp, 16 predicted proteins | sample GuaBasSedimGuay2_FD_121796 | JGI IMG/M metagenome (GOLD analysis project Ga0164311, IMG submission 121796) | Subseafloor sediment microbial communities from Guaymas Basin, Gulf of California, Mexico - Guay2, Core 4569-9, 9-12 cm | ecosystem: Environmental > Aquatic > Marine > Hydrothermal vents...
GGATTGAAATAAATTGTGTCGTTTATCCTCCTTTTTGGAATGTAATCAAGGATCTTCTCTGCCAAATCTCCATGAGGATCCAAAACACATAATCCTTCATCGGAGTTGATGTCTGACAAAATCATGTTCAAAAGCAAAGTTGATTTTCCCATTCCCGTTTTTCCAACGATGTACATGTGATACCTCCTATCTTCCTTCTTTATTCCGAAAATCTTTGACTCTCCTCTCCAGTTTGTTTTTGCAAAGTATGTAATTCTCATACGTTAAACGGTTTTAGACGACTCAATTATCAAAAAAATGGAGCCAAGGGGTTTCAGCCCTCGTCTTCCTTGTAAGTTAAGGAAAGACAAGGACAGCATTGCTGAACTTACCAGCAATGCTCTTCTGGCAGTTGCCAGAATGAAACCCCTTGGCAGTATTAAAAATTTAACTTCTCTTTTAAGCTCTTGAAAAGCTTCAAAGCAACCTCAAAGCTCTCTCCCTCAACTTTCAGACTTACCTTTATCTCGGTATCTTTTACTTTCTCTGTCTTCTCTGCCAAAAATACATATTGAGTAGTCTTTTCATAGCTCTGCTTTCTCATCTCAAAGTAAACTCTGTACAAATGCTTGCACGGGATCTTTCTTTTTCTTCCTCTCTTTTGAAAATCTGGACATGTGCAAAATCCCTTGTTTCCATCGATCTTAACGAAATATTCTTTTCCATTTTCGTTCTTTACTGAAAATCCATCCTTAACTGGCTTTATCTCAAATCTTTCACTTTTTGCTCTCTTAATTCTTAGAATCCTTTCTTTATCGTCCTTTCCTTTAACCTTCCAGATCAACTCTTGCATCTCTTTTTCCATCAGATAACCTCACCCTCCAAAATCCTTCCTCCAAACTCTTCAAGCTTAATTCTCTCATCAACGTTCTTCATTTCTCTTGCAAGCGTTGTTATTGCATTGATCAAACCGTATTTTGTGTGCTCGGTGAAATAAGCAAGCAATTCTTTCTCCTGCTCCTCTGTCAGCCCAGTAAGTTTTGCAACGTTTTTTGCAGTTTCAACTGGATTTTCAATTTCTATCTCTGTGCTTTCTTTCAGCTTTGAAACCCATCTTTTGAACACCTGCCTGTCAAAGGTTGCTCTTATAACATCCCTCACCTTCAAGAAAAGAACTCTGTCTTCAAGTTCCATCGTTTCCCTACTCCAGAGTCCTTCATCCATTTGTCTTCCCAGATGAATCCTTCTTAGCACCTGCTTAACTATAAGCCCGTTCTCGCAGACAAGTCTCAAAATGAATGGCTCAACCCTGAAAGCTCCTGCTCCAACCTCTGAATTTCTGATGATGATTCCTCCACAGACTATGTCATCTTGTCTTATCTCCGCCTTAAGGGTTCTATCAAGAGCCTTCAGATACATCATCTTCTCTGTTAAATCTATCCTGTAGATTTCAACGCTTCCAATCCTTCTGAACTCTTGCAGAGCAACAAGCAAAACATCGTAGTTGTCTATGACTCTGTATCTGTCAGAAAGGATCGCTCTAATCCTACCGTTGAGTATTCTTACAAACTTTCTTTCCCCTGCCATCTCGCACAGCCATGCATTGATGTTTTGCAAAAGGAGATCTGGCTTCTCTTCTCTCATCCTGCTGTAATATCTTTTTGGAATTCCAAGCTTCTCAGCCAACTGCTCGTGTGCCCAATCTGTCAATGGATAGTCTCCGTACAATGGAATCCTCAATCTTACATCCTTCTCATCCAAAACCGCTCTTACCTGTCCAAAATCCACTATCAAATCTATTTTCCTCTCGTTCTCCTCCTTTAACTTTTTAAAGAACTCCACAATCTCACCTCCGATTCCTTCCTGAAGCCAGCCATAAGCTCGCTTCAAGAAGGAATCGGCACTAAGTTCTATCAAAGATCCATAACTGCTTCTTTGCACACTTTGGAACCTTAATTTTCTTCAGCTTTCTTATCTCCTCTTTCAGATTCTTTCTTTTGCTTTTTACCTGTAAAAGAAGGATTTCAGATTTTGAGATGGCAACAACATCGAAAGGAGATTTTGAACCAGCAGTTCTAAAAGCAAGATATCCTTTTCTTTTAAGTTCGTGAACTGCTTTAATTTCCCTAAGGTATCCTTTCCTGTAGTTCATACCTTTCTAAGATCTCTTTTAACCTTTCCAATCCCGGCATTCTTCTATCTTCTAAGCCTGCAAGAACTTTCTGGAAGTAGGAGAAGGATCTGTCGTTTCCTTTGGCAACAATTGAAATTGCTCTCTTAACAGCTCTTTCTCCATATCTTCTGAGAAGTTCAAGAAAAATCTTTATTTCTTCCTTGCTTAAAGGAGAAATTCTTCTGAAATACTCCCTAAGAGCTTTAAAGAAAATATTATTATTTATTTTCTTTTCTTTATCTTTTTCTTTAATATTTTCTTTAGAGGTTTGCTTTTCCTTTTCTGGCAAGGCTTTCAGACTCTCAGCCATCACATTTTTGGTGACTTCTCTTTCACATTCCCTGTGCAAATCTTGTCCCCAAAAATGTGAAAAATTGAGGTTCTTTTTCACAATTTTTGTGACATCCTTTCCCTTAACTTTCCATTCCCTCGCATCGTTTATCCAGTAAATCTTCCTCTCGCTGTCAAGATTTAAAATTTTTAAAGAGCAAAGTTTCTCAATCTCTCGCTTTATGTGTTTCCTGTCAATTCCCGCAATTCTGAAATCCTTCCTTTCAAGCAGGGCATAGCTTTTCTGACATCCAGCAGAAAGCCTCAAAATAAGCAGGATTATCTTAATCTGCCTTTTCGTTAAATCTGATGTGATCAATCTCTCAAGAATTCTGTTATCTATCTTTGTAAACCCCATATCGTATTTATACGGTCATTTTAATCGGCTGGATACGGTTGTCAAGTTATGAGTATTTCTTGGCTGTACTAGTTCCATTTCTTAAAAATCTCAAAAATCTTTTGCTTTAAATTTATTTCATTTAGTTTATAGAGAGCTAAAGTGGGAGGAAAATAATTGAATCCTTAAATTATAGATTTTGATTTATGAAAATTAAGCTATATTTGAAGTGTGATGGGTCGTGACGCCACATTGTGGACAATTTAAATACCTCATCAACAGTGTTGTATCATTACCGTGTAATGCTCATTTAAAACATTTAGAGAATTTAGAAAAAGTTAAGATTTGATATCTACTAAATAATCATCATGCCAGAATATAAAATTCCTGAATTAGTCTCAATGGTTGAAAATGGGGAAATTAGTGTCCCAGAACTTCAACGTGAATTCGTATGGTCAGATAATCAAGTAAGAGAACTTGCTGAATCGATTTACAAAAACTATCCAATAGGCTTAATAACTCTTTATAGACTGCCAGCCGAATTAAAACATGGAAAAGAAAGATATTGGGTTCTGGATGGTCAACAAAGACTTTTATCACTAACGTTAATACTAAAGGGCAAAGCAGAGATTATAAAAGAGGGAAGATTGCAAACTAAAATACTCAATATTTGGTTTGACCCTAAAAATGAAAGATTTGAAATTAGATCTCCAAAAAAAGCAGAAAAATGGGTAAAAATTTCAAAAATCTTAGAAATAAATAGCAGATTAGAATTAGAGAAATACTTTAGATCAAAGAATTTAGATCCAGAAGAACAAGAAAGAGTTAGTGCTCTTTGGAGCATATTTCGTGGAGATTATAAAGTGCTTGTACATGAACTCCCTGAAGATTTAGATATCGATGATTTAGGCAATATCTTTGTACGAACAAACTTCGGTGGAACACGTGTCAAAGGTTCTGATGTTTATTCAACGATGATAGCGATAGCGCAAAAAGATCTTGTTAAAGATTTAAGAGAATTTTGTAGTAAGTTACCTATTGAAATAGATTATGGTATTTTAATTAGGACCTTTATAGCCTTCTTAACAAAGGGTAAGGTTAAATTGGCAAGCAGAGTACTAGATCAAGCAAGCAAATTAAAGACAGAATTGGAAAAGAACAAAAATCAGATTAGAACTATAGCAGATACAGCAAAAGCTTGTATTGAAGAGGCTATAAAGATATTAAGAGAGGATATGGGTATTTTAGCTTCATATGATCGTTATTTACCAACAGAAAATGTGTTACCAGTAATGGCTTATTATATAAGCAAAAGGAAACATCTTTCAAGAGATGAGAAAAAAGGACTTCTAAAATGGTTTGTATTAGCTTCATACTTTAGAAGATACAGCAGTAGTAGTGAGGCAAGGCTAAATGAGGATTTATCAGTAATTGAAAAAGGAGGAAATTATAAAGACTTAATAGAAAAAATAAAAGAGAGAGAAGGAGATATTAAGGAGAGAATTAAGGATGATATATCTAGAGGACAATGGAGCGAGTTACTACTATATGCACTACTTAGAGAAAACAATGCTAAGGACTTTAAAACTTATGAACTCCTTACTACGAGTAATCTTACAGTTCATCATATCTTTCCAAAGAAATTCATAGTAGGTTCAGAATACGAAGATATTTTAGATGATGTAGGTAACATAACGCTTGTAACGTTAGGAACTAATCAGAGTCTTTCTTCCGAATTACCAGAAAACTACTTACCAACTATTCCTTCGTATACAAGGGAATCTCACCTAATACCAGATAATCGAAATTTATGGAAATTAAGAAATTGTAGAAAATTCGTTCAAAAGCGAAAGGAATTGCTGATAAAGTCGGTAGATAAATTCTTAGAAGATATCTGATTTCAAAAATTCTTTAAGAAGGGCAAGCAAAAATTTAGAGAATCGAAAATAAACACAAATCTAATATATGAACAATATGAACAACCGTGCGAAATTACAGAATTTAAAGTTTAGAAAGAATCGAAGACATTATTTCCCATAAATCCTTAAAAACTCAAGTCTTTTTCTCATGAAGTTCTCAGAAACTTGAAACTCCTCTGCAAGCTCAGGGATTGGATTTGGATGCTCCTTTACCCATTCTTGGCTTAAGATTTCTTTCAGTTTGTCTTCTGGAATAAGGAGGTATGCGGCGAAGACTTCTGCTTCTCTTTCCTTTTGCCTTATTTTTAACCTGTTTGAGAAGTCATCTTTATCGTCAAGGAAGTAGTTTGCTTTTCTTTTTTGATGGAAGAGATGATGAGCCAATGCATGAGCGATGAGATGCCTTTTCTTGTAAGGATGCAAGTTTGGATCGATTACAATCACTTTCAAATCCTTAAAGTAAGCTTCCTTGATGATTTTTCCCAAAGGCTCTTCAACTACTTCAGCTCCAAGCTTTAAAGCAAGCTCTTCAAGGTCATCTATTCCATACTTTTCTCTGATTTCGTTTGCTTTTTTAATTATCCATTTCATTTTTTCTTTTTCCTTTTTATTTTCAGATAGGCTTTAACAATGGCTTCTTTATCTTCTTTTGGCATTCTTGGAACTTCTTTAAAAAGCTCAAGGAGTTCTTTTTCTTTTATCCCAAGCTCTTTGAGTTTCTCTTCAAAAAGCATATCTTCAAGCAACTTGAATGGAACATTCAAAGCTTTAGCGATTTTTTTAAGCTTCTCTTCTGACGGCAAAAATTTTCCTTTTTCAATGTCTGAGATGTAGCTGTTTGATGAATATCCAAGCTTTTCTGCAAGTTCTTTTTGGGTCAAGCCTTTCTTTTCTCTTAGTTTTCTTAGCTTTTCTCCAAACATATCGTATAGAGATGATAAAAGTTTGAATGAGTGTTGTCAAGACTCGATAATCCTTCCGATCTCCTCAGCAATCTCTAATATCCTCTTTAAAAGAGGAATTAACCTTTCTCCTCTCTTAGAGAGTGTATATTTTATTTTTCCTTCCTCTTCAATCCTGACTATTAAATCTAACTTCTGCATTTCATTAAGTCTTCTGCTAAGCGTGTCAGGATACGCATTTAAAATCTTGAGTAGATCATTGAATGATTTAGGAGATTCATTAAGTAAAAGGAGGATTTCAATGAAATGACGCCTGTTGAGGTATTCTAACGCTTTCACATATTTTTCGAAAACTTTATAAAATAAGTACTCAAACTACGATCTATCGTAGTAACTACGATAAATCGTAGTTGGTGATAGAATGAGAGAAGTTTATCTGGCTCTGGCTCTTGCACTTGTATTTGCACTTGGTTGTATAGGAAAGGAGCCGGGAATTGGAGACACAGCCAACTTAGGCAGTTTAGAAGTGACACTAAAGGATGTTTCGATCAAGGAAGAAAAATGGTTTGGAAAGCAATTGGTTGTAAGAATTGGTGTAAAAAATACAGGAAGTACTACTGCCTTTATTGGAATGGGAGTGCTTGACGGCTACATTCAGGATGATCAGGGCAAAGTCTACAGATCAACCCGAAGAGCTGTTCCAGAAGAAGAAAAATATTGGAAGGATACACTTGAGCCGGGAGAAAGTCGTGATATTCTCATCTACTTCCCTCCTGATACTCCAGCCAAGAACGTGATGCTCTTTATTAAATATGGTGATGCTCACGTTGCATTCAAGCTTTAGGAGGTATAAAAATGAGAAGGCTTAAAAATAACTTGCAGATAGCCTTCTCAAAGAAAGAAAAAGCAGAATTTTTGCTTTCAAACTTAGAGAAGTTAAAGGAGAATTCTGCTGTTACCGAAGAGCAGTACACCCAGCTAAAATCTTATTACAATAAGGTTCTGGAAGAAGCTTTAAATGAAATAGAAGAGGCAAAATCTCAGGTTAAATCAGAGCTCGATCTTACAAGAGGTGATCTTGAAACATACAAACAAGAATTGAGCAATCTTGAGGTTAGATTTAAAGTTGGAGAACTTACAGCTGAGGATTATAGGAAATCTGAGAAGAAGATAAAAAGTAAGATTGAGAAAGCTAAGGAGAAAATTTCTGAGCTTGAAAAACTGCTTGAAGCAAAAACTTCACAGGATGTCGGTGGAAGAATAGACGTAAGATTTGACAAGCATCCAAAGCTTGGAATTTCTATAGAGGATTTCCTGAGTTCAATAAAGAATTCCTCTGCCAGAGAAATTGCTGAATCATTTTTATCAGCTCTATCAGAGAAGACAGAAGTTTTCTCTGAAAAAGTGAAGACTGAAAGGGGTTTGGGAATAAATCTGGTTGGTTTAATTGGTGGATTAGTACTAATAGCTTCAGCTCTCTTTTTACCTTGGATACACATACCCTATGCGAGTTATCTCATAGGAGATTTAAAAATATATGATGTACCAAGGCTAATAAGCGAACTCTCTGCTTTATTATCACCTTTAGGTCAAAGAGTTCCAAGTGAGGTTCAATTTCTTGCCACATTATGTTGGCTTGTCTTCTTTATGGTTTTAGCTGGTGGTATACTCGCAATTTTCAAGCCAAAACTTGGAGGCAGCATTGGAATTGGTGGAGTAATTCTATTTACAATCCCTATTATTTTTTCCAAGGATGGACTCGCCTATATTAGCTCTGGTTACTATGTAGCTTGGATTGGGGCCATAGTATCTCTCCTTTCTGGAAAAATCTACAAGAAGGTGAGAACATGAACGTCCTACTAAAACTTACAATCTTTTTTGGTTTGATCTTGCTTAGCTTTGTGATTTTGGAAACAGAAGCTGAAAAAGAGCATAAAGCTACACCAACCCCAACATCTGAAGGGAAGTCAACACCAGGCTTTAAAGCAATGTTTGCAATCGCTGGTCTGCTGTCAGCAGTATATATGCTCAGGAGGTGGTTGAGATGAGAAATTCAATGATTATCTTAGTAATTCTTCTTGTGATACCTGCCCTTGCAGGATGTGCTGAAAAAGTTGAGGAGGTAGCGCCAAAGGCAGGGAAAGCTATACCACCACCCCCTTCTGGATGGGAAGAGCTTCAGCCCCTTCCTATAATCATCAAGGATGAAAGAGAGAATATCGAGATTAAAGTCTATCAAACTACGAAAGAAAGCAATATTGGTCAAAAGTATACAGTACAAAGGATATACGTGAAATACCCAAGGTTGTCGCGTGGGAAGCTTTTTACATGCTCATGGATACCTGGAACTACTGAAGAGACTAAAATAATGGTAGAGAAACTCTTAAAACGTGGATTTACTGTAGGAGATCTTAGAAGACTTACAACCGAGAGATATGGGATATCTCCAGAACAAGTTATACAGTGGATTGAGCTAACTCCTGGCACTGTGTATGGCAAACAATACGAACATGGCTACCTCATTGTGGCGGTCTGGCAATGGTATGGTTCTTTTGACAACCCACGCTTCACTCGCCTTGTCGCTTGTGAAGCATTTAAATACTAAACTAAATTTTATATTTAAATTGCTCTTTTAATGGAGGAGTATTTTGGCTCTCATACCAGCCATGGACGAGTGAAACGAGCTGTATAGCCCGTGTTATATGACCCGAACGAAGAGAGTGTGAGGAGCGAAGCGACAAGTGTTCTGCCCCGAAGCCCTAAACAATTCTATTTTTGATTCCATATTTCTCGCACAACCTTTTTGCTCTTTCTTCAAGCTCTTTTTGATACTCTTTTGTTGACTGAAAGAAAATCCCTTTGGCTTCAAGGAGATTCTTAGGTTGCTAAACTTGACACCCTCCTTTTAGGATTCTAAAACTTCGTATTATGTAATATCTTGACATTATGAATTTTTTTAATTTAAAATAAAAAAGGAGGTGTTATAGATGGGCATACTAGATGATGCTGCACTACTTTTCATAATGTGTTGGGGAGGAGTGTGCCTTATCCTAGGCCTTCATATGGCAGGAGCCCTAGATGCTGCAGTAGACATACTTTATGGGCCAGAAGAAATAAAGTATGTACAAGGCGAAATATCTAAAGTTTGCTGCAAGGAAAACCTGTGTGGCATTGTATTCAAAGATGGAAGAAAAGTAAAAGTAAGAGTCTCTTTCGGGGAGAGAGAAGAGTTAGTTAAAAGCGAAGGCCGGAAGGTTATCTTAAAAATAAGCAAACGAGAAAAGTCAAGAATGTGGTATCTCGAGGATATTCAACTAAACTGTTCTTGTTTTAATAATTAAATTTTTTATTTTTCTAGTTTTAATTCTTTAAATTTTTAAAAAATAGTGGGCAAATATGCAATTAAAAGGTTAATTACAGCAGGAAAGAACAAACTTTCCATAAAATCCGGCTTAAGTTCTGCCTCTTCTAACAGTTTCAATACTCTAGTGATGTTAGATTGAAACTCATGACAGGAAGATCTAAGCATTTTCAGTTTGATAAGACGTAGATCATCAAGTTCCTCTGCTGAATAATAGAGATTGAAAAGTACATACACAAGAGGGGCCAAAACAAAAATTGCTGGTAATATTATTATGCCATCACTTAAAAGTTGAGAAAATTTTAAATTTTTTTCTTTTCTAAAGTAAAATAAAAAGAAACTACTCCATACTGAAAAACACATAGATGATAATATAAATTTCCTTGCTATACGTCTTGCAAGAACTCTACCACTAAGGTAGGTCTCGATTGACTTTTCAATATTTTTAGAATAATAATCACTAGTAATATCTCCCTTAAAACTACTATGAATACTGTGCCTAAAGTATATAGCAAGCAGAATAGATATCGGACAAACTGGAACTACCATGATTGCTAAGAATTCATGAATAATTTCAAACCATTTTAAGGCTAAAAAGTTAATATGGAATGCTCTTTCTTCGATTATACAATAAAAAATATCAATAGCTATAGCTATAAGTAACCAAAATTTTTTACTTATTTTTTTATTATTTTGTATGCACATTCTCTCTACAACATCAATTAATGAAATAAAATTAAATAAAATCCCAAAGATTAGAAAAAATCTTGATATGATCAATAAGTACATAAATTTTTCCATAACTTCCTCATAGTAGAAAACTCCAGTAATAGAATAGAGTGCTAATATTACCACAAATGAAATTTTTAGAGCTTTGGATTTATTATTAGATTCATTAAATTTAAATGACATTTAGCTTTTCACCTCAAACCAAGCTTGGAACTTCTTGCTTTTTAGTTCATCAATTGTTCCGATTTTTACTTTGAACTCTTTATCTAGTTTTTCTCTTCTCAATCTAAACAGCACTTTTAGCGCAACCTGAATAGCCTTTCTTTTAGCAATCTCATCGCTTGCGACGATGTAAAGCTCATCTGAAACCTCCAGATTTTTCCTGATGTTTCTTTCGATCTGCTCCTTTGGAGAGCGATGTTCGATCTCAATTCTCAAGATTTCTCCGTCTTTCTCTGCTACGAGATCGGTATAACCTCTACCGCTCTCTGTAAGGTCTGTTTCAATTAGCTCTTCTGTCTTAACTTTGTAACCCTCAGGCTCAAGCCATTCTTTGATTACTTCCAAGCAGACCGCTTTTGATGGCTTTCCTCCACCACCAAGCTCGTTCATCGCCCTATCTGATGGCATTCCAAATTTCTCAGCAAATGCGATCTCTCCCCACTCAGAAAGCCAGTAATAGAAAGATCTTCCCCTCTTTGTAAACTCAATCAGCCCTTTCCCTTCCGGAGGGAGTTTTGCCATCTCATAGAACTTCTTTTTGAATTCCGAATAGTGGGCTGTCGGATAGTTCATCTTTTTCAGCCATTTATTTCCCTCTTCGAATATATCTGAGGCGTTGTAGTTGCCCGTTCCAATCGCCCATAAAATTGCCTTCTCAATCGGTGACATCGAAGCTATGATCTCCTCAAGAGTCCTCGGCCTCTTTTCTTGTTCTTTTTCTGCTTCCTCCTTCTCTTCTGCTTTTCTTTCTGCTTTCTCTTTCCTTATTCTCTCAATCACTATCTCCTTTCTTCTCTTTCTGAGATACTTTGACCCAAATCGAATGCTTTTAATGAACTCTTCATATTCATCCCTGCTTAATCCAACCTCCTCATAGACTGGTCGAATCTCTTCAGAGTATAGAAGAATCACTCCACCCTCGATCTTGTGCTTTGCGTAGAAGCATCTGTTTGGCAGAGACTGAAGTTCCTGAATGTAAAGCTCCCACTCTTCAGGATAAGAATAGAAAACGTAATCGATTCCATAAGGAGTAGATCTGTAAGCCTTGATTTCGGTTCCAGTGGTTTCAAAGAACTCCTTTGCCATTCTTTCTGCATCTTTTCTTGAAACTCTGAAGCATATCTGAATACCACAGTTTGTAAGGATTGAGTCTTGCAGATCTTCTGGAAGTTGAGATAGGTTTTGATGAGCCATGATCAAGGATAAACCGTACTTTCTTGCCTCAGATAGGGTTTCGATAAAAGTTTGGGTGGCAAAGTTCTGAAATTCATCGATGTAGAGATAAAAGGGAACTCTTTTCTCTCTTGGAATGTCTGAACGGGAAAATGCAGCGAGCTTTATCTTTGTCATGAAAAGAGAACCGATAAGATCTGCATTCTCCTTAAGCCTTCCTCTGTCAAGCTTTAAAAGCAGAATTTTCCTGTTGTCCATTATGTCTCTGAAAGAGAAGGATGATTTCTTGAAGGAAAACAACTCTCTAATTCTGTCATCAGAAAGAAAGGCGTTGACTTTGTTTAGAGTTGATTCCATCCATTCATCTCTTGTCTTTGGTGAGAGGCTGTTGAAATGCTTGAAGTACTGCCTTGCAATCGGATGCTTGACTTTCTCCAAAACGTTCAGCCTGAAGTCTTCATCTATCAAGAAACGTGGAAGATCAACCAAAGTTAGCTCCGCTTCGATTAGAGCAATGAGAGTGTTTCGAAGTAGATCTTCCATCCTCGCTCCCCATGAATCCCACCAGATCTTTTTGAACGCTTCAACAAGCTCAGCAGCAATTTCCGCCGGTTGAATCCCCTCTATCTTCTCCAAAGGATTAAAAGCAACTGTAAACTCCTCATCTGCCGGATCAACAAGAACTACTCTCTCTTCCAGTTCTTCTTTTGATAGAACGAAAGCAAGGTATGCTTTTACATCCTCAACCAGATCGCCATGAGGATCTATCACTCCAAATCCGTTTCCCTTATGTATGTCCTGCCTGATCAAAAATTCGAGGAATTTTGATTTCCCCGCTCCTGATGCTCCGATCACGTAGATGTGTACCTTCCTGTCCGATCCCCTTATCTTTGCCATCTGAAGCTCATCCTTCTCCACCGAATAGTACCAGCCCAAGTTTATCGTCTCTTCTTGTTCAAGTTCCCACTCCTTTTGAAGTCCCTCCTCATACTCTTCGTAATCTTCATACTCCTTCTCATCCAAGCTTTTGGATTTCTTTCTCCTAAAAATGTCAAAGAGACCCATTTAAAGCACCTCTACTTGATCAGCTCAACTTAGATTTTTACCTTTCAACTGTAGATCAGCCTATTCCGAGGAAGCCCTTAGTCTTTCTGTTGATCTTTGATGTATCTTGATCGAGATCGATCATCAGGTTCTCAACAGCATTTATGGTTGAGATATGACAGACGCTTGCGAAAGCTCTTAAATCCTGCAAATTGAAAAGGTCTAATCTTTCTATGAACTTTGAGGCGGGAGCGAGGAACGGGAATATGAGATACATTAGAGCTCTGAGTAAAGGATACCTGTAGGTTAAGAACCAAGAAACCTGAAGGTTTCTTCCATAATCCCTGACATTTATGAATATCTGATAGGGCTTCAATCTGAAACCTTTCGCTCTAACCAAAATAAAATCTCTACTCTCTCCAATTAGACCTTTAATTATTCCCGGTGCAATCTTCTTTCGCTCAAACTTAATCGGTGCTTCGCTTTTTATTAGATTTCGCTCAATATCTGAAAAAACTCTTTCACTCTCCCCATTTCCATTCTCAATTAAAATATCCCAATACTCTATTACCTCCTCTCTCCTTAAAACCTCTTTAAAACCTCTCCTAAATTTTCGCTTAGAAGTTCTCCCCTCCGTTTTAGAATCGGATTTACCGGGGAGCATAAAATAGTAGAGATTAAAAAAGATATAACTTTTTCTATTCTCCCCTATTCTCCCTAATTCCTCTGATTGCTCATATTCTCCCCCATTCTATATTCTCTTCACCGTATGCTCCGCATACGCCTGATTAGATA
>Ga0164311_10001091_pt1 | contig 12951 bp, 12 predicted proteins | sample GuaBasSedimGuay2_FD_121796 | JGI IMG/M metagenome (GOLD analysis project Ga0164311, IMG submission 121796) | Subseafloor sediment microbial communities from Guaymas Basin, Gulf of California, Mexico - Guay2, Core 4569-9, 9-12 cm | ecosystem: Environmental > Aquatic > Marine > Hydrothermal vents...
CTAAGCCATCTTCACCACTATGTCGGATATCACGTTCGCAGCCTCGTCCCCCCTGTCGGCACAGTTGCTCAGGTGCCTGTAGATCTCCCTCAATTTCAGTACCTCGATCAAGTGTTCTACATCCTTGGGCCCGGAGAAGAGGTCCGCCAAGGCCTGTCGGTAGAGCCTTTCGACCTGGTTCTCTACCGACTTGGCCCTCCTTGCGTGGTCCAGGGCTACCCCGGGATGGTCCTTGAGCCTGACGACCGCCATGTAGACCTCGTGGGCAGCGGCCACAAGCCTCGACACCATGGCCCTCAGGTGGTCGTTGGGCTCTACTCCCAGGATGGTCATCTCCTCGACCGTGGTATCCGCATAGTCCACTATGTCGTCTATTGCCCTGGACAGGGAGAAGAGGTCCTCACGGTCGAATGGGGTCACGAAGGAGCGGTTAAGCTCGTCTATGAGTATCCTCCTGAATTCGTCGGCCTCCTTCTCGGCCATCTGGACCCTCTTGGCGGCCTCCTCGCTCCCGTCCTTCATGAACTCTTCCAAAGCTTGCATACCTTCCCAGGTCTTCTCCGCCTGCTCTAAGAGGAGCCTCAGGAACTTGTCCTCCCTACGGCGGAAGAAGTCCCGCAGTCCCATGTCTCCTCCTAAAAGGCTGAGCGGAACAAAAGACAGGCCAGGGCAGCCAGAAGAGCCGTTGTGGGCACCGTGAAGAACCAGGCTACTACCACATCCTTAGCCACGCTCCAGCGCACCTTCGAGATCCGCTCGGCCGCGCCGGCCCCCATGACGGACGCACTTATGACCTCAGTGGAACTCACCGGTCCTCCCAGAAGGGAGGCCGAAAGTATGACGGCCGCGGACGAGAACTGGGCGGTAAAGCCGTGCACGGGCATGACCCGGTAGTACCTCCCGCCCACCGTGCGAATTATCCTCTTGGCCCCGAACGCTGTACCTAAGGATATCCCGAGGGCACATGTAAGTACCACCCATCCCGGGACCGAAAATTCCCTCAGCGTGCCGGCTGCCATAAGGCCCATGACTATGAGCGCCATACCCTTCTGCGAATCGTTGGCTCCATGGCTCAGGGCGAGGGCCATAAGCGCCAGCACCTGGGCCCTGTTGAAGAAGATGTTCACCCTCGGGCTCGCCCCCTTCGCCGTGTACATCGCAACCCACATCAGGATGTATCCGCATATCATCCCCAATATAGGGGAGATCACCAAAGAAATGAACACCTTTCCGAGCCCCGGCAGGAGCACCGCCCCCCTCCCGTTTCCGGCCAGGGCCGCGCCCACGAGCCCTCCCACGAGGGCGTAGGAAGAGCTAGATGGTATCCCGAGCCTGTAAGTTAGGATGCACCAGAACACTGCCGAAGATGTGGCAGCTAAGACCACAGGGAACACGACCGCCTCCCTTGCGACCACCTGATGTCCTATGGTGTCGGCCACGGCTATGCCGAAGAGGAAGGGAGCCGCAAGGTGTGCGGCAGCGCTCAAGGCCAGGGCATCCCTGAGGGAGAGGGCCCGCGATGAGACCGCAGTCGCAACTATGCTACCGGAGTCGTTGAACCCGTTCATGAATGTGAAAGTAAGGCCCATGACGGTCAGGAGCCCTGCTTGAAGTACGTCCGGCATCTAAATCTCCCGGTAGAACCCCTCCACCGAATCCACTACATCCTGCGGGCTGTCGACTATCCTGAATATCTCCAAGTCCTCCGGAGATATGTACCCTGGTCCGAGCAGCTCTTCCCTCATCCACGAAAGCAAGCTCCCCCAGTACTCGCTCCCGAAGAGCACGACGGGGAACCTCCCTATCCTGCGTGTCTGTATGAGGGTCACGGCCTCGAAGAACTCGTCCAAAGTCCCGAAGCCTCCGGGGAATATGACGAAGGCCCTGCCGTACTTTATGAACATCACCTTCCGTGCGAAGAAGTAACGAAACGATAGCCCCTTCTTCACGTAAGGATTGAGCTTCTGCTCCGTGGGAAGCTCTATGTTGAGCCCCACCGAGCCTCCTCCTGCCTCGCATGCCCCACGGTTCGCCGCCTCCATGATCCCCGGTCCCCCTCCGGTTATGATGGCGTACCCCGCCCCGACCAGGAGCTTCGCCGTCTCCCTCGCCATCTCGTAGATGTGGGAACCGGGCTTCACCCTGGAGGAGCCGAATATGGTGACCGCAGGGCCGAGCTTGGAAAGTTCCTCGAAACCTTCCACGAACTCGGCCATTATCCTGAAGACCCTCCAGGTATCCTCCTCCCTGAAGTCCCTTCCCATCTTACCTCCCTTCAGTACCTACCGTACTCCCGATATGCCTCCATCAGGGCCTCGAAGTTCTCCATAGGAACGTCAGCCTGTAAGTTGTGGGCGGTCCCCAAGATGTATCCTCCTCCAGGGGCCAAAGCTTCTATCCTGTCCCTGACCTCCCTCCTGACTTCCTCGGGCGTTCCGAAGGGGAGGGTGCGCTGGACCGAGATCCCTCCCTGGAACGAGAGCGCATCCCCGAAGTCCGCCTTGAGGGCCCTCGGGTCCATGTCCTTTGCTTCGGGTTGGAGGGACTGGAGCACGTCCAGGCCGCAGTCCAACATGAGGGGTATGAGCTGTCTTACGGAGCCGCATGTGTGGTGCATGACCTTAACCCCGTAGCTGTGGGCCAGTTCTATATACCCCTTGAACCCCTCCATCAGGAACTCCTCCCACATAGAGGGGGAGACGAGGGGGCCCTCCTGGGAGCCGAAGTCGTCCCCCGTAAGAAGGATGTCAAGTTCGCCCCCTGCCGCCTCTAGTATCCTCTCCTCGTACTTCAGGTAGAAGCTCCTTATATGCGAGAATATAGCGTGGGCCATCTCGGGGAAGAGGGCCATATCTACAAATATCTGCTCCACGCCCCTGAGGTACATCGCTGGCTTGAGCTGGGCTATGCGGTTGAGCCTGTCGCCCATGAAGACCGCCACCTTCCCCTTCCTGTGCACCTCCTCGCACTGGGCCCTTATCCCAGAGTAGTCGAACCAATCCGGGGAGGGCCAGCGGGGGTACGATTCCACCTCCTCCACGGTCCGGGCGGAGGCCAGGGGAGGGGCGACCACCTCCCTGTAGGCCTCGGCCTTCAACCCCTTCCCCACCGTCACCCTCACCCTCGGAACCCCCCAGAGGTCCTCCTCGCTCCCGTCCGGAAGCTTCCTCAGTGGAGGGCCGACGTACCTTGGGCCCTCTATGTACCTGAGGTCAATATCGTAGAGGTCAAGTAGCTCCTCCTTAGAAAGTCCCAGGAGGACCTCGACCTTCCTGTAGAAGCCACTTGATGCCCAGAAGTCAACGGGGACCCTGTCGGGCTCCTCGTGGCTCAGGGCCAAATGTAACCGCTCCCTCGAGTCCATCTTACCTGCTTATCCTGGCCGTCGCTCCCTTTACCGCCTTCTCCACCTCCTCCTCGGTCGCCCAGTTGAAGTCCCCGGGGAAGGTATGGGCCAGGGCAGAGTACCCTCCTGCGAACTCCACCGCCTCCTGGGGGCCCTTGCCCTTGAGCATGCTGTATATGAGCCCAGCAGCGAAGCTGTCCCCGCCTCCGACCCTGTCCTCTATCTCGAGGTTCTCGTATATCCTCGAAAGGTAGAACTCCCTCCCGTCGTAGAGCAACGTCCTCCAGTCGTTCAGTAGCCCCGTCTTGGCGACCCTCAGAGTCGTGCCCACCATCTCTACGTTTGGGTAGCGCCTTACGACCTCCCTTGCGACCTCCTTGTAGCTTTCGGGGTCGAGCTGGTCGTAAGTTTCGGTCGTGCCCGGAGCCTTTATGCCCAAGGACTTCTCGAAGTCCTCCTCGTTACCTATGAGCACCTTGACGTAGGGCATAAGCTCCTTCGTGACCTCCTGTGCCCTCTCCGGCTTCCAGAGCTTCCCGCGGTAGTTGAGGTCGTAGCTAGTTTTAAGCCCCATCTCGTAGGCGGTCCTGAGGGCCTCGAGGGTGACCTCGGCCGCGGACTCCGAAAGGGCCGGGGTTATCCCTGTAGTATGGAACCATTTGGCCTTCTCGAATATTTCCCTCCAGTCGACCTCCCCAGGCCTTATGTGAGATATGGCGGAATGGCCCCTATCGTAGGTGACGGAGCTGGCCCTGGGGCCTATCCCGGTCTCGAGGAAGTAGAACCCCACCCTCTCGTACCCCACGCCGTCGAAGGGGACCCAGATCAAGAAGGACGTGTCAACCCCCCTCTCCCTGGCCTTGTTCCTTATGAACCTCCCGGCCCAGTTGTCAACGAGCTTCGAGACCCACGCGGTCCTGAGGCCCAAATTTGCGCAGTTCACGGCGACGTTGAGCTCCGCCCCGCCCACCGTTATCTCCAGGTGGTCAGCCTGCTCCAGGCGCATGTGCCTCGGGGCGGAGAACCTCACCATCGCCTCCCCGAAGGTCACGAGGTCGTGCATACCCCCTCCCTTCTAAAGTAACGGCATCCTTCTGGCCTTCTTCCTCTTAATTCCGAAGTGCTCGTAGGCAAGTTCGGTGGCCTCCCTCCCCCTCAAAGTCCTCCTCAGGTACCCCTCCTGTATGAGGTACGGCTCGTAGACCTCCTCTATGGTGTCCTTCTCCTCGCCCACGGCGGCGGCCAGGTTGCCGAGGCCGGCCGGCCCCCCGTCGAACTTCTCTATTAGGGTGAGCAATATCCTCTTGTCCATCTCGTCCAGGCCCCTCTCGTCCACCCGGAGCAGGTTCAGGGCCCTGTCGGCCACCTCCCTCGTGATCACCCCCCCTGCCCTTACTTGTGCGTAGTCCCTGACCCTCCTCAGGAGCCTGTTCGCCACCCTGGGCGTGCCCCTGGACCTTTTAGCTATCTCCCTCGCCCCCTCCTCTTCTATCTCTATCCCCAGTATCCTCGCCGAGCGGAGGACTATCTTCGTGAGGTCCTGGACGCTGTAGAAGTCCACCCTGTCGACTATCCCGAACCTCGCCCTGAGGGGTGCCGTAAGGAGCCCTATCCTGGTGGTGGCACCCACCAAGGTGAAGGGCTTGAGGGGAAGGCGCACCGATCGTGCGCTCGGGCCGGTGTCTATGAGGATGTCTATGGCGTAGTCCTCCATAGCAGCGTAGAGGTACTCCTCGACGGTCCTGTTCATACGGTGTATCTCATCTATGAACAGTACGTCCCTCTCCTTGAGGTTCGTGAGGATCCCGGCTAAGTCCACGGGCCTTTCGAGCACCGGTCCCGATGTCACCTTTATGTCCACCCCGAGTTCCTTAGCTATTATGTGGGCAAGTGTGGTCTTCCCCAGGCCGGGGGGACCGTAGAGCAGCACGTGGTCCAGGGCCTCCCCCCTCACCTTGGCAGCCTCTATAGCTATCTTGAGCCTCTCTTTTAGTTCCTCCTGGCCCGGGAAGTCCTCGAAGCGGGTAGGTCTTATGGACCTTTCGAATTCTACTTCGTCCCCTATCGGCTTGGGTGTGGTTATGCGTTCCATTTATCCAAAAAGCTCCTTTGCCTTGGATGCTACGTTCTCCCCGAGCTTCAGGCACCTTTCGGCGTAGAGCCCTTCAGGGCTCCTGGCGGACACGGCGCCGAAGTGCAGGTACGGATAGCCCCTGGTTATCCCTCCGGAGTATATAAGCATCCCCCTCACGAGCATCCCGGCTATGAGCACCATCTCAGCGAAGTCCGCCCCACCTCCTCCCGGCCAGTTCTGGGAGACGAACACCCCTCCGAGCTTGCCCGAGAGGTCCACGTCCACCGTGTCCAGAAATTTCTTCATCTGCCAGCTCGGCGAACCCTCGTAGGTCGGGCATCCCAGAAGGACGGCCTGTGCGCTTTTCAGGAAGTCCCTGTCCAGGTCATCTACGGACATTACCTTCGCCTCCACCCCTTGGACCTTCAGACATCCTTCCCTTATAAGCTCGGCCATCTTCCTGGTGTTCCCTGTCTCCGAGTGGTAGACTATCGCCACCTTGATCATATCACCTCCCCCTTTACAGCGCCTGCCATACCTCACGGACGAAGGAGATGCCGTCCTTTATGGCCTCGATCCCGCCGACCTCAGGAGCTATCGAAACCCAGCCTGAGAACCTCCTCGCCTTGAGGAAGGCGAGCAGGCCCTCTATGTCCACCAACCCCTCGCCCAGTGGCACCGGCTCCATCTTCGGACCCAGGTCCCCGAGCCTTATGTGGGCGATCCTCCCCCATGCCTCCCTGACGACCCCTATGGGGTCCTCCCCAGAGCGCACTGCCTGTGCCACATCCAAGCTGAGGTAGATATGAGGCCTCTGCCAGAGGGTCCTGAGTTCACCTGCCGGTGTCCCTGCGGTTCCCTCCACCGCCAGCCGGGTGTACCTCGCCCTGGCGTAACGGGAGGCCTCCTCCAGTCCCCTCCTCGCCCTCTCTAAGACCTCCCCGGGCATCACCCCTCCGGGCCACGATATGGGGACCCTCACCAGATCGGTCCTGAAGAGCCTGGCCAGGTCCACACCCCTCCCCACGAGCTCGACCTGTCTCCTGCGTTCGTCCTCCTCCTGGAGCAGGATGTCCACATCCAGGACCACCATGGAGGTCCTGAGCCCCTTCACCCTGAGGAAGTCGGAGAACAAGGAGATCTCCGAAGGACGGACGGCCTCCAGGTACCTCTGGTGAAGCTCTATGCCGTTCAGCTTGAGCTTCGAGGCCATCTTTATCCAATCCTCGAAGCTTAAGCTCCTCTCCTCGAAGATCTCCCTGAAGAGCCCCAGGGGCAGGCAGCTCAACTTAAGCTTCGGCTTACGGGAGAACAGGGCCATGACCTTAAGTCCCTACGGCCTGTGCCCAGAGGGCCCTCGCCCTCCTCCTTTCGTCCGGTCCCTCCTCGAACCACCCCCGCACTAGATGTAAGAGTTCTTCGAGGGAGCGGACCTTCCTGAACCCTACTGGCAACGAATCCAAAAATGTCCTGCCGTACTTCGACCTTACCGCCCTTCCGTCCAGGACGACCACCACGCCCCTGTCTTTCCTGTGGCGTATGAGCCTTCCGAACCCCTGGCGGAACTTTATGACAGCCTCGGGGAGCGAATACTCCCAGAACGGGTCCCTCCCCTCCTTGCGAAGCCTCTCGCACTTGGCCTCCACCAAGGGCTCGGTGGGGACGGAAAACGGGAGACGGACTATGACGAGCACCTCCAAAGCCTCCCCCGGCACGTCCACCCCCTCCCAGAAGCTGTCGGTGCCCAGGAGCACCGACCCGACCTCCTCCCTAAACCTTTTTGCTAAGAAGGACCTAGGCCCATCCAGGCCCTGTCCCAGGAGGAGCACCCCCTCATCTCCCAGCTCCTCCCTCAGGGAGCCATGCACATCCCTGAGCATGCGGTGGGAAGTGAAGAGCGCCAAGGTGCCCCTCCTGACCTCGAGCGTGAGCGTCCTCAGCACCTCCTCCACCGCCTCCTCGTAGCCCTCCTCCTTGGGAGATGGGAGGAAGGTGGGGACGCACACCAGGACCTGGCTTTCGTAGTCGAACGGGGAACCTACCCTGAGCGTCCTTACTCTCCCGGCCTGGGAGCCGCCCAAGCCGAGCCTCTCTATCATGTAGCCGAAGTCGCCTCCTACGGCGAGCGTGGCTGACGTCATCACAACGGTCTTCATCTTCCCGTAGAACTCCTCCAGGAAGGGGGCCACGTCCAAGGGGGCGGAGCAGAGCTTCACTTCCTTCCTCCCGGGAGGAAGCTCGGCCCAGTAGACGAAATCCTCCCTGCCGACCTCGGTTGTGAACTTGAGGTCCTCGGCCAGCTCCCCTACAGCATCCCTCGCTCCCTCGATCTCCGCCCTCCACTCCTTCTCCTCCTCGAGCCATCCTCCGAGCACGTTCAACCCCTCGTAGAGGCTCCTCAGCCCGCAGAGGAGCCTCTCTAAGTGCTCCAGGACTTCCTCGAAGAACCTCCCGTCCCTTATCCTCACCTTGGCTCCGTAGGGCCCGGGGTCGGGGAGCCTCTCGGCAAGCTCGCCGAAGAACCTTTCCCCCGCCTCCCTCACTTCCCCACACAGGACGATCAGTTCCTCGATCTTCCCCAAGATCGCCGACCTTCCCGGGACATCGGTCGCCTTAAGTTCGGCCCCAAGGAGGGCGAGCATCCCGGATTCCGCCTCTCCCCTCTCGTAGAGCTTAGAGATGGCCGATCGCAGCCTCCAGGGGGAAAGCTCCCTCCCTAAATGTTGGGAGGCCACCTTCTCCAAGGTGTGGGCTTCGTCGAATATCACGTTCCTGTAGTCACCCAGGACGCTGTGTTCGGCCGCAAGGTCGGAGAACACGAGGGAGTGGTTGACCACGATTATGTGCGAACCCAGCGCCTTCCTCCTTGCGGAGGTGACGAAACAGACTTCGTAGAAGGGACATCCGTTCCCGAGACAAGAGCCCGCCTCTGAACAGAGCTTCCCCCACAGCTCCCCCCGGGGGAAGCCGGCGTGCTCCTCTATATCCCCGGTCTCGGTCTCATGGGCCCAGAGGACCAGATGGAGCAGGAGCCTCCTTTCTTGCCTGCTCAGCTCCGAGAGCCCATCCCTGAACAGCCTCTCCCACCTCCTCCTGCATAGGTAGTTCCCCCTTCCCTTTACCAACGCCGCCCTGAAGGGGACGCCGAGGGCGTCCCTCAGGAAGGGTATGTCCTTGAAGAAGAGCTGGTCCTGGAGGTTCTTAGTGTGGGTGGAGACTACGGTTCGGTCGTCGTTAGCTGCACACCACAGCACAGCCGGCACGAGGTAGGCCAAGGACTTCCCTGTCCCTGTCCCGGCTTCCGCTAAGATTACCTCCCCCTTGTTGAAGGCCCTGCATACGGCCTTCGCCATCAGGACCTGCTGGGGCCTGTGCTCGTAGCCCGAAAGCCGCTGCGAGCATACGCCCCCTTCGCCGAGGACCTCCTCCACGGCCTCCTCCGGAACCTCCTCGGAGGGCTCCCTCGGGGAGAGGGCCTTTAGAGGTTCGAGCTTCCTTCCACCTATCCTCGAGGGAAAACCGGCCGACCTCCTGAGCGCCTCCAAGAAGACCTCCTCAAGCTCGGTCCCATGGGCCACATAGGCCATCCTCTCGAGGACCTTGGGCTCCTTGGACGAAAGCTCATCGAGAAGCTCCGAGAATACGGAGGCCAACCCCTCCGCCGCCGAGAGGACGTCGTCCTCCCGGACCCCGAGGGCGCCGAGCCCGTAGTCCCCCGCCCACCACCTCACGGTCCTCGCCAACGCCTCGACCTCCCAGACGGGCCCCCTCCATGCCCCGAACCTGCCCATCCTCGTCCTACGGTCCTCGATCCCCCTGACCAGGTCCCAGGAGTGCGCCACGACCGGGCGTCCCGAGACGAAGGCCTCCAGGGAAGGAAGGGCATCCGAAGGGACCCTCAGCCTGTCCCTCACCTTCCCCTCCTCCAGGAGCACCGCCCCGACTTCACCTCCCAGGACGTGCAGGCAGACGAAGGGCCTCATGTCGTCCACCTCGGCCTTATGGGCTCCCTGACCTCCAAGGTCATCCTTCCGTCCTCTTCGAAGATCACGATGTACCTCCTCCAGTTACCGTCGTCCCTGGGGAGGGGGTCTCCGGAGTCGTCGAAGGAGAGGTGACAACCCCTGCTCTCCCTCCTGACAGCGGCCGCCCTAAGTATCATCTCCCCTACGTCCAACATGAGGGAGGTCTCTGCAGCGAATGCGGGCCCCTCCTCGTCCACCTTCACTCCCATCTCCTTGAGCCTCAGAATATTTTTCAATCCCTCCCTGAGCCCCCGTTCCGTCCGCACCACCCCCGCGCAGGCGGACATCACCTCCCCGAGCTCCCTTCTGACCTCGGAGGCAGGGGTCCCCTCCTTAAGCTCCTCGAGCTCGGTCAGGGCCTCCTCCAGGTTCGGCCTGTGCGCACCAGCCCACCTTGCGGCACTCTCCCCCGCTATCCTCCCGAACACCTGACAGTCCAGAAGGGAGTTCCCACCGGGACGCTTAGCGCCGTGTTGGCCGCCTGCGACCTCCCCAGCAGCGTAGAGCCCCGGGACGGACGTCCCTCCGTCGGGACGTATCTTGACACCTCCCTGGAAATGTTGCACTGCGGGGGCTATCTCGAGCAGGTCCCCCCTCGCAAGGTCCACGCCCCTTTCCCTTAGCCACTCCACGGACTGAGGGTTTATGGCGAGGAGCCTGGCCAGGGGGTTCCTCGAAAACCTACGGTCGGAGAGGTCCACGCCCTTGGACCTATACCAGCCCACGATCTCCGGGTCGACCCGTGACCAGTCCAGGGCCTCCGGGTTCCGGGAGAAGTCGAGGAAGACCTTATTTCCCCCGTCCACCTCCCTCTGGACAGCGACATCTATCCTGCTCGTGGGCTCCTCGTACATAGCGGGCCAGCTCGCACCCTTGCGGAATAGCAGGTCCACGACCTCGTCAGGCCGTAGGTACCTGTACAGGAACTCCTCCCCCCTGCCGTTTACGAGCCTCGGAAGGGCCCTGAAGAAGCTCCCAGAACATGCGAGCTTGGTCCCCACCGAACAGAGGCCTATCTGGAGGAACTCCATGTTCACGAGTTCTGCACCTGCCCTGTACGCCAGGCCGTAACCACTTCCCGTCGTTCCCGGAGGATATGCGTTCACCTTGAAGATCTCCCCTCCCCCGCCCGTGGCGAGCACCACCGCACCAGCCCTCACTACGATGAGGTCGCCCGTGGCCTCGTCCACGCACAGCGCACCTGCTATGTGGCCTTCTGCCTTCAGGAGCCTCACGACCGCTGTGTGCTCCCTCACAGGTATCCCGAGGCGTCCGACCTCACGGACCAGCGCCTCTTCTATGTGGTTGGCGGTATAGGGGCCCGTATAGCAAGCCCTGGCGTACTTGGAACCGTCGGTGACGAACTGGTCCGGAAGGCCGTCGGGCCTCCTCACGAAGGGCACCCCGATGGATTCTAAGTAGTGGAACGCCTCGGCAGAGCCCTTGGCCAATATCTCGGCAAGGTCGGCGTCCGAGACTTCGCCCCCGCCGAAGTATATGTCCTCCGCATGGTACTTCCACGAATCCGGTCCACCTGGCTCGGTGTGGGGTAGGGTGGCGTGGAAAGCCATCCTGTCGGAACAGGCAAGAGCTGTGGCACCGCTCCTTCCGAGCTTCCCCTTGGTCACGACAAGCACCCTCTCCGGCTCGCCCAGCACATCCGAGGCCGATATCGCCGACCTGAGCCCCGCACCCCCAGCACCCACCACGAGCACGGAACAGTTCAGATGCCTCACGGCCTCACCCATCTCGACCGCATGACCAGACATTGGTATCTACCATCAGTCCCCCACCATTCGAGGGCCTCTTTCTGAATCTCAAAGGCCCTGTGGATAGCTTTACTCATCTGCTTAGGAAACAACCCAGACTTGACGAAATGTCGGTCGAAGAGAGCTATCACCCCGCTGTGCTTCGCAGCTCCCTTTCCGATACGGGTCAGTAAGGCCAGTACCGCATAGAACATCGCATAGTAAGCACGATTGATCACACTTTCAGGACTTCCGCCTCCTTCCAGAAGCAGATGGGCATCTCTGAGGGTCTCTCGTGCCTTTTGAAGCCGATAATTAATGAGGGCTTTAAGGTCTTCGTTCATACTCGGATACCTTCCCTCTCAACCACCATAAAGAACGGCGAAACGGAGAGTCTCTTTATCTCCTCGAAGGTGGCCGGGACCACTGATATAACTTTGCCCGCCTCAAAGCCTACCTCCCAGGCCACATCCAAGATGGAATCTAAAGTTCTCTCCTCCAGCTTGGGGACCAATACCAGCACATCTATGTCCGACTCCTCGGTAGCTTCCCCCCGTGCCTGGGAGCCGAAGAGGATAACTTCTAAAGGCCCTCCCAGATTCTTGATGAGTTCCTCCCGCAACTTCTTCGCCAACCTCAGGGCGCTGTCCTTTCGGCTTTGCATCTTAGGACCTCACAAGGAAATATCCTCCAACACTACACGCCGGAACACATTAGGATCGCCGAAGCACTTGTGGGCATCGATCACCCCACCATTCAAGGGCCTTATGTTGGAGTTCAACGGAAGTATAATGTACCTCACGGCCTCACCTCACAAGGCTGACCTTCCTTACGTATCCCCCTTCCCCGGTCCTCGTCCTCACCACGTACACCCCGCTCGGAGCCAGCCTTCCCCTGTAGGCCACCTTCCTCAGCCTCATCCCGACATCTCCCACCTCGGTCAGCCTCAAACTCATACCTCCCGGACCTCTACCCCCAAGCTTCAGGAACCTGCCCACCGACCTGCTCCCCCCGCTCCCGACGACCTCTATGAAGTAAAACCCATCGCCGAGCCCACCAAGCTCCATATCGAGCCTGTACATCCCACGGCCCACCCCTCCGAGTCCTCCATCGAACACCTTCTGCCCGAGGATGTTGTACACCCTCACCTTAAGCTCCTCCCTCCTGGGAAGGCCCAACAAGAAGCTTATCCTTTCCGATGCCGGGTTGGGATAAGCCCTGACGATGCCGAAGTGCTCCGGGACGGTCCTGGCCTCTTCCTCCTCAACGGCAGGGGGATAGACCAGATAGGTCAGGGTGAACTTCATCGGGAAGAGCGTCCTACTGTCATCCCATTTGACTATCGGCCGATTTGTTTCCCCCTCTTCCTGACGAGGAAGAGGGTCGAACCTCAAACCCCTGCCTTCCTCCTGAACTCATCCAAACTTCCTGCCCTTATAGCCAACCGGTGCCACTTCCTCAACACATCCCTGTCCTTTTGCCTCCTCACTACCTCCTCCAAATCCCCAGGCACATCCCCAAACCTCTCCTCCAAAGCCTCCAACACCATCTCACGAGCTTCCTCTAATATGCCCTTCCTCATCCCTATCCTCTCTGCGGTGGTGATGTAAGGCATATCCCTCACCTCCTCTTCCTTGAATATCTCCTCGTGATACTCCTCCTCCAACTCCTCCGGTAAAGTCATCACCATGTCTATGAATCGGTAAAGACCCAACACCTCATCCCTACTATACCCCCTCTCATACAACATCCTCGTCA
>Ga0164311_10001092_pt1 | contig 12950 bp, 15 predicted proteins | sample GuaBasSedimGuay2_FD_121796 | JGI IMG/M metagenome (GOLD analysis project Ga0164311, IMG submission 121796) | Subseafloor sediment microbial communities from Guaymas Basin, Gulf of California, Mexico - Guay2, Core 4569-9, 9-12 cm | ecosystem: Environmental > Aquatic > Marine > Hydrothermal vents...
ATCATATACATTTTATATATGTATTATACCTATATTACATATACTATTTATTGATATTATTGATATCAAAATGTCCGATGGAATCTACCTAAAACTTCCGGAGATGTTAAAAAAAGAGGTCGATCTTTACGTGAAGAGCGGGTATTTCGAAAATAGAAGTGAACTAATACGAGAAGCAATCAGGGAATTCTTAGAGAAGCTTAAGCATAGCGGAATGAATGTTGCAATAGAGCTATACCGTAAGGGGGATATCTCCTTAGGGAGAGCTGCAGAGATCTCAGGGGTGGGTTATGAGCGAATGAAAGAGATCTTGGTGGAGAGGGGGATTCCCATAAGAAGAGGTCCTCGAGACATAGATGAATTGAATAAAGAGTATAAGCTCGCAAGGGAGCTACTATGAAAGACATAGTTCTGGATAATTCTGTTCTATCTGCCTTTACCAAAATCGGGAGGTTTGAGCTTCTCAGGGAAATATTAAAGGAGTGCAGGGTTTATATCGCAGACACGGTATTCAGGGAGATCATATTTGAGGATGTGATAAATTCTGTGAGATTCGGAGAAGAGAAGTCAGGGAACAAGTGGATCATCGTTGAGAGGGTTGATATTCACGACATAAAAGAACCGGGCATAGGTGATGGTGAGGCGGGAACGATCAAACTCGCACTCAAAAAACATGCAATTGCAGTTATTGATGACCTCGATGCCAGAAAATTTGCTACAAAACACAGAGTAAAAACTGTTGGAACATTGGCACTCCTAAAAAATTCCTATAAAAAAGGTATGATCTCAGGATCTGAATTAATATCCATTCTACACGATCTAGAAACTAAAGACGCATTCAGGATGACACCAAAGCTAAAGGAATGGATCTTGGAGAATTATACCCTCCCTCGGTCCCTGTAGTACTGCAGCGGGTGCTTTACTCCGCATTCAGAGACACACAGGCCGTAAGATTTTATCTTCGCACAGGTCGGACAGGAGTATCTCGTCCCGCCTCTATCCCCCGCCAGGAACTCTATCTGATACCTCGATTTTTCCTCGTTAAATTTAGGATATACTGAGAATATCTTCACCACATCATCCACCTTTAAACCGAGACCTATAAAAAACGTTCCGAGGATGAACATTCCATTATGCGATATATCCCCGGCTTCGAGGGAGTTCAGCAGTTTGGAGATGCATGGTGGCATGGCCCCTTTATTGACCTCCTTGATCTTTATCTCTCTTGGAGCTTCAATGGTTACCGTCCTTAATCCCTTCGCCATTCTTCTAAAATTTTCGGGCACACCTTTTACGTCTATGGGTTCCATGATCTTGAGCCTTATTGCCTCTCTGAGGAGTATTGGAACCTCATGTTTTTTTATCTCAACCATTCCGGAGCTCATTATCCTGTTTACGAGCCTCCACTCTGGACCAGCAAGATCTTTCGATAGCTTGAGGTAGTGGGCAAAATCCATTCTGTTTCCATCCAGCCTGAAGTTAATATCCTCTTTTATCACCCGTAGAACATGCTCTGATTCATTTCTCAGAAATTCGTATGCGTTTCTCGCCTCCGCCGTTGCATATCTGAAAATTACCCTCCCGTCAGCGATTAGATTCACAAGTATCCTTGCTATCACATAACTGAGGATTGTCAATTCCCGGGAGATCCTATCTGATAAATCCGTCCTGATCCTCCCATTCAATGCATCCAGAACCCTCTGCCTCCCCATCTCTACTGCCGGGGAGTATACCGGATGATCTTCTATCTCCTCCAGTGTGAGATTCAGCGACGATACATAGTCTTTCGCTTCTCTGAGAAATGGGTATTTCGCGATCGTCTCCAGATCAACATTCATATATCAATTTATGCAGAAAAACCTTAAATCCCAATTTTTTAACATTCAAACCCATAATTAATCTCATCAATCTTTGTCAAGCGTCAACAAATTCTCACGGTGAGCCAGATGCATAAAAAGAAAAAGAGAAGGAAGAGGGGGAAAACCAAGAAGGAGCTGGAAGCCGAGCTGAGAGAAAAGGAGGAGGACATCCTGAGGCTGAGGGCCGATTTCGAGAATTACAGAAAGCAGCTGGACAGGGAAAAGGAGGAATTTGCAAGGATGGCTAACGAGAAACTGATCACTCAGTTACTGGATGTGGTAGACAATTTTGAAAGGGCGATCCCAACGATAAAAGACGAGGAGACTATGAAAGGAATTAAGATGGTATACAGGCAATTCTATAAGATTCTCGAGGAAAATGGTCTCAAAAAAATCGATGCACTCGGGAAGAAATTCGACCCTTATTATCACGAGGTTCTGATGCGGGAGGAATCGGATAAAGAAGACGGAACGATAATAGAGGAATTTCAACCTGGTTATATGCTTAAAGAAAAGGTAATAAGACACTCAAAGGTCAAGGTTGCGAAGAATATAAAAGATGAATGATAAGACAAAATCATGCATGGATGGCACATGTATAACAATTAAATATCGCGAAATGTATAAATATGAACATAGAGGAGGAAATTCGGATTCAAAGGGAGGTAAAAAATGGCAGAAGAAAAAAAGGTTAAAAAGGAAAAAATAATCGGGATTGATCTTGGAACGAGTAATTCACAGGCGGCCGTAATGCTCGGGGGGAAACCCACGATAATTCCATCCGCCGAAGGAGCTACATATGCGGGTAAGATGTTCCCCTCATGTGTTGCGTTTACGAAGGATGGTCAGATGCTCGTTGGAGAACCGGCAAGGAGACAGGCAGTTTCAAACCCGGAGGGAACTATAATGGGAGTCAAGAGAAAGATGGGTACGAACTATAAATACAAGATCTATGGAAAGGAATATACACCACAGGAGATATCATCCTATATCCTACGAAAGATCAAAACGGATGCAGAATCCTTTCTCGGAGAGCCAGTCAAGAAAGCAGTAATTACCGTCCCGGCATATTTCGATGACAATCAGAGAACCGCAACCAAGGATGCGGGGACCATAGCCGGGTTGGACGTCGTCAGAATTATTAATGAACCAACCGCCGCTTCCCTGGCCTATGGAATCGACAGGTCCGAGAAGGAACACAATATAATGGTATTTGATTTCGGTGCAGGAACCCTTGATGTAACGATAATGGAGTTCGGAGACGGTGTGTTTGAGGTCCTGTCCACCTCTGGGGATACCCAGCTGGGTGGGAGAGATATGGATGATGCCATAGTTAACTACCTAGTTGATGAATTTAAGAAGGACACGGGTATCGATCTAAGGAAGGATAAAACGGCCATGGAGAGAATAAGGGAAGCGGCAGAGAGGGCAAAGATCGAGCTCTCAACCGTACTGGAAACGGAGATAAATCTGCCCTATATAACCGCGGATCAAACTGGACCCAAGCATCTGACGAGAAAGATAAAGAGGGCCGAACTGGAGAGATTGGTGGCGCCAATAGTGGAGAAATGCAGGAAACCGATGGAGCAGGCAATTAAGGACGCAAAACTCAAACCGGAGGATATAACCAAGATAATCCTCGTGGGTGGTCCAACGAGAATGCCGATAGTCCGTAAATTTGTCGAGGATTTCGTGGGTAAAAAGGCCGAAAGGGGGGTTGATCCCATGGAATGCGTTGCAATGGGCGCCGCCATACAGGGCGGTGTTTTAGCTGGAGAGGTCAAGGACATAGTCTTGCTGGATGTAACCCCACTAACCCTCGGGATCGAAACCCTCGGGGGGGTCGTTACACCCTTGATAAAGAGGAATACAACGATCCCGGTAAAGAAGAGTCAGATATTTACTACAGCTGCCGATTTCCAGACGGCGGTTACAATACATGTCGTTCAGGGGGAAAGACCAATGGCTGCAGACAACACCAGTCTCGGACAATTCAATCTTGTTGGGATCCCGCCGGCCCCACGGGGGGTTCCACAGATCGAGGTAACCTTTGATATAGACGCTAACGGCATTTTAAATGTTTCCGCCAAGGATCTGGGGACCGGAAAGGAGCAGAAGATAACGATTACTGCGTCTACAAAATTGTCGAAGGAGAAGATTGACGAGATGATAAAGGAGGCGGAAAAGTACGCGGAGGAAGACAGGAGAAGAAAGGAGGAGGTAGAGATAAGAAACAATGCGGACTCATTGATCTATGCAACAGAAAAAACCCTGAGCGATTTTGGAGATAAGATAGGCAAGGAGCAGAAGGAGGAGATAGATAAGGCAAAGAAGGCACTAAATGAGGCTCTTAAAGGAAAGGACATAGAGGAGATCAAGAAAAAGATGGATGAATTGAGCAAGGCCGTCCAGAAGGTTGGAGCTACGATCTATCAACAGGCACAGGCCGCGCAGGCTGGGGGAGCGGAGAAAAAGGAGGAGAAAAAGGAGGAGAAGGAAGAGGGCGAGGTAGTGGATGCTGAGTATAAAGTAGAGGAAGACGAGAAGAAATAAATGAAAGGGGATCTATTTGCGCTGTCTGTCGCCAAGGATGGCGAATATTCTAATCTATTAATAAAGAGACCAGAGTACAGAGAGCTCGTAACCTTTGCCAAGTGCAAGAGGGAGCCCATATACAACTGGTTCTATTACAAGGAGGGCTATTCTGGAGAGCTGGTATGGAATCTATTGAGGGAATTGAATATAGAAAAAAATTCCACAGTTCTGGATCCATTCTGCGGTACCGGGAATACACTTCTGGCGTGCAAGCAGGTGGGCTACAATGCAATCGGTTTCGATATCCTCCCACTGAGCGTTTTCGTGTCCAATACAAAGCTACAGGAGGGCTATGATCTGGAGCTTCTCCACGAAAAGATAAGAGAGATAACGAGGTTAAAATTTGGAGAAACCCGATTAAAGTGGCCCGACCTTAAATTTATCGACATCAGAAAATCGTTTTCGAGGTATGCGAGAAAGGACATCCTGTTCTTTAAGGAAAGGATTATGGAGATCGAGGACGAAAAGATAAGGAATTTTATGCTCCTCTCCCTCCTGAGCATCGTAATCCCGTCATCCAATATAAAGAGGGATGGGGGCGTCCTTAAAATAGTTAAAAAGAGACATCTCCCTCCGGTGAGACACCTATTCAAGAACAAATTGAAGAGGATGTATAGGGACCTGAAAAGGGCGAGGCCCTTCCCAAGGGGAACAGTTGCGGAGGCAAGGCTCGGCGACGCTCGTTCATTACCCCTAAGACCAGAATCTGTAGATGCCTGTATTACCTCCCCGCCCTATCTGAACTGGGTCGATTATACCAAGGTCTATGGGCTTGAATTGGCCCTCTTGGTGGGCCCGGAAGAAATAGAGGTGCTGAGAAAGAGATCGATAAGGTCACACGTTGGTGCGGAGTGTAGACGGAGGATTGGATTGAGGTCAAAAAGAATGGAAGAGATTCTGGATAAGATATCCGAGAAACCGGGATTCGTAAAACACCCACAGGTCGTGGAGGGCTACTTTGACGACATGTACATGTCCATGAGGTCAATACATAGATCGTTAAAGGAGGGGGGAAAAGTAGCTCTGGTCGTCGGTAACGTCTGTCTGCCGAGTATTACCATAGATACGGATCTAATTCTCGCAGAATTGGCTGAGGATATCGGATTTAGGGTTAAGGAGATACTGGTTGCAAATGCACGATGGTGCGATGTTTACGGCATACGGAAAGAAAGACCGGTAAGGGAAAGCATTCTTATAATGGAGAAATAATGAATCTTATACACCTGCTAAAACTAAAGGGCAGCAGGTCCAGGATATTTTGCACTAAATTTAATGAAGGAATACCAAAGATTAATTTCTAAAATGACGAAGCGCGATTACTATGAGGTTCTTGGCGTTAGAAGAGATGCAACGGAGCAGGAGATAAAGAGGGCTTATAGAAGGCTGGCAAAGAAGTATCATCCAGACGTAAACAAAGCTCCGGATGCGGAGGAGAAATTCAGGGAGATCTCCGAGGCATACGAGGTTCTGATAGATCCGGAAAAGAGGGCAAATTATGACCGCTTCGGTCACGCGGGAACAGAAAGCATTTTTGGGAAGGGTGGATTTACGTGGTCCGATTTCACCCACTTTTCGGATATAGAGGATCTATTCGATAGAGACTTCTTCGGCAGGGACATCTTCGATGTATTCTTCAGGGGCTTTAGGGGAGAACCCCGGAGGGGACCGGTTAAGGGCAACGATCTGAGGTATGACCTGGAGATAAGCCTTGAGGACGCCGCATTTGGCCTGAATACAGAACTCCGCATACCGAGGACAGAGAAGTGTCCAACCTGTAATGGAACCGGGGCGAGATCACCAGCGGATATAAAGACGTGCCCCCGATGCAATGGAACGGGTCAGGAAAAACGCGAGAGAAGAACACCATTCGGACAATTTGTCAGTATAACGACGTGCAGCAGATGTCATGGCGAGGGTAAAATAATTGAAAGACCCTGTCCGGAATGTAATGGAACCGGAAGGATAAGACGCATGAGAAAAATCTCCGTTAAAATACCCCCCGGCGTAGATACGGGGTCGCGCCTGAGGATCGCCAATGAAGGCGATGCTGGCGTTGGGGGGGGTCCCCCGGGTGATCTCTATGTTATTATTCACGTTCTACCCCATGAATTCTTCCGGAGGGAAGGAGATGATCTATATTGTGAGATTCCAATAACATTTTCTCAGGCAGCACTGGGAGCGGAGATAGAGGTCCCCACACTTAGGTCAAAGGCGAAGATAAAGATCCCTCCAGGAACACAAACCGGTACGATATTCAGGTTAAAGGGAGAAGGCATTCCGAGGCTTCGTGGTGGCGGTAGGGGAGATCAGAATGTGAAGGTAAGGGTGGTGACGCCAAAAAAATTGAACAAGAGGCAGAGAGAGCTGTTTGAAGAGCTCTCGAAGATCGAGAAGATGAAGGAGGGCGAGGACTTTATCGGCAGGTTTAAGAACAGTGTCGGTAGCATGTTTCGCTGAAAATCAAATTTTTATAGGAACAATCAAATAAATAAGCAGAATGTATTCCAAAAAAGAGAAAAAGGAAAGCGCACTGATAAAGTACGCAAAGCATATCGGCATATCCGCAGTTGTGATAGGGGCACTAATAGCGATAATAATCATCATCATCCTGTGGTGGTTTTATGGGTACAAATATATTATCATCTCTGGGGGAGAAACGGCCTTAGAGGCATTGAACTCTACCCTTTAGCTTTAATCTTCTCCATCAGATCCTTTAGAAATCAACGTAACATAAATAATAGGATGCTCAGATCAAAATTCGATACAGACAGAATAAGTGTGAAGATAGGTTTGATCTTCTCTGGCCTCGGAATCTCGCCTAACGTGTGGACCCTTTTAGCCCTGATCCCCGCAGTCTTTGGATTTCTCAGTCTCTATTCTGGGGACATTCTTACAGCTTTAATTCTGTTTTTGATCTCTGGATTTATAGATGCTGTAGACGGGGCGGTTGCAAGAGTGACTGGTAGGGTTACCGCGATGGGTGCCTTTCTGGACGGCGTAATTGACAGGTATGTGGAAATCCTGATCTACCTTGGCCTGCTCTTTTTTATACTCCCAATGGAGACGGAGTTTTATCTACCAAATGCAGTGTGGTTAGCACTCTTGATTTTCGGTGCACTGATGCCGACCTATATAAGGGCATATGCGGATCACAGGGGTGTCGTAACGGAGCCCGAGGATCATAAAAAGATGGGCGGTCTCCTGGAAAGAGCAGAAAGGCTTTCAATCCTCTACATCGGAATGCTCTTTGGTTGCTATGACCCGAATTTTCTGATCTATTTCATTGCAATCCTTGCGATCCTGGCCAATGTAACCGCTCTACAGCGTATCTGGTTCGTTGTTAATTACGGAAAGAGGGGTCATGCTTAACTTCTATATTTAATAACTCACTCCCTTTTTCATATTGATGACAATAAAGGGAATTACACCGAAGCAGCTCTCAAAAAAGCTCGTAGAAAAGCATCGGAGATTTCTAAGTACCTACAGTAAGGAATTCGACCTTCTCCACAAACTCTTTGTTTTAAGGGAAAAGCGGGACCAGCTGAAGCATTGGATAGAGGATGCAAAGAATGAAGGCGATAAAAAGAGATACGGGACATATATGAAGCAGAAAAAAGCCACAGAGAAGGATATACTAAAACTGACAGAGAAACTCAAAGAGGTAACGTCATCCGAGAATTATGATTCAAGAGAGAGATACAATTTCCTGAAGAAATGTATAGATTCTCACAGAGATGCGATCAACTATTGGAGTAATGTCTCAAAATCAACAACTCCGCCCTGAAGGTGGAGTTGAACTTACAAACACGCTAATATGTAAAAATAAAAAAAGGAGGTAAAAGCAAGGCAGGAAATATTATGGAATCCCCTGCGACCTAAAGGAGTACGAGAGAGTGCAATGCACTTTCTGTACGCAAATTGGCACATTTACCGTATCCTTGCGTGTTTGTAATGAATGAAAGAGAACTCAAGAGGAGGGTAAACGACCTCAGGCACGAGATCGAAAAAAGAGAAAAGGATATAAGACACCTTTATCACGAAATAGATATATACAAAAAGGAGGTGGATGAATTAAGGCTGAAGAGGGATCAAATAAAGGAATCTATTAAAATTTACCTGGAGGAGGCAAGGCTATTTCTAAATAAGAGGGACGAGCTCAATAAAGAGGTGGCAGAACTAAAGAAAAAACGTAAAAAACTCGGTGATAAGATAAGGAAGCTGAGCGAGGAGATAAGGAATAAAAAGATCAAGAGGGATGAACTGAATAAGGACGCGAGGGGTACAAAAGAGATTTTAATGGAGAGCTATGAAGAGAAACTCAAAAGGATCTTGGAAGACGAGATCCCACTAAGGGATGAGATTCGGATCTTTAATAAGATCTTCGAGATAAGGGAGAGATTAAGAATAGTGGAAAAAGCCGATGATATGCACGAAAAGATATCCAGGGATTACGAGAAAATTCAAAAATTGAACAAGAATTTTGATAATCTCTGCAAAAAGATAAGATCAATAGCAGAGAAATCGCAGGAAAGTCACGAAAGGGCTATGCGAATATACCACGAGGTTGATCTGCTCAGAAGAAAGTCCAGGGAGTATCATAAAAAACTTATCGAGAAGTATGGATTAATGAACCCTTTACGTGACAGGGTAACCCTGATTAAGTCGGAGATAACGGAGATCAGGAAAAAACTCGAGCCCCTGAACAAAGAACTTAAGAGAATAAGGCATGAAAGAGAGGCAAAGAGAAGGGAGAGGGATGCGACGAAGGCAAGGGAAAATCTGCAGAAAAGGGGAAGAGTAAGTATCGACGATCTAAGGGTATTACTGGAGAGGGGGGAGATAAGCTTTGAGTGAGATCAACCGCCAAGATATTCGATCTCATCCTCACTCAATCCGTATCTATCTATCAGGTCCAATCTGCTTATCTTTCCGTTCTTTAACAGGGTTCTGAATAATGGTATATATTCCCAATCTATGATCCTTCCAGAGACGTGAAGTAATGGCGATAACTTCTTTCCGATGGATTTTTTGATGGCCCTTTCCCTCTTGGTCTGAGACATCTTGATTATGTAAGAGGGAAATTTATACATCGTAAAGTTCACCCCCTCGCTCTTGGATATATTGACACCGCCGCTCATCAATGGGATTAGATACCTAAGGAAGCCCCAGTACTGTCTGTTGATTATTCTCCCCAAGAAGATGTCTGCCTTAGATATATACCTATATGCTCTCTCTATATCTCCCCTTCTGTAAACCCTGGGCATATTCTCATCGATCCACAAAAGTATATCTTGCGGTTGCTCGTCCAGGTCACGAATTGAGCGAATTGCCCCTTCGAAATCCCTTTTTATCAATATATGATTCAGTGCATTGTAGATATCTATAGATCTGTCTCTCCTCTCCATAATCTCCAGGTCTTTGATGGAGACACTTTTTTTACCCTTGGCGATGGTCTCCAGATCATTTATTGCGGACCTTATATCCCCCCCTGCATTCTCTGCTATCCTTTCCAGGACCCCCTCCTCTGGAGAAACCCCTTCTTTATAACAGATATTCTGGAGTATTTTTTTGATTGATTTAGAGGTTGGTCTTCTCATCTGAGCCTTTTCACAGATCCTCTTTATCGTTCCAAGTCTTCTTGAACCGAAATCCGATGTAATCAAAACGGTAGGGTTTTTTGTCTCCTTTAGGATCTCCGTAACCTCCCCGATATTCTTTATCTGATCCACGTGGTCAATTAGAATTAATCTCCTCCTCCCAAATATACTGCCCGTTTGTGCAGTGGCTCTTGCATTATCTATATTTTCATCTGTGATCTCAACCAGATCGAGATTAAATTCTTTCACTATAGCGTTAACTAAGGCGCTCTTTCCAATCCCCGGGGGACCATAGATTAAAAGGGGCCTCTTCCACTGATATTCTCTCAATGATTGAATCAGCTTTGGGTTTCCAACGATCTCGTCAAGCCTTCTTGGTTTATATTTCTGAGTCCACATCAAATAAAAATAGGTTTTATATACTTAAAGCATCAATATACTAACAATAAATTTTTTTGGAGGTGATAAAGGTGAATGGAACTACATTGTTTACTCTGGAAGGAGTTGATCTGAGTTTTCTGATGCAATCTGTCTCCGAGTTCGTGGTAACTGCTCTAATCCTGGTACTACTCTTTATAGCTGGCTACGTTCTTGGTTATTTTGTTTCAAGAGTTCTCAGGAGGATCTTGCTCATTGAGAGGATTCAGGTAACTCTGGTAAAATCTGGGGCAACGACAACAAGCATGTGGAAATCAATAGTAGAATTTTCGACCCAATACACGACATGGTTACTAGTATTCTTTGTGCTGACATTGGCAGAGGAGAAGGTCCCCATAACGGTCACATTCTTCAATGAATTTATAGTACCACTGACGGTGTTCATCGCCTTGGTCATAATTGGTTTACTGATCGGTGGTTTTTTGGGCAAGCTTACCAAGGATACGTTAGTAACCATCGGTCTGGAAGAGGGTTTGACAAAATATAAGATTGCCGATACTCTCGGGGGGGTACCCATATCGAGTATACTATCAACAATAGTTAAATGGTACGTTTTTCTTTTATTTGTGAGCCAGGCGGTCGAGAAGTTGCTGTCTGAAACTGCAATTCTAACCGAGACGATGAGAAGCCTGATGAGCTACGTACCCAATGCGATACTGGGTCTTCTGGTACTTCTGGTCTCCTTGGTAATTGCCGAATTTGCAGCTAACAGAATCAGGGTTAGAAAGGTAAGCTTTGGCGAAGTGTTTGCGATAGCCATTGAGATAGTGATCGTCTTCTTCGGTGTGATTCTTGCACTGCCAAGGCTCTTTAATATAGATGATCCCGAGGTGTTTCAAACATCCCTGGGGGTTATGACCCAGTCCTTCCAGATTCTGATAGTAGGTGTAGCACTCGGTTTAGCCATTGCCATCGGCTTGGGTTTAAAAGATTCTATTGTGAAGGTAGGAGGGAAGCTCAAGGAAGGAACTGGGTAGGGTTGAGTCAAATCCCTCTTTATTTTTTATCTCTATTCAGTTTTAATATCTCTGCTTCCATTCTCTTTACCCGGGATTCTCATCTCTAAGTTAAGACGAGTCTCCAAGCACTTTGGTAATCCAGCAAGAGCATAATCCCGCGCCACTATGGAGAGAAAGTGCTTTGGGCTTATACATGTTTTATATATGTTATAACATCCGTAATTTATAATTTTCTAAAGTAATATATAATATATACCACGATGAAGATTATCCCCTTTTCCGATAATAGAGGATTTGCCTACTCACCCTTCGTTGTAATAGTTCTCATCCTCCTCGGTTTGGCTATCTCTTTACACCTCACGGAAACGGAGCTGATGGTGATGGAGAGCATTTATAAAGAGGGTCAGATAAATCGGGCAATTCTGGATATGGAGGAGCTGAAATCCAGTGTAAATACCATTGCCCTGTTTGCATCTTACGGGGCAATTTCAAAGAAAACGAACGGAACGAAGGAAGAACTCGAAGAGGAGATAAATAAAAATTTAAACGAATACCTTAAAGACTACAAGCCGGGAGAAATCTCCACGATAGAGGGTAACTTTTCCATCTACGTGGAAAAACTTCCGAACAACTACTTTTTAGTAAAAACGAATAAAATGCCAAGAGCGTGTATAAATACATCAGAGCTTCTTTTGTGCTCGGATCTCGGTATAGAGCGGCTTATAGATAAAAAATGGATCTCTTGATCGCATTTTTAAATCAGGTAGTTGTGTTGTTTTTAATGCTGATCGGAATGTTCATCGGCGATTCCGTAGCCGGTTCGACCTTCGGCCACATTAAGGGCGGAGTGAGGCAATTTCTATATCTCCTACTCTTCGTAATCTTCCTGGTATCTGGGAATTATATTCCCTCCTTAATTGGCATTTACCCCCTGGGGCTTTTAAATTCGATCCTCCTCTTCAGCCTCTGGGGCTTTCTATCCGTTTTTCTAAGCAGATTTCTCCTCTTTTTAATAGACATATCGATATATTTTGGGAAAAAATTAGGGACAAAAAAACAGCCACAGACAATCGTTGCCATAGAAAAATTAATCAGGTACCTACGGGATAGAGGAATGGATTCAGAGGGGATAAAATTTATCCTTTCCATATCCTTGGGCTCTGAAAAAAAGGCAGAGGACATACAGAGCAGGGTAAAGAAGGGGAAACTCAAGAGGGGGATACCAATAGATCCATACAGACTTTCCTCGGCATTTCGACAGAGCGGTTTTGATGTCAACGAGATATTGGAGATTCTCGTAAAATTTCTGGGAGTAACACCAGAAAGGGCCGTTAGAATATGGGAGAGGTCTACGTAAGTCTCCTCGTTAAAAACCCTGACCTTTTTAGTTATTGGGTTTTCTATCCTTAAAGCCTTCATAGGTTTTCTGGCACCATACTCCCTCCGGACAGCACCTCTGCCCTTCCGAGCTCTATCCCGTAGATCTTCGATAAAGGGACTCC
>Ga0164311_10001093_pt1 | contig 12944 bp, 11 predicted proteins | sample GuaBasSedimGuay2_FD_121796 | JGI IMG/M metagenome (GOLD analysis project Ga0164311, IMG submission 121796) | Subseafloor sediment microbial communities from Guaymas Basin, Gulf of California, Mexico - Guay2, Core 4569-9, 9-12 cm | ecosystem: Environmental > Aquatic > Marine > Hydrothermal vents...
CTGTTACTTATTCTATCAAAACAATTCCAGAATGGTTGTTAGAGAGCGTACCTTCATTTTCGGTTTTAAAAGCCCTTCGAGATTAGTAAAAGCATTTGCCCGGTCGATAAGCACTGAAAACATTCCCGCCTGGTTTGCGCCTCTAATATCTGAGGTGGGGTTATCACCAATGAACATCGTTTTCTTGGCATTGTTAATTTCCAAGAGCTTTAAGGAATGCTGAAATATTGCCGGTTTTGGTTTGGATAAGGGAAAGGCGTGCTCTGGAGCAAGCACAAAAGCAAAAGCATCCTTTATTCCTGCTTTTTCCAGTCGCAAATTGATGATTTCTTTATCACCATTGGAAACGATTGCCATTTTCACACCCTTCTGTTGTAAGGTGTCGATTGTTTCAAGAGCATCAGGATAGGGGGTTGACCTCTTGCTAAATTCTTCTACGGTATAGGCCCAAAAGGCTTCTGCTTGTTGGTAGTCTATCTCACAACCAAACTCTTTGAGTGCTTTTATCAAGGCCTCAGTATTATTCACTTGATCAATACAAAAACCCCGTGCATCAAATTTCTTTGCTTGCTCAGAAAAATAATGGAAATCCCAGCGTGCATGTACTTCTTTTGCCAAGTGCTTAGGTAAGTGCAAATCTTCCAAGATCCGTTCGGTGATGATCTGGTGAATGCCTTGATTGTTAAAGATTGTTTCATCGGCATCAAAGAGTACAGCTTCAAACGTCATCCTTTTAACCACGGTTATTCAGTTTCTTTTTCGTCGCGTGTGTTTATAATTGCTCTTTCGAGAAAGTAATTAAAAGGTTTAATGTTCTATCTTCTTTTAGTAGGTGAAAGAAATTTGACACTGATCACAACCCATGTTGCTTTTGAAGGGATTCTGGTTTGGCTTTTTATGGGGAAAAAAAATCGTGAACTCTTTCAGAACAAACTCTGGCTTTTTACTGGGTTAACACTTTTTGCAGCATTTCCTGACCTTGATGCGTTTATTTATATACACCGGACATATCTTCACACCGTTGTTTGGCCGTTACTTATTATTTGTGGTGTTTTAGGATATCGTGCGGTAATTAGAATGCAACATAAAGAACCGCTTTCTGAAAAAGCTTTACTCATCACCCGCAGCATTCTTCTTGCTTGTGTCTTTCTCATTTTGCATAGTCTCCTCGACTTGAATCCCGGACCGGTGTTGCTGTTCTACCCTTTTGACAATCGTCTCTATAGCTGGAATGTGAGTATTCTCTGGGATTTGAACTCGGTGTTGTTTATCAAAGGAATACACTTTAGCTGGTCAAGCGTCTCTCTTACAGAAGGACTAAATGCCTATCCTCTTTTTAATCTCTCACCCGCAGAACGGATTCAGTATTTTGGTGCTGAATTTTTGGAGATTTTCATCAGTGACTTTCCCCTTCATTTTCTACTGGGGTTGAGCTGGCTTGCCTTCTTTCCGGGGCGGGCGATTTACGCCCACTTCCAGGGTAGACCAAATGTTTCTGCTTTCTTCCGGAAACTTAATCGACTGAAGAGCCCTCTTCTCTCGCTTGGACTTTTGTTGTTGGTGTTTGGGCTTATTCTCGGGCCGGGATTTCAGCTCCATCGCACTGAGACGCGTACCACTACAACAAAATTATCGTTTTCAGAAACGAGTGCTCACTATGGTTTTGCACAAAATTTTGACCTGGGAAAGAAGAGCCAGCTTGATGTTGCAGGGTCTTATGTTGGGAATACTTCTACCTGTAAGTTAGCGCTTCTCATTTCGAACCAAAGCCTTTTCCAAGCCTATACGTCTAATATTACATTGACTTTTGAACGTTATTTCAATGGGAGCTATTCTTATGCCTGGTTGGTGAATAGCTATCGCAATCTTACTCAAGCCTTTCTAGGCGTTTCTCTTCAGCATCAGCTTATTGACTACAATCGAACTGCCAACCTTTCTCTTCCCCTTGAATCACCAGCCACATTAACGTCGGCCATTCTCCTCCTCGATTGGAACAATAGCAACCCTTCTTTTTCGGTTGATATTTTCTTGCAGAATACGCTTCATCTCAATCGCCGTGGTGCCTTTGCCTCGGGGATGGTCCTTGCGTCTCTTGGTATACTCTTACTGGCGTTCATTCTTCCTCAAGCCATTTCTCAAATAGGCCAAAAACCGCCTGAAAATAATGCCTAATTTTTGCTTTTTTCCGTTTTTTTTACTGTGAAAATTGTCAAATTTCATTTAAAAATAAGTCATTAGTTTTAAGAATATTCATTCTACTTTAAACTTGAATGTCGCTGTGGTTGTGGTTGAATGAAAACAAGACGAATGCTACTTATCTTTCTCGTGTTAGCAACTTTAGCACCAGTCTTTTTGGCTTCTGTAAATGTGCGAACCTTGCAAATGAACCAAATAGATACAGATATAAGCGCTAATCTCATTGCTGTGGGCTCAACTGCTCCAGACTGGACAATGAAAGAACTCCGATCAGATGTTAACAAAACCTTTTCCGTTGAGTATAGCGGCAAAGTAGTGATGATCGATTTCTTTGCCACCTGGTGTGGTCCGTGTAGAGACGCTATGCCATACATTAAGCAAATTAATGATTATTTTGCCGGCGAGTCGAAATTCGTACTTATGAGTATCTCAGGGGATGATCCAAATTACGACGAAGCCGATCTCAAGCAGTTTGCCGATGACTATGAAATGGATTGGCTGATCTTCCACGATAAAACGCAGCAAGTTTCAGATGATTATGATATTAGTGCCATCCCAACGATGGCAATTATTTCGAAAACTGGGTATATCTATTATATTGAAGAGGGCTTTGGTGGGGTTGACCTCTTAAAGGTAAAAGTTCAAACTCTATTAGACCTTTCAGACAATGCAGCGCCAGTTGTTAATGAATTGATTGTTACAACAAATGTTACCGATGCCTTACTCCGCCATCTCAAACTTAGCCTTACCCTCGGCGGCACCACGCTTACAAGTGATCTTTGGAACCCCGATTCAACAAAATTAATACATTCCTTTAATATCAATTCCATAGATATTTGGGACGCCACACAAGCAGGCAAAGAGAATGTGACAGTCCATTTACTTGCTGAGGATTATGTGGGCAAGTCAACAACAGCAGAACTTGTTGTGGATTTAACAAAACTAACAGATAGTGGTCCACCAACAGTAAGTATCACTCGCATTGAAGAGATTGATTCCTCCATCGGACAAAATTTCAAGATCTATGCCTCGTTTGCCGACGATTTACTGCTCATTAATAAATCGATTCAGATTTGGATTAATGCTGCCCTCGCAGTTGAGGAAACCTCCCTTCAACACGATACCGGAAATGTCTATTTTGCGTCCTTCTATAGTGTACCTGTCACCAAGAAAATGACGATCGAAATAAAAGCAGTTGCAAAGGATGTCGCAGGAAACACGGCTGAGGGAACACAGACATATGTTGTGACTGACAACACAGGCATAATATTTCCACTTGTGCTGGGAGGTATTCTCTTAGCTAACCTGCTCCTCTTACCGCTCTATCGAAAGAGAGGGCAACGAGCATAAGGGGTGTCTTTTCCCTCATCAATTTGTCGCAATGTCTGTTTAGGCATTGCGTCTTCACCTCTTTCCCGTTAAACTCCTCTTAACTTGGTTGATGCTTTATGGCTGAAGAAATTATAAAATCAAAACAAAGTAAAAAATGGCTAAAGGTTGTTGCAATCACTCTCTCACTTGTGGTGGTACTTTCCGGTATTAGTTACGGCATTTACTATTTTGTGAGCAATCGCCGGTCCGAACCTGCACAAGATTTTTCAGTGATGACGTTAACGAATAAGAATTTCACCCTCTCGAATTATCGGGGCAAGGTGATCTTACTCGATTTTATGAGCGTTTCTTGTATCCCTTGTCAAGAACTGATGCCTGAGCTGGCAACAATTCGCGACCATTTTAATGAGAGCTTAGTTATGCTTTCCATTGATGTGGACCTGACTGATACGGTAGCACAATTACTCAATTTCAGCTCGAAATATAATGCAACATGGGAATTTGCTTTTGATACAGATAACCTCCAGGAAAAATATGGGGTGCTCCAGATCCCAAAGACAGTTGTTATCGACCAGAATGGGTTTATCACGTTTGCAGAAACAGGCTTTCAAGCAGGTGGTTCCAAACTCAAGGAAATCATCCAAAAAACCCTCGAGGGAAAGGCCGAGCCCATTTTTACCGCGACCTTTGGTGTTTCTATTGGCGCTGCGTTTATTGCCGGGTTTCTCTCATTCTTCTCGCCATGTGCTTTTCCGCTTCTCCCAGGGTACATGGCATACAATCTTGACCTTATGGTACGGTCAGATGACAAAGAAAAGGCTGAAGAGAATACGCGTTTTCAGTCACAAAAAGGGCGTTTCTGGAAGTCACTTATCTGGGGGAGTGCTTCCGGCCTGGGAATCTTTCTCTTTTACATGATAATTGGGATTGTCATTTCTGTGCTGGTGCTGGTATACGATAAAAGTTTGGAGAACCTTGATAAGATTGCAGAGATTTCTGAGTACATTCAACTTTCGGTTGGCTTATTACTTATTATTTTAGGTATTCTTTCTTTTACCCCTATTTCGCTTGATATGAGTAAAATTATCATTAAAATTGAAACGGCTTCTCAAAGGAGAAAAGAACGCCGTCGGCAACGGAAAATTGCCAAGGGACTTATCAAAGATGCCGATGCAGCTGAAGCTACGGCCCCCGGGAAAGCGCCCTCACATTTTAAACGTTGGCTTCCCCAAATGACGCAGCTCTTCATTTATGGCATAACCTATGCCCTTGCCTCTATTGGTTGCAGTTTACCCATCTTATTGAGCCTAATGCTTACGGCCTTTAATGCAGGAACATTTGCAAAAGCAATCTCAATTTTCATTGTTTACTCCCTTGTCATGGCTATCCTCATGGTAGTTATTGCCATTCTGGTTGGCTTCTCGAAAGAAACTTTGATTACCAAACTTCAAGCTTCCACGAAATTTGTCAAAATTTTCACAGGAGTCCTGTTGATCCTCGCTGGTGGGTTCCTAGTTGGCTATTTCCTATGGAATCGTTTTAAAATATAAAGAAGCATAAAATTAGCTGATGAAAAAAATGCTCAAGAAAAAAACACTGTTAGTCCTCCCCCTTGTACTTGGCTTGCTTTTAGCCCCGAGCCTTTTACGCCCCGCACAAGTTGCTCTTGCTGCATTCCCCCCGGTGCTTTCGGTCTCTCACTCTCCTTCGACTGTTTATTATCAAACCAATGTAACTGTAATGGTCACGTTCACTGATGATACGAATGTTTCGTCCATTTTAGTGCAGTACTGCGCACTCGAGCCGGAGTTCCTATGCCACTTCCCTAAAATAACGATGATTCGTGTTAGCCCGAATACTTGGCAAGGGGCATTTGTTGTCCAAGAAGAAAGTGGCGTCATTGGCTATGAGTTACAAATAACCTTCAATGATCAATTATACTTAGCTCCAAATGCGTCCGACTTTCTCGGCCATTCGAATATTGTTGAAGCTTCTCCAGGCGTCTTTTATTTCTCCATTGATTTGAATCAAGAAACCAAGACATCGCCGTTTGGGGCGAAACCCTTACTGATTGGCTTTGTTTTTCTTGCTATTCTCATTTATCGGAAGAGACGATGAGAAGGATTTTTTTCCAGGAAATTTTCTGGAAATTTTTTCTCTTTTTCTTCATGCCGTTTTAATGTCATAGGTTAAATTAATAGTAGTTTTCAACGAGTTTGTTATCAAGCAATACTTCTTCGTCAAGTCGACACATTTTTCTGCGGCTTTTCGATTTTCTTCGTCTTCTATGCGTATCTCGAGATGTACATCTACCTTTGTGAACATCATTCCTCGATCTTCAGCGGGGCCGAGAACGCCTGTCGCATCCACCGTCAACCCCACAAGGCCGATGTCAAGTTTTTCAGCCATGGCACAATAGGTGGTCAGTTTACAACCTGCAAGTGCTCCGACAAAAAGATCCTCCGGAGAATGAATGCCAGGCTTGCCGCCCTTAAATTCGGGGGGTGTAGCGATCTTAATCAGTGGCTTTTCCTTGTCATCAAGGATGAAATTTCCCACTCTGTCTTCGATCATCTCAATTTTCACATGATATTTGTGTCCTTCTGCCAATTGGATCACTCTTTCTTAGTTACTATGACAAAAGAATTTTAATCCTTTATTAAATTCCTTATTAGTAAGTGAGAAATTCTTCTTACCCAAAAAGTTAGAAACTAAAGTGTCGTGAAAAAAAAATGGCAAAAGCACTCATAACTCTTCTCCCGCATGAAGCTAAAAAGATAATTGCTATTGGAATTACTCAATTAGACTTTCTTCAGGAAAAAATGAAGAAAGGACACATCTATATTGCTCGAGGAACGACAAATGCCTATGTTCTCGAGGAAATGATGGCAATTCGTGAATTCGATAAAAGCCGCTATGTTGCAGGGCAAATTGTTCCTACCGGGAAACGGCTTACTGCCTGCCCCTCAGACAAACGGCTCAAAGAAGTGCTCTTTATTGATGGCAAACCGAAAGAAATAGAGTCTATTCAGCAAGCACTTGATGTGATGGAAAAAGGTGATATCATTATTAAAGGGGGCAATGCTTTAGACCCCGATGGAGTTGCTGGCGTTCTATTGGGTGACCCACAAGGGGGCACGTGTGGCGCCTTTTGGGGGTCATTAGCCGCAAAAGGCCTCCGCTTGCTCATTCCCATCGGTCTCGAGAAGTTGGTCGCACATTCCATTCTCTACAGCACACAAGATATGGGCATTCAAGAAGTGGACTTTGCAGACGGCTTTCCTTCTGGACTCTTCCCCTTAATTGGTGATGTATTCACCGAGATAGATGCTTTATACACTCTCTTTGATTTGGATGATGTTATTCATGTAGCCAGCGGCGGTGTTGGCGGTGCTGAAGGAGCAGTCACTCTTTTACTCGTTGGCGAAAAAAATGTTATTAAGAAAGCCTTTGACTTCTGTCAAAAACTAAAAACCATCGAAGCATTTCACCCAACTCTCGAATAAGTTCGTCTCTTCCTCCACCCTTATTAGCCTACCCCTTGCAAAAAAATTGAAGGTAACTTTAAAGTGCCACCTAAGATAAATGATATTAAACATGAGGTTTTAGATAATAGTAATTAGTGAAGAATTATTTGTGGTGAAACATTCTCATGGCAATCAATACGCGGCGTCGTGCGCCGGCAATTAAACTGAAGATCCGTGACCTTCTTGAAGGCGAATTTGTCACTAACGCTGACGGTTCCAAAGCCCTTCACGTTAAAACGGATGATTTGTTACGACGGGCACGCATTCTAGGGGAGATTACCGGTAAAACCGTTGTAGAGCCGGAAGAAACAGTCATTCTCGAGATTACTGATAACACAGGAACCATTAAAGTGAAAGGAGGGGGCTCTAATTGGTCATCTGACCTTTATCTGGAATTAAAAGAATTGAAGGAAGGGATTTTAGTTGATATTGTAGGCTTAGTGCGAGAGGGTGTTGAAGGGCAAATTTACCTTGATGTTGAGCTCTGTTTGCCTATTAAAGACCAATCGATCACCTTATTACGGGATCTCGAGATTACGAAATATTACACACGTAAAGGCCTTACCAATCAGGCCTCAGAAGGCTTAGCAACAGCAAAGAAAGAGCAAGAAACCCTCTCACGAAGCGATGAAATCAAGGATCAGATACTCGCGCTCTTAAAACAAGAAGAATATCTCGAAGAAGGTTGTTCTTTCGATGAAATTAAGCGACTGTTAAATCTTACAACAAAAGAACTCGAGCCTGAACTTCGCTCTCTTCAAAGTGACGGCGAAATTTTCGAGCCCATTCCTGGGACCTTTAAATACGTGTAGCTCAAAATTCTCCCGGACTTGTAGTGATACGTTTTTCTTTCAACTACTTCTTCCTTTTTATAAACACTTTTGCAGCTAGCCCTCTCCCTAATGCCAATTTCGAGCCTTTCACTGTTATCATGACCGGTCCGTATTGAATCTTATTAACCAATTTTATTTCAGTTCCCGGGATGATCCCCAGTTCATTTAGCCGCTTGCATGCTCCCCTTCCGCCCTCAATTCGCAATACAATTCCTTTCTGCCCTGTTTTCAATGTGAGCAAGGATATGGCCTCTGCCTCTTCTCCGGGCATGTTCGGTATGGCACAATACCGTTCTCTTTTTTTAATTTTTAAATCTGCCATTTTCTTGCGCACCATTAAAGTCCAGTTAGAGTTAGGATTGCCGAACTTTATAAACTTTCGCATATCCTATCTAAGAGTGAAAGAAAATTATTTCTTAGTTTTTGCGTGTAAGAGCATTAACGTTCGCGCGGTGAGATCACTGATGATTTCATTATAGTTAGCAAAGGCTTCTAGTGGGGTATCATAATGGGAAAAATAGGAATGCACCTCGCCTGGGCCGGCATCTGCCTGGGAGATATAGTAGAGATGGTCGGAGGTGGTGAGCATCCGCCAAATTCGCAGGAGTGTCGGATTATTTAATTCCTTAATGGGGGCTTCGAGGAATTTCTGATCATCAAATGAGATGTGTTGTAATGGATTTTTAAGCCAGGCCCCCAGGTCACGATCGTCTGCCCAGCTGATTGTCGAAAAGTCGTCGATTGCTATCTTTCCTTTTGGCGAGTATTTTTCTGCCACTTCACCGGGCGTGAGGAACTCCAGATGTTCATACGTGAATACTTCACGAGGGAGATGTTTTAGGAACTCGAAAATCCCACTTTCAGCCCAGAGGTGTTCTCCCAGTGACTCATAGTCCATGAAAATATTGATGCAATCGCCAGGAGAGTTTGCCAACCAAGAGGCATATTTGTCTGCATAGAGAGGGTATTCTTCCCAGCGCCCGGAGCCAAATCGAAATGCAATATCATCACTTAGCTGGTAGTTTCGCAAGAGTACCTTGAGGTTAGGGGCTATTACACTTTCAAACACGTAGTTTGGTGATTGATTGTTGGCTGGCAGAATATGTTCTATTCCTTCTCCAAGTATCGTCTTAAACCCCAAGGCAGCCACTTCCTTCATTATGGCATTATTTAAAATAAGTTCAGTATTTCGAAATGTTGTTGGTTTCCAGTGGAAGAGTTCTTGCATGATTTCGGAGTGTTGTTTCACCTGCTCGCGGAATTCCGTTTTGGTAGTGCCGTAAATTGCTGTTAAGGAATGATAATAGGTTTCCCCTAAAAATTCAACGCAACCGGTTTGTGCCAATTGTTTAAAGCTATCCACAACATCCGGTGCATAGCGCTCAGCTTGTTCCAGCATTGTCCCCGTTAGACTGAAAGCAATTTTTACTTGCCGAGCATCGTTCCTAAATTCATCAATGGCTTTCAACCAGACATCATTTGCCGGGAGGTAACATTTCTTTGCCACCCGTTGGAAAACATCTTTATTAAGTTCTTCATTGAAATATAATGCCTCGAGCTTCTCGATAGATTGCTCTTTGAAAAATCGGTCCCGACGGAAATTCTGGTTTAAACGATAGGGTTGATGAACCTGGAAATAGAACACAATCGATGTCAAACGAATCACCAAGATAGTCACTTTTCCTCGGGATATTAAAGTTATCTTTTGCATGGGAGTGGGAAAGAAAGGAGAAAATGAAAAAAAAAGAGGGACATGTTGAAAAAAACCATTTGTCTGCTGTGGCTCTAAAGTGAAGAGGAAATAATACCAATAAGGACGACGAAATCTTTTATAGGTAATTCATCAGCTTTCTGCCCCTGAGAAATTTTTGAGTGTTGAGTCTTGCAAAAACTTGCAAAATTAAAGAGATCAGTCGCCAGTTGTTGCACCTCACCTTTCAGGGTATCAAGGACGGTTGCAAAATTCTTCGCAGACTTCTTGGCAAATTTCTCAGCCTGAGCATATAATTTCTGTGCTCGACTACGATCTCTAATTTGTGCATATTCCTGGGCTTTAATAATCGCTTGACAAGACTGGAAGAAGAGCATCGCAGCGGTAGTATGGATGTGCTTCTTATTAATATATTCCCAATCGACAATGTCCTCTGAGAGGACTTGGTATTTGTTTTTATGGTCTAAAATTGCTTTATAATGGGACGCCAATCGCTGCCAGATGGTAATAAGAGAGTCGAAGAGAGCGCCATGGCTTTCAATAATCAGAGAGGAGATTTCAGCGGGAATCTGCTTGAGGTCCAGAGAAGAAAGAACATCGGGTAAGCTCCGGAGTAAATAGCGCGCAAAGAAGTATTGATTCCCTGTATGAAGAATGTTTGCCTCTTTAAGATGGCTTTGGATGAACGTTTTGCTGAATTCTTCTTTTACAAAGAATTTCAGCTCATCCAACACCTTTCCTGTAGGGAGATTCTCATAAGCCTCTTTTGCACTTAAGAAGCTCTTCACAAGTAAGCAGAGACCTTTTGTAGCGTTTTTCTCCCGCAAGCCTTTTAACCGGGTGGCTTCGCATGTGATGATATTCAATAATACCCTGCTCTTAGAGATAAGCATTGTACGGTCATCAATGAAAGGAGGCATAAGTAAAATGGACATCAAAATATCCTGGATCTTTTCAGTTTCTGTCTCACAAAAAGCATTTTTAATTGTAAGGTCCTGTTCATCGTCTTGCCAGGGCAAATTAAGGAACGCACGAGCAATGTTATCCACCCGTCCTTTGAAGATGACCCCAAGGCGCCGGAACCCTTTTTGAATTTCTTTACGAATCCGCTCGGCAGTTAATTTCTCATGTTTGCTTAAGGTAGTAAGGTTCTCAAGGATAAAGCCCACGGTGTTCAAAAACTCGGATTGATTATAAAATTCGATGTTAGTAAGGCGCGCTTCAGAAAGACTGGTAAGACTTTTGATCTTCGCCCGCAGCTCTTTCTGGGGGAGGTCAGTGGAAGACAATTCAAGAATTGAGCAGGTAAGAGCGACCAGAGTGGAAAAAATCTCGGTAAAGTCAATATTAGTTCGAATTTCTTCTACCAGAGCTTGGGAGGAGCTGGATTCCAGAGGAACCTCATTTAATTCTGCAAGGCTTTCATTAAAAGCTTTATTGGCCTGATTAAATAGCTTATAAGCCCTTTGATGATTGTTGTGTAAGAGAGCATTGATTGCCAGCTCCAGAAAATGGGAGCCTGTGGCGAGTTTTGCCTGCCCACGGCAAAGAGCAATTTCAAAATCGATAGTCAGGAAGAGGCTTGGGTCGACGGGGTTTTTTTCCAGAGCAGCTTTTGCCTCGGTGAAAAGTTTATCGGCTTTATTATAAATATAAAATTTGAGGAGGTTGTCATTCCACCAAAAGTCATCTTTGGCAATATCAAGCACACGCGAATAATAAATCATATAGAGTGTCCCTTTATAGCGCAAGTTCTTGATCTTTCGCTCGAGCAACAACTCTTTGTGCTTTTCTTTTTTAGGTTTTTGGAATGATTGAAGACTACTATAAATATTCGACTCGAAATTCATCTTACCAATTGTAGTCATTATTTTAAGGAATTCCTCGTCAAAATGCAGTTCTTTTCCCAGGCTGAACAGGATGATTTCAGACAAGTCGTGCACTTGTGCAGAATACTCATCAATGACAGAGAGGTCCTTTGGTTCCTTAACAAGGCCTTCCAGAATGGTCTCATAATATAATAAAGAGAGAATGCGTGCAAAAAATTCTTGTAAGATAGATTGATCCCGGGAATGGACCACAACTTCAAACGCCTTTGGATTGTTTTTCAGTGCCTTGATGTTTTCACTCAAAGTCTCTTGATATTCATAACGTTCCAAACGAGAAGTAGTAGCAATCTGATTTAACGAAGCAGCACACTCCTTAGCAAAGGGTGGCCAAATTTTACAATAATCATCAATCGTATCATAATCTGCACGGGAAAAAATCTCCTGTCGTAACGCATCATAATTGACCAGCCGATCAAACAATTGTTCTTTTAGAACATCAAAGAGCTCCACTTTTAACATGGCTATTACGCACCCATCGCACTAAACCCTATCTTCCAAAGGAAGGATACCAAATGGATAACTGATGCTTTATCCTTAAACTCTTAATGCTTTCCTTACATTAAACTGTTTTTCAATCGGCAAAGAAAAAAAGAGTGGAGGACGATTATTTGGCCCCAAAATCGGCAATAAACGCCACGCCATGAGGTCCCGTATGGGCAGAAATGGATGTTCTGCTGAGAACTTTGCGAAGGTCTAAGGGAGGGAGAATCTCATTGATCAGTTGCTCGAGCTCCGTTGCGAGCGGTTCGTTGCCGGTATGCACAATACAAGCTTTGCGTGGAAAGAGTTTGAGATTGTTCGTGGCATCATTGATCAGAGCAAACAACCCCTTCCGAGTATCCCTTACTGTTCCATAAGGCTCATTTCGCCCTTCAGCATTAACTTTGACCAAAGCCATTTTCTTTAAGAATTTCCCGAGAAGGTACTTAGCAATACTAATCCGTCCGCCCAGATGGAGATATTTTAAAGATTGGAGAAACAGGCGCGTTTGGACCCTGCTTACATACTCCTGTAAACGCGTGGCAATTTCGTTTGCCGGGAGACCCTGCTTTGCCAAATCGATTCCTTCTTCCAGGATGAAAACTTCAGAGTACGAGGCGTTTAGAGAATCGACAAGATAAACGGGAACATCTAGATGGGAGGATTTGATGAAATTCGCTGCCAACCGAGCGCTGTTATAGGTGCCGCTCAATTGTGAACTTATCGTGACGACAACAATTGCGTTCTTTCCTTCTGCAATCAATGCCTCATAGGCTTTCACAAATTGTTGGGGAGACGGTTGCGCCGTTTTTGGGATAAACTTACGGTCTGAAACAAAGCGAGCATAATAGGCTTCGAGGTCAAATTGCTCGTCCTCCTTAAATGTCCGGTCATCAAAGGTGATATTAAGCGAAACAACTTGCACGCCCAATTCTTTCGCATACTCCCATGGAATATCGGATGCGCTATCAATTAC
>Ga0164311_10001094_pt1 | contig 12943 bp, 25 predicted proteins | sample GuaBasSedimGuay2_FD_121796 | JGI IMG/M metagenome (GOLD analysis project Ga0164311, IMG submission 121796) | Subseafloor sediment microbial communities from Guaymas Basin, Gulf of California, Mexico - Guay2, Core 4569-9, 9-12 cm | ecosystem: Environmental > Aquatic > Marine > Hydrothermal vents...
AGCACCAGCTTTGTTGACTGCCTCTATGAGAAACCTAAGTCTAACGTCTGCGCTTTTATCTGCCATAAGATCTCTTACCTTTCTTCTTCTTCCCGCCTAACCTTTGCTTGTAGGAAGAAAAAGTAGTAATGTCACCACTACCTGTTTTTGTGCTGGATTCTGCACTATCTGGCGGGCTGTTCCTCCCAGCGGCAAGACTTATGAACAACATAAGTTGTGGATAGCTGTACTCGCAGATATCCCTGAAGTTGTGTCCTTGGCTTATTAAGAACTCAACCCCTGCGGCTACCCCTTTTATGAATGAGTCTTGTCCCCGCTCTGGTCCTTCCCCTTTTCTTCTTGACCTATTTTTAACTGACTGAGACCGGGGACCTTCTGGACCAGAGCCTGCCATTTTCCCACGGTTGCATCCGTAATGTTCTGCTCAATCATTTTCTCCAACAAATCAGGGAGAGCGTATGCGGGGATCCTATCCAGCTCTACGTCAATACAATACGGGAGTATCTCCAGGAGTTGCGACATTCCTTTCAGAGCAAGCTCCCCAGGGCGGACCTTCTCCACCTCTACAAGCCGCATAAGTTCTGAAAAAGCGTCTATAATTTTGGGAAGTTTTGAGAGAGGAAGAGGCTTGACCATGACCTTCTGGCCATCAATTTCCACCTCCTCCCCAGGGAATAGCACGTTCAAGTCTCTTTCCTGCGGTTGTTTCTCATCTGTCATTTTCACCCCTCCATTATGAGCGTTCTGTGCAACTTCTTAGAAGGCGCACAGCGTACATTTAACGGACAGTGTCTAAGCAGTCGTCGAAGTTGTCGTGCTACTACTCGACGAACTTGTAGTCACCGAACTCGACGACGTGGTGCTCGACGTCGTTCAAACGGTCGTAGTTGTCGTTGACGTAGTGGTTGTGGTGGTATTCCACGTTACCGTAAAATAGGGACTCTCTGCATGGTTACTGTCATCCGCAAGCCCTGTGCCGGTAAACTGCAACGTACTCCAGTCATCTGAGATCAGATTGAACGCAGCAGCGGGGGCCAGCTCACATCTCCAGAACTCCCACGTCTCATTCTCACCCACGACATTATCTGACACGAACTTAAGAGCGTACTCTGCACCAGTATTCATTCCGGCATAGAGCACGGTAGTTCCACTAAGTGTCGCGAGTAGGAATTTCTGGAGGTTACGGATAGCCGGCTCGTCCAGAACAAATGAAAGCGTGTAACCAACTTCCAACACGACCGTCTTGTCCATCTTTCTGGACCCACTCCTGGCGCTGTAGTGAGGCAGCTTCTCAATAGTCACCTCAACGGTGAACTCACTACAGTTACCGACATCCGTTGTAATACTTCCGGGGGGAGTCGTCCCACTCCACTCATCAATATACAGGATGCCCTTTCCAAGCTGGTAAAGCTCTGTGTTGTGTGGGGTTAAAGGCATAATCTAAATCCTCCTCTCAATTCTATTTGCAAGCACTTGCAACGTCAGGACACAATGGCTCGTATGTCCTCAACATATTGAATCTTAAAAGTAATCCCTATACCGGCGACATTCCCTCCTGTCGCAGGACGCAACACTCTACTGGCCTCCGCCTCAAATAACGAGCAAAGACCCCCGAGAGAGTTTCCATCCTTGTAGATTTTTTTCTTCATTTCGAGCAAAAAAGCCATCTCCTCTTTACTCGCCGCATTCTCCGTGGATCCATTGACAAAGCTCTCGACAATTACATCCATTTCCCTTTTATAGATAGGGTATCCTCTACCTCCATTCTCAAGCACCTTATCCGGAAATTCAAAGAACTGTATGGCAGGGAGGTCATCAACACTCGGTGGCTTCTTAGGGTTTCTCGCTGTATAGGCGACACCTGGGACCTCATCAAGCCTGCTCCACAGTTCAGTTATTATTTCTTCTCGTTTAAGCATCTACATTACTACCAATCTTTCAAGCTCTCTAACTACCTGTCTCGTGACGGTCTCTACAGCATCCCCCAAGGTTGCGTCGTCCTCCAACATCGGGCCAAGAATTCCGCCCGGAGCCTGCCTGGAGTAGATACCTCCGGCCACGGCCACGGTTCTGGGACCTACTCCTGGATACAAACCCCCTTCCAAAACATAGCCATAGTCTATAGGGTTCTCGAACCCGAGTACTCCTTCAGAAGCCATGCCAACCTCAGACCAGGCTCCTTTTAACTGACCCTGAGTAGGTCCTATACCCACAGGAGTTCTTCCTCTGGCAATATTCCTGAGAGTCTTCGCACTGTCTCCCATAGCCTCCAGGGCCAACTCCGGGATTCGCGTAAGGATCTGACGCATGGCAAACAACACTGCTGGAGACTGTATGTTAATCTCAATTGACATGATTCTAAGCTGCCTCCACCGTAACCAATACAGCGAGACCGAAAATGGGAGTGATGTCTTTTATCTTCTGTGTCTCACCGTCCTCATTGATAATTTCATCCTTGAGGGACATCCCGGAAGGAGCATCTTCCGCACGCATCATGTAGACTTGATCCCCAGCCTGAATGTCTCCGACTCCCACCAGGGCACTCGCCACTGTATGTCGAAGCCGGGCTACCGTAGGGGTAGTCTCGGAAAAGATGTCCTCGTTGTATCCCAGGCTCTCGTTGTAGTCCTGACTGACAAACTTCCTATACGTGACCTCAACTGCAAGATCATCGTCATCCAGGATCATATCAAGGACGCTCTTGACCGGCCCTTCTATCTGCCCAAAGAGACTCATGTCACATTACGCCGTAGTAGTGGTAGTCGACGAACTTGAACCTGTCGTACTCACCGTAGACGAAGACGTACTTGTACTTGTTGTGGTTGAGCTTGTTGTGGTCGTGGATGTCGTACTCGGGTAGAACACGGGGGAATGATCCTGATCAGGGATCAACGCGGACCCTTGTGTCCCTGTGGTTTTTCCAAGCCAGCCGCGACGCTTTGCCTTTTTTCCGATAAATCCCTTACGGGATGGTTTTCCGATTCTCGGCATGATTAAACCTCCCTCACTTATGTAGTAGTCGTAGATGTACTACTGCTCGTACTCGTACTTGTTGTGGTGGACGTAGTACTCGTGGTGGAACAGGATATCTCGTCGTCATTAAGAACCGTTCCTCCACGAACTTGCGATAACCAGCGTTTCATCATCAAATACGCTGGTGATTGTGATGACCTCATGACTTTGTCAAGCGCGTTACCAGCCTCTACAGCAGTGCCCCTGAATGCAACCGTCAACAGTCCTCCCAGAGAGACCTGGGAGACAGCCGCACCGGATTCCTCTTCCGCAACGTCCGTGGGTCTATTTGCAAGACCACGGTGAATAACACTATAGGCCAAGAACACCTGCGTATGTTTTACTTCGTCGGGGATGGAATGAACTACTCCCTGACATGTGCGCGGAAAAGGGAGGGCCTGAGTACAATAGACTTTCCTCCCGCGTAGCGGGAGATAACTTAGTAGCTGCGCGCCCAACTTCAACCTGTACTCCTTTTGGGCAGTAGTCAGCGCAAGCCAGGCGGTTGGATCGTCCGGCAAGTGGTTCTGAACAATATCATCGGCCTCAGCCACAGTTACCAGACTGTCCGACTCCGCACCGCCTATACGTGTACATAGGGCCATCGGTTACACTCCAGCGAACAGACTTGACTGGCTCTTGTCAATAAGGTGCCGAGCTTTCATGCTTTCTTCAACCGCAACGTTCTGCTCCGCCGGACCTTGGACATCTCCCTCCGTAACACTGTGAGGTTCAATGATATCCGGTAGGTCCTCGACTTTAAAAATGGGTTTTCCGTCATCAGTTCTCCGTTTGCTTGCCTCAAGAGCAACGGCTACGGGAACCTCTTTTGGCCTCCCACCCCTAAAGTCAAACGTGCCCTTGCCAAAAGCAAGGGTATAATTACTCCATCTATCCAGGAGCAGCGTAACTTTCGGCATACTCACTCCTCCTTATCCCATACGTACCTATTATTATCTTAGGCCGTGGTCGTTGTAGTAAAGTCGTCATTCGGGTTCAGGCCCATGCACTTCACGGACGCATCCTCTTCCTCGTACTGAAAATCGAGGCGCATGGTCAATACAACGATCAACACACGTGCGCGAATATCCCTGTCCGTCTCAATCATGATCTGGCGTTGCACACCCATGATCATGTTTTTAGGATAAGTGAAGATGTACTTGTCATTAGGCATGAGGGCCACACTCTTTACGGGAACTCCGTACGCATAGTTCGGAGTTAACTTTGTGACCTTGACATCACCGAGGCCAGTTGCCCTGTCAGCCAGGGAATCGGCATACTCAGTTTCGGCATCCGGGGACACGTAGAAGCGCATAGCATTACGATTCCGCATGTACTTATTCGGCATGGCCTTGATGCCTTCCTTAAACACGGCCTTAGTCACATCTGCCGGGGAACTCTTATAGTCGACGGTATGGCTGGAGGTCTGAATCAGAATGCCGTCAACAAGGGCCAGGTAGGAGTCAGAAGATCCGGTGTTGCCCGAAATGAGCAACTCCTCCAGATCCAGAGACGCACGCTCCGCAATCAGGGTCATAATAGTGTCTTCCAGTCGTCCACGCTCGATGTTGTCTTCCAGGACATCGTAGGGGATATGGACTTCCGCAATCACTTCCTTAGTCGTCAGCGTAACTTGTTCGGTTGTAGGTTTGGACCGGTCATTCGCACTCAACGCAGTCCCAGCACTGGGGGCCGCCTTGAGGATCCTGGACGTAAAACCGATCTTGTTGATCTCCATCGTCGGCGCATTCATAGGCACCACACGGATCTCGTTAATGAGTGTTGGCTGATCAATCAGCATTCTGATAAATGTGTTGGCCTGAATTTCATTCAGGTAACCACCATCACTCACCAGATCGCTGACAGCGAGATCAGCTTTTTCGACAATAGAACGATGACTTGCTTTCATAACTCTCTCCTTTCGTTACAAGTACCCTCTCTTAGGGGCCGCTTCCTTCTTGCAGTTATAGGTTTATTTTACGGCGGTGAGCAGACCTCGAAAAACACTCTTCTGTTTTCCATCAGTATTGTCATCCACTCCGTCCCCTTTCTTTGTAGGGGGATCGTCCCCGGCACCGTCTGTGGTGTTGCCGGCAGGCTCACCATCAATGCTGTTTTCCAGCTCTTCTTGCTTTTTCGCAAGCGAGTCAACGGTGTTGCTAATTTTTTCAATACTCTGTGTAAGGGAACCGATCTTTTCGTACACATCGGCTTGCTCCTTACCCTTCTCTGCCTCCACAAGGGTCTTCTTTGCTTCGGCAATCCGCTTCTCTTCAGCCTTCTTCTCTTCCTCGGCACGCGCTTTTTCAGCCTCTTCCCTGGCCTTTTCGTCACGCTCCTTAAGAACAGCACTCACAACTTTTCCGACAGCCTCCGAGAACTCCTTCTCGTCCTTAAATTCCAGCATATTAATACCTCCTATCTTGCCCGAAATATCGGGGCGTTCTATTTTCGCTGCGGCCTCCCCAACGACATCGAGGCCTACGCTCAGGAAATTCCTAAACGCATCCACAGCACCCAATACCACTTTCTTGCGCCTTGCAGGATCAGCCGCAGCTTGCTTCAGCGCACCAAACACAATACTCAGCATAGAGTCAACTTCCTTGTGCAGGTGCTCCCCAAATGACATGATTACCGATGCTCTGCGCGCCTCTGCCGTATCACCAATGACAGTATCCATTGGCGGGACCGGAAGCTCGGCTGCTTTCCTCGCAGTTTCCTCGCTGACCATTAGTGCATCTTCAGGCGTGATGCCCGCCGCAAGATCACCAGCAAGCGCCCAGGCGTCTTCCGCAACTTTCACAAGCTTAAACGTCTCAGGCACAAACTTGCTCTCGTCAAGTTGCGTGTACTTATCGTATCCCTCGAACCGTTGCACTTGATCTGTCTTTGCTTCGGAAAGATATGCAAGCTCGGGGATCTCGGTAATCTTGTCGAACTTGGTTCCTTTTGACAGCAACAAACTCTGGATATACAATCCCATTCTCTCACCTCCTTCCTTTTCCTTTTTTACAACGCGGAAAGGCATGCGGTTTGCGCCATGCCGTACAAGCGAAACAAATTCAGGATCAACATCCTGTAGTAGCGTTACATCCTTTTCCACTTCCTCCGATACAATCTTTACCCCTGCCATGGTGCTTGCTCCTTATATCCCCCAGTCTCTCAACCTAAGTCCACTCTCTGCTATTCATTATTTATAAGGACCATTCTGTGGCTGTGATCCAAAGCCGATTCTGTCGCGGTCGACTTCACAACACGGTGCACGTGCCCCAACGTAATATCCGTCCTGCCCTCAAGCACACTTCCATCTTCCTTGAATGTTATGTTCAGATCGTGCTTGTGGGGAGGAAGCAATCCGCCTGGAGGCGTGCTTTCGGTTTCTCCCTTCAGACTTCTTGTCATACGCACGCGCATCTTCATGGGTTGAGTTTTTTGCACGTGACCAAAAAAAGAAAAGCCGTTAAGCTCTCCTGACTTAACGGCCTCCCAGTACTCTTCAGGAATTTTTACTCCAAGCACCCATGAACCCAAGACAAAACCGTCAGGATCATTTTCCCGTGCTATAAACGACTCAACGACTTGGGCTCCTGATTCCTGCTGATTGTGCTGGATATCAATCTTACTCGTGCGTCCAGAGGCAAGGAACTTGTGGGCCATACGCTCAATCTCCTCTGCCGTCATGGACTCTCCATCGGTATCAACATAAAGAGGAGCGTACACCTCGCCATAAACTAAACGCTTGTCCTCGGATTTTATAACTATTCTTCTCGGTTCCATGACACATTAAGGGTATGGAGACAAGCTCATGCTTGTCAAGCGTTTTCCCTGTAGTGCAAGCACTTGCAAAAAACCTTGTGCCCGGACAGAACCGTAAGTAGTTGTAATTAACGGGAATGACTGATGCGGTGGGATTGGATTTAAGCCACTTTTCCACAATCCCCAATAGTAGGGTAGGGACACCACCTGGAAAGTGCCCTGACGTGACTTTTTGTGATCCGATTTTTTATCGAACTATGGAACGTGGACAAAAAAATAGCCCCCACCCTTCTACAGGTGGGGGCCTGGGTGTTTCAGGTATGCTATTTCCTCAGTTTTACTGAGATCGAACCAAATTTCTCCTTCTTCTTTTTAATAAATTCCTTCAGGGCCTCCTCCCCAAGATACTTCTTTGCCTCTCCAATTATCACCTTTGTGGTAGCGTCGAGCAGGTTGGTTTTACCCTCTTTTTTAAGAATTTTTGCATACTCCGTCACAGTGCCAGGAATGGAGGATACCCGGGGACTGATCTTGCACTCCGCAACGCTTCCCCACATCCTTGTCCACCCTTCACGTCGGGCATGTGACATAAGTAATGCCTTCGCTCCCTTAACCCGCCTCTCAAGAGTTTTCCTCTCCACATCCCACTCCGCACAGGCATCCACCAAACGCTCCAGGTCAGACTCCGTGACTTGCTCCACCTCACAATCCAATAGCTCCAGCGGGTCCTGGGCATACTGGGTTGACTCCTCCCTTTGCTCCTTCGACTTGCTCTTACTTTTTGTTCTGATCTTTCTCTGCGCCATTGTCATACCTCCTTTATATGGTCTACGATCACTGTTCTTCACACTAAAGGTAACCTCTCTCCTCTGCACATTGTCCGTTCGTGGGGGTGCATGTACTTCACGCCCAACGCCGCGAATATCTGCTCCTCTGTCCTCCCAGCTATGATCTCGCCGTAAAAGAACAGACCGTACTGGGACAACTTATATCCCATACTCTTTGCCCTTCCACGCATTGCAATGTTAAAGAGATGATTTCCGGTGAGAAATAGAGTCATTGCCCCCCAATTCTCCTCACGTGCACGGAACATATCAACGTGCATGCCGTCTATCTCACATTTCAAGGTTTTTGACTTGTCCTCTACAGTCTTGCTTTTCAAGTCAAATGAGTAGTCTTTCTCATCACACACAAACTCCACCGCCGCAAGCGCTTCTGGCATTGTACATTCAACCACCATATCCAAATCACCCACCATGGAAATCCCACGCCTTACAGACCCACAAAGCATGCTGTTTCCGGGCAGAGCTTCGGACACATAGTTCGCAACTTGCACCACCCACGACGCTTCAAACTTCTTTCCACTTCCACCCATCTTATTTTCCTCCTTTCATAATGTCCCCCTTCTCTTAAACCTTATCTTCCGAACCTCTGCGAACTTGCCTTTGTCTACCGCATCCAGTCTATGGTACCCCAGCTCCGCTGCTTTGGCCGCGAACTCGCACAGTAAAGCCATATGCCTCGCATGCACGGCTATGAGGTTAAGAGCCTCGATCTTCCTACACAAGCGGAACTCCTCAAATCTTTGCTCTATGTCTGTCATTTCTTTTGTGCCTCTGACATATATACTTAGCATAGATAAAGTTTTTTGTCAAGGGTTTTTTGGCCGCCCGCTCGCCCGTGAGAGCTTGCGGAATCTTGCGACTTCCTTACCATCCACAAACCAAGCACCTGCCACCTTCTTACCACGCAACCTCCCCAAAAGGATAAATTGCCGGACTCTGGAGTCGGACACTCCCAGGACCTTTGCTACTTGCTTTGCTGTGTAGACTGCCAATTCCATCACCTCCTCTCTGGGCTACCATCTCTCTCCACCCCCTTTTGTATATGCCGCTAAAGTCGCCTTCTTATTCCAACCCTTTACTTTCAGCAGACGACCATCTTCCAGTTTCTCCCAAAGCTCGTATCTGCCCGCCGTTTCCTGAAAGCCTTGGTTAGGGCCTTTTTCAACGAACACCCCTTTGGTGGTCATGATTGCACAAATGTTGTCCGGGTTATACAGATCCTCCAAATTCATCGTTATCCCCTCCTTTCACACATCATGCCCAAGCGATTGCGTTATGAGTACCCTATGATTCACGCGCCATACTCCTGGTTCCCCGGCAAACGGCTGTCCGGGACCAGTGCAGTGCCGGGCCATACCCAGACGACCGCACACCTCTGCATCTGACATCCCCTCCACACTATCCGCAGATAGTAACACCCATGAGATCCTGACACCCAGTTCGGAATCTCCACACGTCTTTACACCTTGCGCTTTTACCTTCAACACTTTGTACCTCCCTTCATTCATTTGTTGAGACTGCCTCCTCATCCAAAAGCTCCATCCCCAGACCGATCAGACGCTTGATCCATTCCACTCCCTTCTGGCCATACACCTCGGCAACCCGGTCCCTACACGATTCCGCCCCGGCAACTTCCAGGGACTCGCAAAACTGTATGACGTCAAACCCAAATACGGGGTGCCAGCAGGACGGCACGACTCTACCGAGGGCCGGAACCTCCTTCTTGATTTCAGACAGTAGCTCATAAAACTTTAGTTGTCTTCGCCCCAGGAAGTTTTTTGTCATTCGCCCCACCTCCTTTCCTGTAGACATGTCTTCTCTCCTACCCTATCTGAATTCGGTAGGCTTTGATCGCCCACCAGTACCCCAGCGCAACGCCAATAATCAAATAAGTAAAGCGGATCATCCATTCTTTCATTGCAGCCTCCTTAATATCGTTACTGAACACAACCGTACCCTACTCTCCACTTACGCCCATCCGAACAATTCTCCAGAGAAAGTGTCTTAGCATTCACGCACCTCACAGTTCCAGTCATCAACCTGCCCTTATGTGCAAAAGAGACCACATCACCCTCGGCATACTTCATGGCTTCTCTTCTATCCCTATAAGCACGCTTCGCTCGGATCGCATACACCACGACCTTGTTCATCTCCAGCAACTCTTCCTCTGTCGCCTGGTAGTACACCCAATCCATAATCGCCTCTTTTGTTATCCCCCTCATTTTGTATCACCTCCTTTCACTCGCTAAGATATGAGCAACCTTCCCTGCCAGAAACCCATACATCTTCTGGAACTCCTCAGTCACATCCCTGTATCCATAGGCGTAGTGTACCATCTCGTGAATCATCGTGTCCCATAACTGAGCCATCCTCCAACCAACCAAGAGATCCCTGGAGATTCTTATGAACCCCTGGTACTTGGCCTCTCCCCGGCACTTCGCCTTCGGAGTGAAGTGCCCCACCTGGAGATATCTGATCTTACTACCAGCCGCCTTCTCTACCACAACCCTAACTGCATCCAGCCGATTTCTCTCAGCGGGCAGCAAGTCCTTCAGCCAGACCTGCTGGAAGACATCCTCGAAGACTTTTACCTTCTCGCCGGAATCTATCGCGTCTTGAATAACCTCCCTCACCGCTTCCCATACTCTCCAGGTTTCACGATATTTCGTACTCGCCTGGTAGTCCAGCACTTTCCTCATTTTGTGCCCCCTATATTTGCAAGCATTTGCATTAACAATCTATCCCCTCCCTGTACGCCAGCCCCGCATAGCTGTTCTGGAAGAAGGCGAGGAACAGGTTTCTGCCCCTGCCGCCATAGTTCTGTATCTCAGCCTCAAACTCCTCACAGAACCATGATGCCTCGACAACCACGCCATACTCCTCTTCCCTCGGGGAGTAGGGCCTCCCCACTGATGCGTGGGCCTCACACCACTCGATTGCGTTTGCCAAACTCTCGTTCGGATCTCCGACTGGCTTCAACCAAACCTTGTTAGCACCAGCCGTTGTCTCATACTCTGCCGGTATCCAACCCAGTCTCCTTAACTCTCTAATTGCATCCACTCTTGTCATTTTTCTACTCCTTTCTTTTTCTTTTGTGTTAATGGACTATCCCCTCCGCTCCAACAGGCGGACCATAAGTAACAGGGCAGGCTTCGACGGCAACCTACCCTGCTCCCAGCCTTCAACGGTGCGGGGAGACACCCCGCAGTGTTTGGCCAAGTCCCGGACTGACAGGCCCATGGACCGGCGGAGTTGCCGAACGCCCTGAGCGTAATCAAGGGGTTGGTTGGTGTCCCGATCAACGAACGCAGGGATGCCATAAGACGAAGTAGTATGGTTAGTTGTTAGCTTGATGTTCATAGCAAATCCTCCCATTTAATCCGTCCTGATGGTGGTTTCCGCAGGAGGTCCTCGATTCTCCTGCGAAGCCGAGCTTTATCCTCCGGGTCCAGGTCGGCGAAATACTCCTGACAAACCCGGCAGAGGAGGTCCCCGGAGAGGGGGGTCTTTATGCCGTGCCAAAAGGCCCCGCAATGGGAACATCTATCTCTATTCTCCATGATTATTCTCCTTTCAGGCCCCGCCGGAGCGGGGCGGTGGGGTTAATCGCCGATCCGCTCGGCGAAGTTCCATGCCGGGGCAGTTTTTGCCTGTCTGATCGAAAACCAGCCATCAAGCCGCTCCACAGGAGCATGCTGATTTTTTCTGTGAATCATGGACGGATTGAGAGCGTATATACGTCCGTTCTCTCTGATTTCATCGGCGATGATGGCATGGGAATCCATTGCCAGGGTCAGTCCTGGCACTATACGCGCGGGCTTTGGTTCCCGCTCCGGAACGAGTAGTATGTCTCCCTGCCGTATTGATTTTGCAAGTTGTTTGGCAGAAACTCCCCACATCCAGCACTGGACAGCCTGCACAACATCTGCTCTCGTAGGATGCGTGGACTTCCGGCAAGCGGATCTTACCGCCTGGCTGCCAACCGGGTGCCGGAAATACGCTCCGGTAATCTCATTACGTCCCACCAGGAAATACGTTTTTCTGGTGGCTCCCAAATGCGCGGCTGAGCGTTTATAATACTGCCGCGCTTGGATGACTGCGACACCCTGAGAAGGGTCATAGGCATATAAATCGTGGTTCAGTGTTGTTCCACGACCTTTCCGGTCGAGATCCACATATTCCTCTTCCAAGGCACGGTCGAATAATTTAATGATTTGCCATGCAGGAACCCAGTCATTCCCAGCATGCCCCCACCCTATGATTTCGCTAAAACCGCCTATGCGTGGGTCTGACAGCCCATTCCCGATTTCCTCATGAAGGATACGCCATGAGCGGTGCCTCTTTTTTGTAACAGGGTTAGTATACATAGGATTCCTCCTTTCAGGCCCCACCGAAGCGGGGCGGTTTTTGTTAATAAATCGGGTCAAGCAGCCCGTTAAGGCTGATGTACTGATGCCCCGTTTCCTCCGGGGCAACAAAGACTTGGTATTTCCACCCAAACTCGCCTGCGACGAATTCAGGTTGCTCGTTCCCGAAGGCAGGGTATAGGACCTGCCCTTTTTTCCCAACCGCTTTTTCGGCAGCCTTATGGGAAAAATGCAAGGATACTATTTTGCCGTCCCTGTAGGCGGCCCAGCTATATGGTCTCATGATGTTCCTCCGTTCTCCTCTAATTAGTGCCTAAACGAAAAGCTCTTTTTGTGCCGTTTCGCACGGTTACGCATTTTCTCATTGACGAAAAAGGTCTAATTTTGTTGGTACTACGTTGTCTTTTTACTTCCCTATTGAAAGGAAATGTGCTATTATCTCCGTGATTTGGTTGCCAAAAATGCGTTGGCAAATTGAAACATACTTCCTTTCAAAATTGGCTGCAAGTCAATTATTCATGGAGAAAAAATGCGAAAAGTAATCGACATGCAGATGAAGTTCGGTGAAGTTGACATCGCAGAAATCAAGTTCGATCTTCGGTCTCGCGATGAGATCCCTAAACTGCTAATGGGCCTTCAAGAGATCTATTGCAATCGCAACGTGCGGAACCAGGTTTTCGCCGTTCTGCGAGACATAATCCCCAAAGGTGTGGAACCTAATAACGGGCGCATGGGCATGGATCTCTGGAAGATTCTGGTTTTAGGCACGTTACGGCTTTCCTGCAATTGGGATTATGACAAACTGATGGATATAGCAAATAACCACAAGACATTGAGGCTGATGCTTGGTCACAGTTCCGTGTTTGACGAAACGCATTATCCTTTGCAAACTCTTAAAGATAATTTGTCTTTATTTACCCCTGAGGTTTTGGATCGTATTAACCAGATTGTCGTACAGCATGG
>Ga0164311_10001096_pt1 | contig 12940 bp, 9 predicted proteins | sample GuaBasSedimGuay2_FD_121796 | JGI IMG/M metagenome (GOLD analysis project Ga0164311, IMG submission 121796) | Subseafloor sediment microbial communities from Guaymas Basin, Gulf of California, Mexico - Guay2, Core 4569-9, 9-12 cm | ecosystem: Environmental > Aquatic > Marine > Hydrothermal vents...
AAATAAAATAATCAAGGAAACCATTGGATAGTAATTAGTTACTATGCCCTAGTTACTATGCCCTCTTCTATTGGTAAGTAGCAAAGCTCCGAACATAATTGCGCCATTCACAATCAGGAGTTCAAAGCCAAACTGGTAGCCATTGAAGAGACGCTCCGAAAAGTGGCTCAGGAGGTAAGAGAGCACAGGAGAGAGAATGGCCAGCAGGGGCACGATCCGGTCGCGCACCTGAAGTCTGGTAAATAATCCGAAGGCATAGAGTCCCAGCAAGGGCCCATAAGTATATCCGGCTACCCGGAAGATGGCCGAGATCACATTTTCGTCGTTGATGGCCCGGAACAACATAATCACCAGTCCCAGTACCACCGAAATGGCCAGATGCACTATCCTGCGTGTACGGGTCAGTTTTCGCTCCTCCCACTTCTGCGCTTCCAGGATATCCACTGTAAATGAGGTAGTCAGCGCCGTAAGTGCCGAGTCCGCACTGGAGTAAGCCGCAGCGACCAGTCCCACGATAAAAAAGATTCCCACCACCTGGGGAAGGTATCCTCTGGTGGCTATCATGGGGAAAAAATTATCAGTGGTTTCCGGGATAGTCATCCCGTGGAAGTGAGCAAACTGGATCAGCACAGCACCCAGGAAGAGAAAAACCAGGTTGACGGGCACCAGAGAGATGCTCATCATGTACATATTCTTTTTAGCCTCCTTGATATTCTTGCAGCTCAGGTTTTTCTGCATCATATCCTGGTCCAGTCCGGTCATCACGATGGTGATAAAGGCTCCACTCAGAAAGTGCTTAAAAAAATGATTCTCCTTCTGCCAGCCATCGAAGACCCAGATCTTTGCATCATCGCTGGCCACCACACGGCCGATCATCTCTCCCAGCGAAAGATCCATGGAACGGGTAATCAGCAGGATGGAGACCACAACGGCAGTCAGCATGCTGAAGGTCTGCAGTGTATCGGTCCAGATTATGGTCTTGATCCCGCCACGAAAGGTGTAAAGCCAGATCAGGGTGATGGTCACTATGACAGTCACATAGAAAGGGATGTTCCATGCTTCAAATACAGCCAGCTGCAATACACTGGCTACAAGGAATAATCTGAAAGATGCCCCGATGATCCGGGAGAGCAGGAAAAAAGAGGCTCCGGTTTTGTACGAGGATCTGCCAAAACGCTCCTCCAGGTAAGTGTAGATACTGGTTAACTGCAATCTATAATACAGTGGCATCAACAAATTGGCAATCACCGCATAACCAAACAGGTAACCCAGGACCATTTGCATATAAGAGAACTGGCTGTCGCCCACCCAGCCTGGAACGGAGATAAAAGTAACTCCTGAAAGCGATGCACCGATCATTCCAAAGGCCACCACATACCAGGGCGATTTGCGTTCACCCAGGAAGAAAGCTTCATTTCCGGCTTTACGACCCGTGAACCAGGAGATGACCAGCAGAAGCAGGAAGTAGGCCAGGATAATGGATATGATCAGTGTTGCCGACAAAGGATATCAGGTATCAAAGGTAATCCAGTATGGCAAAAGTGAATAAAATCGCACGAAGATGAAAATTATAAGTGTTATTTTTGATCCCACATGCATAGCTATTCATCAAAACTACTGGAAGAAGCTGTAGAGGAATTCGCTACACTTCCCGGGATCGGAAGGAAAACGGCCCTCAGGCTGGTTCTGCACCTGCTCAAACAGGAAGACAGGGAGGTGGATCATTTCGGTCAAACCATCCTGCGCATGAAAAAAGAGATTGTCACATGCAAAGTATGCCACAATATTTCTGATAGTGAGCTTTGTCACATTTGCACGGACCCGTACCGCGACAAAGAGACTGTCTGCGTAGTGGAATCGATCCGTGATGTGATGTCCATTGAAAACACACAACAGTTTTCCGGGACCTACCACGTGCTGGGAGGGATCATCTCCCCCATGGATGGTATTGGTCCGGCCGACCTCACGCTTGAATCACTGGAGATGAAGGTGAAGACAGGAGAATGTAAGGAGGTAATATTGGCTCTCAGCACCACCATGGAAGGTGATACCACCAATTTCTATATTTACAGAAGACTCCATGAGTATCCGGTAAGTATCACCACGCTGGCCCGGGGTGTGGCCATCGGAGACGACCTGGAATATGCGGATGAGGTGACCCTGGGACGATCCCTGCTGAACCGGACCTCCTTTGAGGAAACTTTTAAAAACAGCAAGCATGGAACTTAAGAAGAATAAATATACCATTGCTGGTCTTCCGGTCATCGACCTGGCCCGCAAGCATGGCTCGCCCCTCTACATCTATGATACTGCTGTTATGATAAGGCAATATGAGCGGATCACCAGTGCTTTTTCCCATACCACGGTAAAGATCAACTACGCCTGTAAGGCGCTGACCAATATCAACGTACTAAAGCTTTTTAAAGGATTGGGTTCGGGCCTGGATGCAGTATCTGTGCAGGAGGTGGAGCTGGGCCTCAAGGCGGGATTCGCCCCACAGGACATCCTCTACACACCCAACTGTGTCTCCATCGAGGAGATCGATGAGGCGGTTGAACTTGGTGTGCGGATCAATATCGACAACATAGCCATTCTGGAGGAATTCGGGCACAAATATGGGAGAGATGTTCCTGTATGCATCCGCATCAATCCACATGTACTGGGTGGCGGCAATAATAAGATCTCCACGGGTCATATCGATTCAAAATTCGGAATCTCCATCTACCAGATGCCGCATGCGCATCGTATCGTGGAGACCAATCATATGAAAGTGGAGGGGATCCATATGCATACCGGATCGGATATCCTCGACATGGAAACCTTCCTGCGCGCCTCAGAGATCATGTTCGAAACAGCCAAAGAGTTTAAGGAGCTGGATTATGTGGACTTTGGCAGCGGATTCAAGGTCCCCTACAAGGCCGACGATGTGGCTACCGACGTAGAGGCCCTGGGTAAAGACCTCTCTCTTAGGTTCAACCAGTTTTGCGATGCCTATGGAAAAGAACTGACCCTGATTTTTGAACCGGGGAAGTTCCTGGTGAGTGAAGCGGGCTATTTTGTGGCCAGGGTTAATGTGATCAAGCAGACCACTTCCACCGTTTTTGCCGGACTTGACACCGGAATGAACCACTTTATCAGGCCCATGTTCTATGATTCCTATCATGAGATTGTCAATGTGAGCAAACCAGGAGGAAAAACCCGTATCTATACGGTGGTAGGGTATATCTGTGAGACCGATACTTTTGGCTGGAACCGAAAGATAAGCGAGGCGGGGGAGGGCGACTACCTGCTCTTCAAAAATGCTGGAGCCTACTGCTATGCCATGTCATCCAACTACAACTCCAGGTTCCGTCCCGCCGAAGTGCTGGTACACAATGGAAAGGACCACCTGATCAGGAGAAGGGAGAATATGGAGGATCTGCTCCGTAACCAGCTGGAACTCGATATAAGTAATAACTACTAAGCCTTAACTACAAACTGCGAGCGCAGCGAGTATTAAACATGGATCTATCCATCATCATAGTCAACTACAATGTCAGGTATTTCCTGGAACAGTGCCTGCACGCTGTACAACAGGGCATTGTCAAGTTGAATGAGGAGGGCTACGATGCGGAGATAAGCGTGGTGGATAACAATTCGGTGGATGGATCTGTGGCTGAAGTGCGCCAGAAATTCCCCGGTGTTAAGGTAATTGAAAACAGGGAAAATGTGGGTTTCTCTAAAGCCAATAATCAGGCCATCGCCCAATCGACGGGCCGTTATGTTCTCCTGCTGAATCCCGACACCGTGGTGGAGGAGGACACCTTCCTGCTTTGTGTTGATTTTATGGATTCGCACCCCGATGCAGGGGCCATGGGAGTTAAGATGATTGATGGAAAAGGGGTATATCTTCCCGAATCAAAACGTGCGCTTCCCACACCTGAGGTCTCCTTTTATAAAATGTTTGGGCTCGCATCTCTCTTTCCAAGGTCAAAGCGATTTGGGAAATACTACCTGGGGCATCTGGACAAGGACAGCACCCATCCTGTAGATGTACTGGCAGGTGCGTTTATGTTTTTACGAAAGGAGACCCTGGAAAAGACCGGCTACCTGGACGAAAGCTTCTTCATGTACGGAGAGGATATCGATCTCTCTTACAGAATCACCAGGGCAGGGTACCTCAACTATTACTTTCCTCACAGCACAATCATTCATTACAAAGGAGAGAGTACCAAAAAAGGAACCCTCAATTATGTAAAGATTTTTTACCAGGCCATGATAATCTTTGCCGCCAAGCATTTTAGTTCAAGGAAGGCCCGTGTATTCAGCATTGTGATCAATATTGCCATCTATTTCCGGGCAGCACTCTCCCTGGTAAGGCGCTTTGTTAGTCGCATCTACAAGCCTTTGCTGGATGGACTCATTATCTTCCTGGGCTACCTGTTTGGTCTCCCCTTCTGGGAACAGATCAGGTTCGATACGGTGGCTTACTACCCGCCCCATTTTCTCAGGGTGGTGGTGCCAGCCTACATCCTCATCTGGCTGCTTTCCCTGTACTACAGTGGAGTGTATGATAAACCGATGCGCTTTTTATCCTTTTTGAAAGGGCATCTGGCGGGCACGCTGCTTATTCTGGTCATATACGCCCTGCTGCCCATGGAGTGGAGGTACTCCCGGGCATTGATCTTCCTTGGTTCGCTATGGGCCCTTGTTGGCACACTGGCCCTGAGACTGGTTCTTCACCTGGCAGGAGTCGCCGACTATCAAATCGATCTGAACAGGCAGAAACGGATGGTGATCGTGGGTATGGATGAAGAAGCACGCCGGGTAAGCGGCCTTTTGAGAGAGACACAGGCACGGCCCGAGATCATAGGTTTCGTTTCCCCATCATCGGAGATTCCTTACGGAGAGGAGAATCCGGACTATGTAGGATATATAGACCAGATCGATGAGATTGCAGCCATCCACCGTTTGGATGAAATTGTATTTTGTTCCAAGGATCTAAGCTCAACACGGATCATCAAGATCATGACACGGCTCATAGGAAGTTCCGTGGATTTCAAGATCGCTCCTCCTGAGAGTCTTTCGGTCATCGGAAGTAACTCCATCAATACCTCGGGCGACCTCTACACCATTCACTTCAATTCCATTGGAAAGGAGTCAAATCGCCGCAACAAAAGGCTGTTTGACGTGGTATCTTCCTTCCTGCTATTGATCACCTTCCCATTCTGGTTCCTGTTTGTGAAGGGGCACTTCAATAGTGTGGGGGACACACTCTGGGTCCTTCTGGGATTCCGTACCTGGGTCGGATACCTGAACGCAGAGCATCGGGAACAACCCACCTTGCCTCGAATTAAAAAAGGCATTCTTAATCCCGGGAGCCACCTCTCAACTGAAAGACTTAGCCCCGAAAAAATAAATGAGATTAACGTAGTCTATTCCAAAGATTACCGACCCCTCAATGACTTGTTAATAATCGCACGAAACTTCAGGAAGATATAAAAGGAATTTTTGATTAAATTTATCAAAATTGCTAGCTGTATGAGAAGAGTTCTGTTTTCATCCTTCCTGATATTTCTGCTGACCCCCACCCTGATTTTTGCACAAAGAGATTCCCTGCGCAATGTATTCCTGGATGCAGAATCCTGGTTCCTGTTCGAAGAATATACAGAGGCACTTCCCCTGTACGAGTCGCTTCTTAAATCGGACCCGGGCAATGACATGCTCAAGTATAAAATCGGAATTTGCCTCTTGAACAATCCCTACCAGAAGGACAGGGCGATCCAGTACCTGCTTGCTGCAAGTCACAATATCAACCCATCTTATAAAGAAAACAGCTTAAAGGAACGGACAGCGCCAAGCGATGTGCTGTATTACCTTGGCAATGCCTACCTGGCGAATGAGTTGATTGAACGTGCCATTGAATCCTATGAAGAGTTCCTGGAAGTGATGGACCACGATGTGTATGACCAAGAGCTTGTTCTGGCTCAGATCAGATCCTGTAAAAATGCACAACGTCTGCTTACAATGCCTGTGGATATCGACCTGACCCTGCTTGACTCACTTGTTAACACCGGCTATCCGGATATTCACCCGGTGGTGTCTGGCGATGGAACGAAACTGGCATTCGTGACCGAACTGCCCTTTTTTGATGGGGCCTTTTATACCGAAAAGGGAGAGGATGGCTGGTCCTATCCCCAGATGATTACACAGCTCCTTGGATTTGACAAAGATGTTTATCCGGTTGCCCTCTCCTACGACGGGACCGAGATGATCCTTTATTACGACGATGATTACATCGGCAACCTTTATTACAGCAGGATGCAAGATGGGCTATGGACACCTGCCACAAAATTGGGCGAACACATATCCACCAAATACTGGGAATCCCATGCCTGTTTCAGTAAAGATGGCCAGATCCTCTATTTCACCAGCAACCGGAAGGGAACCCATGGCGGACTCGATATCTACCTGTCTGAGAAGCAAGCTGACGGAAAGTGGGGTCCTCCCGCAAACCTGGGAACCACTATCAACACCCGCTACAATGAGGAATGTCCCTATATCAGCGAGGACGGACAGACACTCTATTTTTCTTCCTATGGGCATTACAACATGGGAGGATATGACATTTTCTACTCCAGGAAAAATGCAGACGGGACCTGGGCTGAGCCCGTTAATATAGGCTACCCCATTAATACAACGGACGACAATCTCTATTTCCAGCCCTTCAATAATGGCAACGCTGCTTATTTCTCCATATACAGTCCCCGTGGCATGGGACGCCACGACATCTATTACATGAATATCTACTCGGCAAACAATCCGAGGATATACTATGTAAGCGGCCATCTCAGAGCGGAAGACGGAAGTATCGATTCCACCCGGGCGGCCATCTATGTAATCGATACCAACAGCGGTGATACCCTCATGATTACCACACCCACGGAAGAGGGAGCATTTGCCTTCCAACTTAAACAGGGCATCTATGAGCTCCATTTCAAAGGTGACGGTTATGAGGAGCTGATCAGGCCACTTCAAATCACAAGCGTATCGAATAAGCAGGGGATCAGCCTTGAGGACAATCTGGTACTATCTTTAGTTAAAGAGGAGGAAGAGCCTGAGGTGTTTGTAGGCGAAGAAAGCGATATAAAACTAAAGCAGACGCAGTTCGAAGAAGTGGCAGGGGCAGCACTTCTTGTGCCGGTAATTGCGCCCAAAGGGAGTGTACTTGTGGTAAATACCTACCAGGATAGTGTGCTGATCAGCACAGATACCCTGGTGACAGAGAAACGAAAAACCGATCTGCAGATAGTTCCTGTGGCTGGCACCAGTGTGGTGGAACTGGAACTCATCGATAAGGATGGAAACATTCACCGGAACAGCCTGATTGTGGTGGGAAATATTGCTGCAGAGGAAGCCTCTCAGGAAGTGCTGATGCAGGAAGTTGGCGATGAGCAGGAGATAAGTCAGGATCATCCCCTCAATGAAGTTCCGGTGGGGATCATGCTCCTGCAGATGCAGGACGCGTCCGAAGGCCCCCTGCACGAACTCCTGATGGAGCTGGATCCTGAGAAAGAAGGAATAGACGGTGAGCAGGAATTATTCAACTACCTCTATGAAGAGAGCGATGCCCGGGGTATTGACCCAAAAGATATTGATCTGCTGCTTGCTAATACTGTTTCGGGTGGTGATGCAGAACTGCTGCTTCAGCAGCTGAAGGAACAGGCCTCTGGTCCGCTGAAGGACTACCTGAAAGAGTTGGACCTGGAAGATGAAGGCATACGAAACAGTGAGGACTTACTCAAGCACCTGGAAAGGGTGGCTGATGCAGAAGGATTCTCCATGGATGATGTCAGAAAGGCAATGCTGGAAAGCCTGGAGCAGCCGCTTGAGGTTTGCAGTCTATATGAAGAGTTGCTCCAAAGCAGTGATGGGACCGTCAGGGAGATCCTGGAATCCTTGGATCTTCGTGAGAAAGAAATCTATACTGTGGACCAATTAATTAGCCTGATTTCCAGGGAACTGGAAGAAAGAGGTGTAAGCAAAGAAGAGAGAGAAAAGATACTTAAGGAGCTCTTTGGGGAACAGTATGGCGGGAGCGAGTCGCCGAAGCGTAAAACGCCCTGGCCCCTACTGGTGCTGCTTGCTGTAGCAGGTGCCGGGATCACCTGGTTTATCATCGCCTGGTGGAGGCGTCGTGAAGAGGAGGAGAAACAGGGGGATTAATCACCGTTTTTTATAGGCATCTCTATACTCCAATTTTTATTGTACTGTCAATTAAATTTTTAAATTTGTAGTATACACGCTAAATCCACCAAAATGAGAAGGCTATTCCTGTTCACGTCTTTTTGTCTTCTAACTTCCCTAATCCTTGCCCAAAACGTCAAGGTTGACTTTAACGATGGTGAGTTCTTCCTTGCTGAAGAAGATTACGAGGAAGCTCTGTTTGCCTTCGGAAAAGTGTATAATAAGGGGTACCAAGACAATGCATATATCAACTATCGAATGGGCTTATGCCTGATCAATATTCCCGGCCGAAAAACGGAATCGATTCCCTACTTTGAGAAAGCTGAACAGAGCATTTCCAGCTCTGTGAAGGAGGGGAAATTTGATGAGAAGGATGCTCCCCCGGATGCACTTTTATACCTGGGGAACGCTTACAGGATCAATATGGAAATTGACAAAGCCATTGAAAAGTACAATGCATTTGCCAAATACATCGATCCCAAGGATGTAACCCTGCAGGCCTATGTGGACCAACAGATCCTTGCCTGCGGAAATGCGCTGGTGGGTACTGCCAATCCCGTTGAAATTACTACTGGAAACCTGGGTCAACTCCAGGAAACCCACACTTCGAGATACAACATGCAGGTCTCCGGCGACCTTCAGACCATGGCCTTTATGGGAAAAAATCCTTTTTACAATGGTATCTACGTAGCAGTCAAAAAGGGTGAAGTATGGGGCAAACCCATGAACATTACCCCTTCTGTCGCCTCCGATGGGAATATGGATATAGTGAGCCTGTCCTATGACGGTAAAATGATGTTACTTGCTGTCACAGACCAGTTTACAAGTAATATTTACCTATCGGTCTACGAGAACAAACGATGGACTCCAGCTGTCTCCCTTGGCAAGCCTGTCAATTCCAAGTATTATGAGGCACATGCCTGCTTCTCCCCCGATGGTAAAACGATCTACTTCTCAAGTAACCGCAAGGAATCCATGGGTGGCATGGATATTTTCCGTAGCGAACAGTTGGGAAATGGCACATGGGGCGAGCCTGTAAACCTCGGACCGGGTATCAATACCATCTTGAATGAGGATGCCCCGACCATGAGTCTGGACGGGAAACGACTCTATTTCAGTTCTCAGGGTCACAGTACCATGGGTGGATTCGATATATTTTATTCAGATCTGCTTGCCGATGGCAGCTTTCACAGTGTACCTGTGAACCTGGGTTACCCGCTGAACACCTCCGATGATGACTACACCTTCTCACCGCAAGGGGCAACTGAGGAGAACAGCTCCTTAATTTTTTCCCATGGGAAGATAGCGGAATATGATCTCTTTAAATTTGAGATGATAGGTCGCGAGCAGACACCGGTCCCTGTTAGCATGGATGAAACAGAAGTGGTGGAAGAGGTGGTGGAAGAAGTGGTGGCAGAGGATATTCCGGAACCAGAGCCTACACCAGAAAAATACTACCTGAGGCCCATCTATTTTGCCTTTGACAGCTATACACTTTCCAAAGATGGAATGGCGAAACTTGATATTCTCACTTCCATCCTTGATATGCACCCAAGCTTAAAACTTGAAATTACCGGCTACACCGATGCCAAGGGCGCCTTTGATTACAACCAGCTCCTCTCGGTGAACCGTGCAGAATCCGTGTACAAGTACCTGATTCTGAATGGAATCTCCAAGGACCGCATGAATGTAACCGGGCTGAGCGAAAATGACCCTGTGGCGAGAAATACCACCAGGGATCAAAGAGATGCTCCCGATGGAAGGATGCTAAACCGGAGAGTTGAATTCAAGGTGAGCCTCATTGAGGGTGTGATCATCGAAATGGAAAAAGTGGAGATTCCTGACCATTTAAAGCTGGATGAGTAGTTCCCAAATCCTAGAGGTATGAAGAGACACCTGTCTTTATCTGTAGTATTGTGCATGCTTGCGATCCCCCTCCTGGCCCAGTCCACCGAGGACACCTTCTATGATGCACTCTATTTTTACGAAGAGGAAGAAGATTTCCAGGAGGCACGATACCTGTATTATGAGGTTCTCAGCAAAGAGCCCAATAATGCCAATGTCAAATACTTAATTGGCATGTGCTACAATAACATCCAGGGAGAGGAACACAAAGGGATTCCTTATTTCATAGAGGCCACCCATAGCATCACTTCGAAGTACAAAAAGAACAAATACACGGAAAAAAGGGCCCCGCACCACAGCTGGTTTTACCTTGCAGAGGCCTATAGCAAAACCAACCAGATGGATGAAGCTCTTGGGGCCCTGACCACCTTCAAGGAGCTGAAAGAATTTGATTCCAAATATAATGCACGGATCACTGAAGAGGCCGTGCTGGCAGTTGAAAGAGCCAAGATTATCAAGGATGCTGCAATCAATATTCGGGGACTCTATTTCAATGAGCCCATCAACAGTCCCGCTGATGATTACAACGGAGTGATCTCAGGAGATGGCAGAGTAATGGTGTGGGCCAACACCAAGACCTTCTATGAGGCGGTCTACATGTCGATCAGGCAAAATAATCAGTGGGGCGTACCAGAGCTGATCACACCTCAGATCGTATCGGATGGCAACTTACTGCCTGCAGGCCTATCCTTCGACGGAACAAGCTTGTTGCTGGTTAAAAGTGACAATAGGGGCAATACCGATATCTGGATCAGTCAGTTCAATGGCTCAATCTGGAGCCCGGCCGAAGAGATCACGGGAGAAATTAATTCCGGTTCCCATGAGGACCACGCCTCTTTCAGTCCGGATGGACGATACATCTATTTCTCCAGCGACCGGCGTGGTGGGGAGGGAGGCCTTGATCTGTGGTATTCTGAGAGAGAGCGAGACGGAACATGGGGCAAGCCTGTAAATATGGGTGATCAGATCAATACAGATAAAGACGAAAGCTCTGTCTTTATAGCACCCACTGGAGAACGCTTAATATTTGCCTCCAAGGGACACTTTAACATGGGGGGTTATGATATTTTCAGGTGTGAGCTGCAGGAAAATGCAACATGGTCACAGCCCACCAACATAGGCTATCCCCTGAATACAACCAGTGACAATACCTTCTATGTACCCATAAACAACGGCATGCAGGCACTCTATACCCGTTTCTCCAATGAAGCCGTCGGGAAGCTGGATCTGTGGTACGTGGAAATAGTTGATGCAGAGGACTTTGTAAGCGAAGGGCTCACCCTGTCTGTGGATCCTCCTGAAATAAGTCAGAAGGACTTTGCCATCATCCTTGTAAATACAGAGACCGGCGAGGAGATCGAAGTGCTCTACGATTCCGACACCGACTCTTTTAAGGCACTGGCAGGCGAAAAATCAAGCTATAAGGTAATCTCCTATAAGCAAAAGTAGCGTGAATATCCTGGAGAATAATACCATCTCCCTCAGAGCTCCTGAACTTGAAGACCTGGATCTACTTTACATCTGGGAGAACGAGCCGTCCATCTGGCAGGTAAGCGGTACCCTCACCCCTTTCTCCAGGTATGTCCTGAAACAGTACCTCGAAAATGCAGGTAAGGATATATACCAGGTAAAGCAACTCAGGTTGATAATCCAGTTGAAGAACAATCACCGTCCAATTGGTGCTGTTGACCTCTTTGACTTTGAGCCGCACCATCGCCGTGCCGGTATCGGGATTCTGATTGCTGACCCTTCGGACAGAAGAAAGGGCTATGCAAGAGAAACACTTGAAACCATGACCAGCTATTGCTTTGATGTGCTTCACCTGCACCAGGTCTACTGCAACATTTCTGCCGGAAACGGCGCAAGTATCAAGCTATTTGAAGAAGCGGGCTTCGAGGAGTGCGGAAGAAAGAAAGAGTGGTTATTTAATGGCAGCACTTACGAAGATGAGTTACTGTATCAAATAGTTAATAAGTCGGCGTAAGCCGGTATCTCGCTTAGGAAGCTAATCTTTTCCGTCTCAAAATCCAGCTGGCAGCAGTAGTGCTTCAGTCCGTTGGTGACGATCAGGTAACGAACCCTGAAAGCCAGGTTATAACGCGCCACCTGATCGAAGCTGGCCTGGCTGATGCTTACCTCAGGCGCCTTGCACTCCACCAGCAGGGCAGGATGGCCGGCCGGTTTATGCACCAGGATATCACACCTGCGGGTGAGTTTGTTCAGTTTCAGTGAATATTCGGTCATGATCAACGAGGCCGGGAATCCCTTCTCCTCCACCAGGTAACGGGCAAATCGCTGCCGCACCTCCTCCTCCGGGGTGAGCTTTACAAAGCGTTTTCTATAAACATCCAGCACCAATGTCATCTCACCCTCGGTTCTGTGTCTGAAATCATATGCCGGAAGATTCAGTTTTCGCATGAAATGGTTTATCTTCGCATTGGATTACAATGTAACAAAGTTAGAAGGAACTTATGTGTTGAAATTCGGAATTTGAGGCTTATGAAGACAAAAAAGGAAATTATTGAAAATTGGCTCCCCCGCTATACGGGCGATAAAATAGATGATATTGGAAAGCATATTCTACTGACGAATTTTCAGGGCTACCTGGACCAGTTTTGTGCTATTGGAAACACCAAGGTGGTGGATCGCAAAGTGGCCATGCCATCGGCCACCTTCAATGGGATTACCATGATCAACTTTGGAATGGGCAGCGCCAATGCAGCCACGGTCATGGACCTGCTGTCGGCCGCCAGTCCTAAAGCAGTTCTTTTCCTTGGAAAATGCGGGGGATTGAAAAAGAAGAATGAGC
>Ga0164311_10001097_pt1 | contig 12939 bp, 16 predicted proteins | sample GuaBasSedimGuay2_FD_121796 | JGI IMG/M metagenome (GOLD analysis project Ga0164311, IMG submission 121796) | Subseafloor sediment microbial communities from Guaymas Basin, Gulf of California, Mexico - Guay2, Core 4569-9, 9-12 cm | ecosystem: Environmental > Aquatic > Marine > Hydrothermal vents...
CATATATGGGGAGGGGTTTTGCATCTTTATTCTCTACCTTTTTATGACAAAATTGCGCATTTTTTAGCATCTGCCATTGTTGCTTTCTTTGCTTTGATTACTATGTATGTTATAGATACATTTTCTCCTCGCATTCATATGGATTTGTTTATGCTTGCATTTTTCATAGCAATATTTACAATGGCAATGGGAGTAATATGGGAAATTGCTGAATTTGCAATGGATCAAATTGTTTCGCATGGTATACCATATGCTCAAGTAAGCTTAGAAAATACAATGTGGGATTTAATTGCAGATAGCATAGCTGGAATTGTTGTAGGGGTAGTGGGAGCAATAGGAATAAGGAAAGGAGAATTTAAAGAGTTGCTTCTTCAGATAAGTAAAGAAGCAAAGAAACTCAATACAAGATTCTTTCATGCAAGGAATAAAGCAATGGAAGCTTTGAAAAAAGCTATACAAGAAAAAAAGGTGGATGAGAAGGCATTGCCAATAGTTGAAAAGATAAACAAGCTTGGGGATTATTTTACAACAAGTAGTTGCTCAGGAAGAATTGTGTTGCTGGAAATTCCTACTTTTGGAAGAAAGAGAAAAGCGAAATTTTTGGGCAAGTGGCACAGGAAAATAAAATTAGGGGAAATGAAGGAAGCTTTAAATAAAGCTAAAAAAGGGGAAATATGGTTTTTAGTGCAGTCAAGCATATTTCATGTTTCAACAATTTCAATGGAAAATGCTAGAAAATTACTGAATGTTGCTAATCAGAGTGGTTTCAAATATTCTTCAATAAAAACATTTAATGGAAAAATTGTTGTTGAGATATTAAGTACAGAAAGAATTGATGCTCCTTTAGGGAAGGATGGCGAAATATTTGTTGGGGATGATTATTTAAAAATTTTGGTAGAAATTGCAAATAAAATGATGGAAAGAATGGATAAGAAACTAAAAAGATTAGAAAAAAATCTTGATATGTTATCATAAATGTAATGAAAGCAATCGGAGTAATAATTTCTCATTAACGATAGCAATAACAACTTTTTTTCATTTAATGAAATAATAGCTGTCCTTGGCTACTGCATAGAATAGCTGTTCAATAGCATTCATCTTTCATTGAGATCCTGAAGAAAGTTAATGAAATGAGATATTGTTATAGGATAATTTCCTTATGCAGAATATGTTATAACTTTTTTCATTTATTCAGCATTCATTAAATTTCGAATAGTGAAGGAGATGGTTGTTATTGGCTATCATTTCGCAAAAGAGATTTACCATAGCAGCATTCATTTCTTCTATTCAACACTTGTTCCCATCATAATTTTTATAAAACAGCTTTATTAGCCATATGAAAAAATTACTCAGTATTGCTATTCTACTGCTAATAAATTTTCCTTCTTTGCAAATGGAAGAAAAGGAAATAAAAGTAGCAATTTATTTTTCAAGCGTTAAAAGATTTGCTGAGGAAGTAGAGGAAGCAATAAACTACACATGGATTAAAGGAAATATAAAGTACATTATCAAGCCAGGGGTTATTAATAAAAGAGATGTTATCGAAGGAAAACTTAGCAACTATGATGTTTTTGTTATTCCCGGCTCAGCTCGCCCTTATTTTGATGCCTACAATTTAAAATGGCGAGAAGAAGTAATAAAATTTATAGAAAATGGTGGTGGCTACGTAGGCATATGTGGGGGAGCAAATCTTGTTTCAATGGGTTTTAATGAAGGCATAAGCTTGAATGCACCTCTGGATGTTTCTGTTTTAAAACTTGTAGATGTTTATGTAAATGACCAGCAGGAGGAGGAATGGCAATATTTATGGAAATCAAACTGGAGACATGGTGGACCGCCTATAAAAATTCATATTTTGAAAAGCGAAATACCAATCTTTGATGGATTTTATGGCAAAAATAGAAGCATAAGATACTGGGGAGGTCCAGGTATGTATGAAGCTGGGCTAAAAAATGAAAAAATGGGCGATGTTATACCTTTAGCCATATATGCAGAGGAGCCAATGGAGATTGCACCACTACATTATTGGAAATGGGAAAATGACAGATGGATTCCATATAAAAATGTTACTACAGATATAAAAGGGCAGTATGCAGTAGTTGCTTCAACATATGGAAATGGGAGACTTGTATTATTTGGACCGCATCCTGAAAGAAATACTTTCTTTGATGGGCATGTGGAAGAATTTCCTGTGAGAAATTCTCGCTTTACATGGTTCATTTATAATTGGGTTAGCAATAATTCAAGTACAATGAGTTATAACTGGTGGATTTTGAGGAGGAGCATTGCCTGGGTTGCAGGACTTGAAAAGGATGAAATGCCATATGCGAGCCAAATAGCAGGGTATATTGAAGAGCCTAAATATGGACTTTATTTGAATGGAAGAAAGATAATTTATTTGCAAAATACAATAATTATAGGAAGCTTTACTTTACATGCCCAGATTATAGATGCAAATGCAGGCATTATAAAAGTAGATGGTAAAGAGATTTATCAAGGAAAAGGGGATATTTTCTTAACTTTGAATTTGCCAGCAGGAATACATAAAATTTCTGCAATAGCAAAAAATGAAAAGGAAGAGGCAGGAAATAAAATTAGTATCATTGTTTTGGCTTAAAATTAATCCAGAAAACTCCCATTTTATCTATGGAATGCTTTCCTTCTGAATATGCTATAACTTTTATTTCGTGCTTCCAAAAGGAGATTTTACTTATCTCATATTCATATGGAGCTTCATAATCAACATGTAAAAGTTTGTTATCAATGTAAAATTCTACTTTTTCAATTTTATGTGGCGAATCAGCTTTAGCTTCAATAAAAATTTTTCCAAAAATTATTGTTGCTGTATTCTTTAGCTTATAAATTTCATTGCCATTGAAATAAATCTCTCCTCTTTTTGGCTTTGATAGAATTAAGTAAGGTTTTTCAATTTCAGCATCTCCTAAGTAAGCTATTATTCCTGCTATCAATCGAGTAGTATTCACGAGATAGTTTAAATTTACATTGCTGAAATTATCAGCTGGCTGATGCATATGAGGATTCCATTCATATTCAAAAAATGCTATTGATTCATATCCATATTTTGCAAATGAATGATAATCACTTCCTCCATATCTTCTGCTTATATTCCCTTTTACAAGTTTAAATCCTACAGTTGCATTGTTTATTTCCTCAATTCTCCTAACAATCCAATCTGCATCCTCAGTTGCATAAAGCCTAAATTTTCTCTCTCCTTCCTTGCTTTCAGCATGTCCAATCATATCTGCATTAAATTCAACAATGATTCCATCTCCTTTTTCATAAGCTTCCCTTGCATACTCATTGCTACCAAGCAATCCCTGCTCTTCTCCAGAAAAAGCAACAAACTTTATTGTATGCTTAAAACTAAATCTACTCATTGCCTCCGCCACCGCCAGCAGGGCTGCAACACCTGCAGCATTATCATCTGCACCTACTGTATTGGCAACGCTGTCAAAGTGGGCATTAAAAACAATAATTTTTTCATCTCCTTCTAAAACAGCTTCAACATTCTGTCCTTCATATGTTTTGAAATTGGTTGAGGCGGTCCAGTTAAGATAGCTTGTTTTTAAATTGAAGCTTGAAAAGCATTCATAAATATATTTTGCAGTTTCTCTGCATTCTTCACTTCCTGTGACACGAGGACCGAAGGAAATGATATTCTTAAGGTAATTCTCAAGTTTTTCTTTTGTTATTAGATTCATTATTTCATTTATTTTTGTTTGCCTTTCAGCTTGTAATTCAATATTGAAATTTGTGAGGAGCAACAAAGATATTGCAATGATGCAAAGTTTTTTCATGAACAATTATCCAAATGTTATTTTTATTTTTTAGCATAAAGGTTCATCAAAAAATTAATGAAAATACTTTCCATTCCATAATGATGATCCATTTCGAGGTTGTCAAAAATAAAGAAGTCTAATCTTTTTTCCATTTTGCTTCTATAACCTCTTTAATTGCCTTTGCCTTCTTTTCCCCTATACCTTCCACTCTTTTTAACTCTGCTAAACTTGCATTCATAATGTTTTTAACAGAACCAAAATAATCTAATAATCTTTTGGCAAGTGTAGCAGAAACATTTGGGAGTCCTTCTATTATAAATTGTTGTCTTTCCCTCAAACTCATCATTGGTTTTTTCCCTCTCAAACTTATTTCCTTTTTCTTTCTGAATTGCTCCCTTACTGCAATAGCATAAAGCAATGATGCAGTTTCTTCTGCATCTCTAGTCCTTATGACAGGTATTTCATAATCAGTGAGAATACAGGCTATGGCTCCATAAACAGCCCTTTCCGATACATTTCTTGAAAATAAACCCTCATCTTCTATTATTAAAATAGGCTTATCATATGCTTCTTTAAGCCTATTTATTTGCTCGAAAAATCTTTTTCTTATTAATGAATCTAAAAAATCCTCCGCTCTCTTTCTTTCTACAGCTATATGCTCGCTAAGTATATAATCGCCTACAGGCAATTGTTTGATTTCAACATCTGCTTTCATTGCTAACAAATCTGGAATTCCTGAATATATTTCTCTTGTATCCACTATTATTTTTGCTTTTTGCATGATAGGAAATTGAAATGAAATTTAATTTTTTATTGGAAAATTTATAATTGAAGACAAATTTATCACCATGAGTTTGCTTATAAAAAATATAGGAGAGCTTTTTGATGGAGAGAAGGTGATTAAGAATACAAGCATATATATTGAGAATGGAAAAATTGTTTCTATTGGGAAAGAAGGAAAAGCAGATGAAATTATAGATGCTGAAGGAAATTTTGTTATGCCGGGCTTTGTTGATTCTCATACTCATGCAATATTTGCTGGCTCAAGAGAATTTGAGCTTCCTTGGAAAATTGAAGGGCTTAGCTATTATGAAATTGCTGAAAGAGGGGGAGGAATATGGTATACAGTAAAGGAAACAAAGAAGGCAAGCAAAGAAAAATTAAAAAGAGAGACAGAGAAAAGACTTAAAGAAATGTTAATACATGGGACCACAACAGTTGAAATAAAAAGTGGGTATGGCTTGGATAAAGAAAATGAAATAAAGTTGCTTGAAGCAGTAAATGAAATTAAAAAGAGTAGTATAATTGACATAATTCCAACATTTTTGGCACATGCGATTCCAGAGGATATGGATGCTGAAAGCTATACAGATTATGTAATAAACGAGATAATTCCAGAAGTGGGCAATAAAAATTTAGCAAAATTTTGTGATGTGTTTTGTGAAAAAGGATATTTTAATGTTGAACAATCAAAGAAAATACTGGAAAAAGGGAAAAAATGTGGCATGCTCCCAAAAATTCATGCTGATGAATTTTCATGTATTGGATGTAGCAAACTTGCAGCAGAAATAAAGGCAGTATCTGCAGACCATCTGCTAATGGCTGGAAAGAAAGAAATCAAAGAAATGGCTTCCTCAAATGTTGTAGCTACTTTACTCCCAGCAACACCTTTTGTTTTAAATACTCCTTATCCAAATGCAAAAGAAATGCTTAATGCTGGACTAACTATTGCTTTAGCTACAGATTTTAACCCAAATTGTTATGTGCAAAATATGCAATTTATTGTTCAACTTGCCTGCTATAAAATGAAAATGCCCCCAATAGAAGCCTTGAAAGCCTCCACACTAAATTCGGCAAAAGCTTTGGCTTTAAAAAATGTTGGAGCAATAAAGGAAGGATATAAGGCAGATGTCATAATAACAAATGTTCCCTCCCATCTCTTTATTCCTTATAAAATAGGAATAAATTTAGTAAAAACTGTAATAAAAAATGGGAAAGTTGTTGTAGAAGATGGTAAGATAAAAACTTGAAAAAAGCAGGAGTCGGCAGAAAAATGAGCAAGAATTTTAGATTTATTTCTCTTTTTCCATCTTTTTTAGAGCGACAATCATTGATACAAATCCAATCACCATGAAGGCAATAGATAAAGAAAGTTTTGATTCAGGTGGAATAAAATCTGTGAACAATGTAGTTCCAGTTAGGAAAACAGCAAGCCCACGGAATAAAGCACTATAAATCGTTCCTTTTCACTCAATTTTATCTTTTTCTTCATCACATCCACCAAATAGCCATAAACACCATAAGCAGTAGAAGCAGGACCGCATCAAACACAGCAGATGTATGGAGTAATGAGGAGCGGGCTCGGGGGAGTTAGCCCTGGATCATAGGATATTTTTCTGTCAAAACACCGGCAATTTTCCGCTTTTTTGTTTCTCTGGAGGTGATGCATTTGTGTAAGTTAAATAAGTCAATTATTGAGGAAGCTAAAAGATTGGGTATCGATCATCGTCTAGATGAACTTCATGCTGAATATCATCGCCTAAATGGAAAACGTCCGCCTAGAGATTTAGTAGATCTTCTTCATGGAGCTGTGGGAGCATGAAGATAAAAAGAAAGGTCCTAGGCTCCATCATCGACGATGGCAATCTCCGCACAATGAGCCAGAAGCTTTCCTTTGCATTCATTCCACCAGTCATCAAAAACGGGCAACGCCTGGATCTGAAATTTGAACTTCGCCTTGAAAACATTCCACATGGCACAACCCAGCCAGCGGAACGCATCACATTCCGCACAGCCGAAGGAAGGAAAATAGCGGAGATCCTGCAAAATGTAGTTGCAGCTTTTTTGCTTTACCAGGTACAGTCAGGAAAAAGCAGAGAGGATGCAGAACATGCATTACTCTGGAATATCCAGTCTGGTATCGCTTTGGCGAATCAGAAACTGAGAGAATGGGGAATAGGCAAACAGGAGACGCTGGAGCAATGGCTGGAGGTGCAGCATGGATAAGGAGCTAATCATCATGGCCCGCATGAATGCATTGAACAATGCAACGGCAACTCTCCAGGCAACATTGGATGCTTTTGAGGATAAACCAACGCCGGACCAGACAGCCGAAAAGGTTCTGCAAATCGCAGAAAAATACATCTCCTGGACTCTTCAGGACATGGAAAAGGAGGATCCTTTCATCATGGTTTATATTGACAAAGGCAAATACGATCCAAAGAATTCAAAATACAAGGACTTCTTTGAAAAACACGACTTCAAGGAATCAAAGGGTGGTTTTTACAAAAGAATGAAGCAGAGTGAATATGAAAAGCTGATCCGGGATCATGACTGGATAACCAAATCTTTCAAAATAAAAACTGAAGTGGCCCGCAAGCAGGAGGAGGAAAAATGATCTGGAGAGATGAAAATGGATTTTATCATGCGGATGAAGGAGAATGGTTATGCAAAAATTGTAGATGGCGTGGTGGAAAAGATGCCTATGATTACTATTGTAAGCATCCAAATAGGAGCGGACCAGTGGATTATCCTTTCGTTGTATCCTGTAAATATTATGAAGAAAAAACCAAAGACATACAACTATGCGAGCAAGCGGTGGCAAAATGGGGCATTGACACCCAGATTCTTATGGCAGTAGAAGAAATGAGTGAACTAATAAAAGTATTGGTAAAATATGGGAGAAATGTAAATGGTAGCTCCCTTGATGAAATCATTGAGGAAATTGTTGATACCGAAATAATGCTTGAACAACTCAAACTCATTTTTGCGTATTCGACTTCAACAAATTATGATAAATACAGGGAATTGAGGAAGAAAAAGTTGGAAAGATTAGAAAAATTGTTGCAGGAGGCATTATCATGACCAAAAACCGTCAAAATTCGAAATTTTACAGATATAAAAAGTCAGAGGCTCAACCGTCAAAATTCAAAAATGACCGTCAAAATTCGAAAATCTTCTCTGTAAACCGTCAAAATTCGAATTTGAATTGCTTTTCGAATTTTACCAATAATATTATTGCTTCTGCGGGGTGGTAATATAGCAGAGTTGCCTCTCCGCCTCAAAATATACCGTTTCCTGGTGGAGGGGTATGCAAGATCACACATAGCCAAATTACTCAAGATCAGCCCTGGAACCGTTGCATATCATGTTGAACAGCTGGAAAAGGAGGAATATATCAGAAGAGTTCCAGGATCCAAATCTCCAATTCTCTACACAAAAGGCAAAAATGCATACAAACTGGACCGCAAAATCAAGCAAATTTTAGGCGGCGAGGAGGACCGTGGGGGATGGTTGATAGTTCGAACTGCAACCCCGGCAAGCGTGCATCACAACGGCTTCAAATTCAAAATTCTAAAGCCCGCTGACCGCCAGCCGCCCTGGCAAAAGCAATGGGAAGCAAGCGGCGTGCAATGCAAGGAATTTACCATAAAACAGCCAAATGGCGGAAAGTGGGACCAGGCAATACGCATAAGAGAGGTAAGGGGCAAAAAGGATGCAAGCATAATCATATGGCTTCCGGAATACAAAGTAAGCTCAAAGGATGAGCTGGAGTATATTCTCAAAGCAAGGGTTGAGTGGGCACAAAATATTGCTAACTGGCTGCAGAAGGAGTTCGGCTATCGCCTGGGCATCATAGAGGAATATGAGCCACATATAGCATTTCAAATCGAAAAAAAGTATGCAGAAGCAGCAATAAAGCTCGGCATAAGGTCTGAGCACTTCCGCTTTGACAGAACCCCAAAGCCAGGTTTAGAAACAAATAATGCAAAAAAGGCAATAGAAGCATTAACAGTCTTTGAAGCAGCAGGCGAAATTCTCAATAAAGTAAGCATCCTGGAAAAGCACATAAATAAAAACAGCGAGAACTCAAAGATCATTGAAAAATCGATTAAGGAAATTTACCTTAACCTGCAGAATCTCACAAATGCAACAGCAACTCTTGCAAACTTTTTTGCGGAACTGTTAATCAAAGCAAAAGAAATGCCTGCAGATGCTGCACCCAAACCTGATGAAAGGAGGGATGTGGTGTGACCGCCTGCTTCTTCTGCAGTAACTGCGGCTATTACGAATGCACTGGCATGCAAGAATGCCCCGTATGCGGCTGGAGGCGGATACGATGAAATATGCATATTGGTTCTGGGCCGTTATAACTGCTGCAATGATATTCTGCTTTCTCTATGAATCATATACGGGCTGGCATGAATTTCATGATCTGTTCTTCGGAATAGCTGTTTTAATCTCGCTCTCAACTGCAACTATTATGCTGGAACTATATAAAATAGAAAGTAAATTGAAGGAAAAATGATGCATGGAATAGAGAAAAAAATAAATCATGAAGCTGTGATAGAACTATGAAATGCCATACTCAAATACTATTTTCTGATGGAAAGGAAGGAAATAGAAAAAGATCCGGTCCTGTATGTGAAGCCAAAGAAATTGATGGAAAAAACGGGTATAAGAAAGGGAAGAATAGTTTATGGGATGGCTTATTTGCATAGAATTGGGGTAGCGAAAAAACAGGGAAAAATGCATGGAGGAACCTGGAAAATAAATATGAAAAAATTATGGAATGAGCTGAAGAAACTGGAAAAACATGGCAAATGATAGAATAGAGATAAGAACAACCATCAGCAAAGATGAATTAGATGGCATTATCAACATAGAGTTAATAAAACTGAAAGTAGGCATCAAGGGCATTTTTCTCAGAGGGATTTTAAAATATTTGGAAGAAAGATTGCAGGAAATTCAAGATGATAAAATGAAAGAAAAGTGCAGAGAAAAAATTATTGCAATCCAGAAAATTCTTGGAACTTTATAATATTTAAATCTTGCGATTTTCCACTATCGTTTACATTGTATAATATTTTTTTATACTAAAACGAATGCAGAAAAAGGCAGTTGCATTGATGCTAATCATTACGGCATTGTTTCTCCAGGGGGTTCTTGCTGGAGACACAGTAAATTTTGGATCAGAGCTAAAAATCATCGAAATAGATATAGTTCCCTCTCCATCGTCATGGACAACAACAGGTGAAACAGGTTCCTCAACAAGTACAGCTGCAAATTATTTTACTTTATATAACAATGGAAACGGAGCATGCATAGTAAAGATAGCTGTCAATAATTCTGCAAATTGGATATATACAGATTGGACAACATATTCATCATCAGAGAATCTCAACTATTTTACTGCGAATTTTACTCTTGATGGCATAACATGGACAAATATTGCAACCAAAGATGCGAATGGAAATCCGCAGACGATACTCATAGACAATCTTCCGGCGGGAGGAAATGTAACTTTTGGAATAAAAATATGGGTACCTAAGCTTCTAAGCACTATCCAGGATCAGCAATTTGAAATATATCTGAAAGCGGAGGCTATATTGTAACCGTGCCTGCCAGGGGGGCGGGATATAAATACCCCTGGATAAAAGAAGGAGAGATAAGATGAAAGAAAAAATAGTTGCATTGGCAATATGTTTGGCAATAGCAGGAGTGGCCATACCAGCATATGCATCTGAAACAGCAACCATAACAGTTACGGTTACACCAACAGGAACATTGAGCATATCTGTTACACCAACAACATATGATTTTGGTAATCTGGCATATGGAAGTGAGGCAAATACTGGAACTACCGGTTATTTCACTGTTTCAAACGACGGTACACTCGCATGTAAGGTTCAAATCTATGCCTCAAATACGGCAAATTGGACTTTAGGTAGCAGTCCAGGCTATAATATATTCGTTGTAAACGCAACCACCTCTACTTGGGCAAGTGCAATTACTCTAACAACAACCGCTCAGGATTTTATAACCTCATTGAATCCTGGATCATCCCAGACATTCGATATAGGTTTGAAGATGCCCACAAGTGGCGATACAACGGCTCAGCAATCAATAATTGTAACGCTACAGGCTGTAGCAATTTAATATGAAGCTGGCATTTGCGTCAGCAGCTCTTATCTTCCTTATGCTTCTCTCTAGTGTGAATGCTTTTGATGTTGCAATATTCCCTGCAAAACAGGGTATCAGCGGCTGGAAAGCAGAATGTTTCATTGAAATCTACAATAATTCTACAAAAGATATAGTTTGCAAAATCAGGATAGAAAACCCATCAAGTCATACAAGATACAATGAAAGCGGAATTTTTGATACAGCTACAAATGGAAGGGATATGAAGGAATTTGAAGATTTGCCCGATTTTTCATGGATAAAAGTACCAAAGAAAATAATAATCCCAGCGAAAAATGGTTCTAACTATACGGTTAGCCGTCTTCCAATAAAGATAGACATACCACAGAGAAGCAAGTACGCTGGAAAAAAATATGAAGTATTGATAGTGATAGCCCCTGAAACAAATAATACAATAAAAACAACTCTTGCATCACGACTGTTAATTGAAACACCCGAAATGAAAAGAATGCCATCTCTTCCTTTTCCATTTTTATTTTTATTGTTATTGCCCCTTTTAAGGAGGTCGAGAAAATGAGGAAATTATTTGCAATTATTGTTTCACTATCAATCGTTTTGATATTCGTGAATCTGGCAAGATCAGCAGATATAACGTTAAATGTAAATCCAGTTATTGAATCTGGCTCATCGGATACAGCGTATTTTGGTTCAGAATTAACTATAGAAAGCATAAATAATACTGGCGATGATACAGGAGACAATAATATAACGGGTCCAGGCTGGATAACTTACAGCGATTTGGATTTGCAGCAGATCATAAAGTATGCCGGCGTAATATTATTCTTTGTATTTATAGGCATAATAGCATTGGCGGCGGCGAGAAAGAAGTAATATTTAAAAATTTCGATTTTCCACTATCATATACTTAGTATAATATTTTTTTATACATAGAATTGGTGATGCAGTTGGAAAAGCCAAAAATTTTGGAAAGGTTTGTTAAAGGAAAGAATGGGGTTGCAAAGATAACAACAATTTTGATTGCAATAGGGCTGCTTGCGGTGCCATTCTTGCTATTCCTTACAAATGAGGCAAGTGCAGCAACAATTGTAACGGAAGATTTCGAGGATATAAGTGATTGGGTTATACAAGGAACAACAGTTACACAATCAGCATGGACAAAAGTTTCAGGAACATACTCATTGCATGTTGCAGATGATGGCTCCAACTATGGCTATCTGTACCAAAATATTACCCTTAGCGATACAGCAATGACAGTGGATTTTTATTTCTACTATAACGACACGGGATCAACACAAGGTATAGTTATGATCAGAACGGCAGATACATCAGTAAAAATTAACCACAGAGTATATTCAGATGGAACTCTACAGGTTGTAATTGCTGGAAATGCAGTAAATATTCAGACAGTAAGCCCGGGAGTATGGTATCATGTAAGATCAGTATGGGATAGTGGAACTTACAAAATTTATGTAAATGATTCTTCAGGTGTTCTTCAAGAAGTTATAAATGGAACATACACAACAGGAACTACTTATGAGCAAGTAGTTACTCCAAGCTCAACATCAGCAACTGCGATTATGGATATCTATATTGACGATCTTACTATTTATGATACAGCAGAATATCCAAATCAGACAACTACCACAATAGATATAGCAATTTCGATATCTCCAGATAACGATGGAGATGGAAGAATCTCTTTTGGATCAACAAACCAGACAAATGTATCTATGGATAGCATTGATTATATACAAATTACAGAAAATGGAGATGCAACCGTTACAACCTTAACTATTACAATGCAGAACATAGGAGGAATAATTCCAACATACTATGGAGGAGCCACAAACTGCTATGTATATCAATGGGTGGGAGCAGGAGCCCCAACAGAAGTAAATCTCTCTGATCCAAACTGGCAGCAGGTGGCAAGCTTCGATGCAACCTATACAGCAACAATAACTGGATTATCTCTCGGACAAGGGCAGAGCATCTATCTGGCATTCAGAATCCTGGATAATGATCCAGAGAACGATGGATTGGCTGCAGGAACATATGAATCAACAACAACAGCTCATAGCATAACTGCAAGCTAAACATGAAGAAAGTAATCAGTATTTTTACAATTTTCATTCTTTTGATTTCAACCATTACATTATTTAATACAAAATCTGCAGCAACTACCGATATAAAAATTTCC
>Ga0164311_10001098_pt1 | contig 12923 bp, 7 predicted proteins | sample GuaBasSedimGuay2_FD_121796 | JGI IMG/M metagenome (GOLD analysis project Ga0164311, IMG submission 121796) | Subseafloor sediment microbial communities from Guaymas Basin, Gulf of California, Mexico - Guay2, Core 4569-9, 9-12 cm | ecosystem: Environmental > Aquatic > Marine > Hydrothermal vents...
CCCAATGGACTGTCCGGATCTCTGCAGGTTTGTTGTCACTATTGAAAATGGACAAATTATAAAACTTACCGGTGACCCGCATCATCCCGTTACCAAGGGGTTTGTCTGTAAAAAAGGCAAAGCACTTGTTAAAAGGATGTCGCATCCGGACAGGATAAAATATCCTTTGATGAGAAAAGATGGTCGGTTTGTTAAGATTTCCTATGAAAAGGCCTTTGATATCATTGCTGATAATCTTGTTTCGGTTAAAGATAAATTTGGAACAAAGGCGATTTTAAATTACACCAGTGATGGATATGCCGGGCTTAAGAACAGGATTCAAAGTATATTTTTCAATTGTTTCGGCGGGGTGACACAGCCCCGGGGAAGCCTTTGCTGGGGAGCGGGTATTGCAGCACAGGAATATGATTTTGGCAGTGCCAAAGGACATTTTCCTGATGATGTGCTAAATGCTGATACCATCCTTGTATGGGGAAGAAATCCTAAATATACCAGTCCCCATCTATATACACTGTTAAAACAGGCCCAGAAAAAAAGCAGCCGCATTATTGTTATTGACCCTGTAAAAACAGCAACTGCCAAAGCATTTGATGAGTACATCCGGATCAAACCCTCAACAGACGGTGCTCTTGCCCTTGCCATGGCCAATACCATCATTGAAAATAATCTTCATGACAGACGATTTATTGAAAAATATGTTCTGGGGTTTAAGCGATTCAGAGCTTATGCTGAAAAATTTACCCTTAAAAGAGCAGAAGAGATTACCGGGATCAGTGCCGACATCATCAGCGACATGGCAGTGCACTACGCAAAATCAAAAACAGCATCTATTTATGTTGGGTTCGGTATGCAGCGCTATCAGAATGGCGGAAACAATATCCGGTGCATCGATGCCCTGGCAGCCGTAACAGGAAAGATTGGGGAAAAGGGTTGCGGCGTGAACTATGCAGCTAAATCCATCAGCCCATACCTTAATATTTTGGATAAGCAAAGCAGGGAATATGCAAAAAACAGACGACTTTTTACGGTGGGAAAGTTAGGACAGTTTTTAGAAACGGCTGAAGAACCTCCTGTCAAGACCGTCTTTGTTGCATCAGGGAATCCTTTGACCCAAAGCCCTGATCTTGAAAAAACAATTAAATATTTTTCGCAAATCGAGTTTAAAGTCGTGTTTGACCACTTTATGACAGATACTGCCAGACAGGCTGATATTGTCCTTCCCGCAGCCTTTGTATTTGAGCAGGATGATCTTTTTGCAACATCCATGTATTCACCGGTGTTAAACTATTCACAAAAGGCGGTTGATCTACCAAAGAACATTATGCCCGAGTTTGAATTTTATTTAACACTGGCAGAAAAGATTGGGTTGAAAAATCTGGGTTTCGAAGACTCAGAAGACTATTTAAAAAAGAGCGGACAACCGTTATTGAAAAAACTGGATAAAAAGTTCACCCAGTTACCCGGAGCCTATTTAAACATAAAAACTGATAAAATTTCCTGGGAAAACAAAGCGTTTAAAACCCCTTCCGGGAAAATTGAACTCTACAGCGAAAAAGCTTTACAGGATGGGCTTTCAGCTCTTCCATCCTTTAGCAAGCCCTGTATGGGAAATAAACAATTTCCTTTGCGGCTTTTAACCTGCCATACCATTGATTCCATGCATTCTCAAGGGTTTGCCTTTAATAATGAACTGCCGATAGTTTACTTGAATTGGAAAACAGCCCAAAAATTTGATGTTGAAAAGGATTTTTATTTATTTGTAAAAGGGGAGAAAACAAAAATTAAAGCAAAATTGTGTATTGATAGCGCTATCTGTGATGGCGTGGCTTTTATTTACCAGGGCTTCTGGCATAAAAGCGGTGCAGTGAATTTGCTGACAAAATCGTTAATTTCAGATATGGGCAGACAGGCGGCCTATTATGACAGCTTCTGCTGTTTAGAAAAACTTTCAATAGCGTAAAGGGGTAAACACAAAACTTTTCCTTTTTTTAAATAACGTGCCTGGGATATCTTTAAACCGTAATTTGATTTGTATTTATCTATAAACATAAACAGGCTTTTTAATCTTCCAACTGCCCCTGATTTAACCTCTATCGGTATTATTAGCGTATTTTTTTGTAAAAGGTAATCCAGCTCGGCACTACTGTTTTTTGCCTCCCGGGCCCAATAATATAACGATGGTTTACTATATGGATTCTGGTAAGCAAGAAGCTCTTGTCCTACAAATTGTTCTGCAACAGCACCGTGAAATAATGTTGTAAAGTCTTTTGCCTGTGCAGTGTCTGAATAAATTCCATTTGCAGCATGCAATAGGCCCACATCCATAAAAAGCACCTTAAAATGCTGTTCCTTGACTCCTGCTTCCAAAGGCAGACCTGCTCCACTTGTTTTCTTTATTTTCCTCACGACTCCGGCCATTTCTAATAATTCAAGCGCTTCTTTAAGCTCTCTTGATTTTATAGTATTATCCACATGAGAATATTTAAACTTTTTTCCGACCATCGTTGGAACAGCATTGAATATTTTAGTGAGATAGCGATGTTTTATTTTTCGAGCATATTTGCCAAAATCATCAAGATAGGTATCTATTATTAACCGCTGAACTCTCTGGCATGAGATGATATCATGGTTTGTGATATATTGATTGACAACTGCCGGCATCCCTCCGAGCAAGAAATATTTTTTTAAGTAGTCATTCAATTTTTGGTGCAAAGCATCAGGTATGAGTTTTAAGTGCGCGGAATTTGATATATGGTCGCGAAGCGCCGTTTCTCCCATCGCTTCCAGGAACTCTGAAAATGATAAAGGGAAAAGATAAATATACTGTACACGACCCACCGGCATCCTAAAATCTTCTGATCTAATTGTAAATTCCAATAGAGAACCTGCTGCAATAATATGCAAGCCCTGTTTTTCTTCATAAAAATATCTTAGTGCCATAATAGCAGCAGCACAATCCTGCACTTCATCTAAAAATAATAATGTTCTTCCAGGTGTTGCTCTCATGCCGGTAAACAGAGCAATCCTTTCAATAATATCTTCGGGAACCAAAGATTGAAAAATATCTTTATATTCAGGATTTTTTTCAAAATTAAGAGTAATAAATGAATCAAACTCATTCTGGCCGAATTCATTCACAATATATGTTTTCCCAACCTGCCGCGCGCCCCTAAGCAATAGGGGGCGGCGGGTATTGTCATTTTTCCATTCCTGCAATAATGCGTATATGTCTCTTTTCATATACAGTTTAGTTTCCCTTATACAGACTATTTTATGAATAGATGGTCAAATTCCAATGTATCTATACTTAATTTTTGGCAGTTTGCCAAGGTAAAATTGATAATTTTTTGGCTATTTTCCAATACAAAAGAAAAAGCCGATTAGCCTATATATGACTGACGCCATTTGCAGGATTGATTTTGGATTATAATGACTGAATTAAAATTTTTACTCAACCCTGTGCCAGGTTTGAGTTCTGAAGAAAAAGGCAATATACCCCCTGACCATCAACTTTCCATCTTCAATCCATAATTTGCACGTATATATTTTGCCGATTTTAGGATCTAAAATGGTTCCATCCTCATACTCATCACCAGCTTGAACCAGATCTTTTATGATAATCATTCCTTTGGTCGGCTGGTCTTTCCGCGGATCATCATCCGGACATTTGTCACAGACAGGATCAGGATCTTCACCAGGTTTTCGAAACAACTCTTTTATCTGGCCGAAATATTTTCCGTCTTTTTCATAAATTTGCACTATGGACTTGGGTTCATTAGTTTCATCATCAATGGTTTTCCATTTTCCAACAATGGAAGTGTCCTGGGCAAAAGATCCGGTAATAAAACAAAAAGAAAAAAGAACAGGTAGAAATAAGAATTTAAACATTTTTTTCATCGTCGGTCTCCAATAAATAATTATTGATTAGATAAACACTGTTATTCTTCTTAATCTCATGTTTTTTCTATGTCAAGAAAAAAAACATCTTAAAGGGAGGGCAGGGTAGTGTTGACCCTGCCCTAGTGTGAAAAAGCTATAGAATGATTTAAAGGTTTTGAGCTTTTACCACCGGATGCTCCTTTAAATATTCCAGTCTGTTTAAACCGTTTATGTAGGCCAGGGCGCTGGCAGTAATAATATCCGGATCAGCACCTTTTCCCAGGGCCACAATACCGTCTTCCTGCAACCGGACCGTAACTTCCCCCTGGGCATCGGTGCCTTCTGTCAGGGCAGAGATGGTAAACCTTAAGAGTTCAGATTTTGTCCCGGTTAATTTAGATATAATATTATATACCGCATCAATAGGGCCGCTGCCTTCTGTGGCTCCCTGGACGGGGCGGCCATTAATGTTGAGCTGGACACTGGCGGTGGGAAAGACGGTATTGCCTGATAATACATGGATATATTCAAGGCTGAAGATTTCCGAGCTTCGTAATACGCCTTCATTGATTAAGGCCTCGATATCCTCATCCTGGATGCTTTTTTTCTTATCTGCCAGGGTTTTGAATTTTTGAAAAACCGTATCCAGTTCTTCTTTTGAAAGATCGTATCCCATTTCCTGGATATGTGAATTGAGTGCATGACGGCCTGAATGTTTTCCTAAAACCAGGTTGTTTTTACTGAGACCGATGGACTCAGGTTTCATGATTTCATAGGTCATGGGGTTTTTCAAAATGCCGTCCTGGTGGATACCGGCTTCATGGGCAAAGGCGTTGGCTCCGACAATGGCCCGGTTCGGCTGCACAAGAATCCCGGTGATCATGCTGACCAGGCGGCTTGTGGGATAGATCCTTTTTGTATCAATAGAGGTGGTCTGGGGGAAAAAATTGGGTCTGGTGTTCAAAGACATTACCACTTCTTCAAGTGATGTGTTTCCGGCTCTTTCTCCAATCCCGTTGATGGTGACCTCAACTTGTCTGGCACCGGCCTTTATGGCAGAAAGGGTGTTGGAAGTGGCAAGGCCGAGATCATTATGACAATGAACACTTAATACAGCTTTATCTATATTGGGAGTGTTTTCCATGACATATTTGATAAGGTCGCCATATTCTTCGGGTATGGCATATCCTACCGTGTCCGGAAGGTTGACGGTTGTGGCACCGGCCTCAATTACCGCTTCAAACACCTTACACAAAAAGTCAGGATCAGATCTTGACCCGTCTTCTGCTGAAAATTCAACATTGTCTGTGTAGGATGCAGCAAGTTTTACTGATTTTACTGCCTGTTCCAGAACCTGGTCTGATTCCATTGCAAGTTTATATTTCATGTGTAGCTCAGATGTGGCAATAAAGGTGTGTATCCGTGGATGTGCAGCATCTTTGATGGCGTCCCACCCCCGGTTGATATCGTCGTCATTGGCCCTGCAAAGAGAGGCAACCTGGCAAACTTTAAGGGTCTTGGCAATCGCTTTGACGGCTTGAAAATCACCTTCGGATGCGGCGGGGAATCCTGCTTCAATCACATCAACGCCAAGTTTTTCAAGCTGGGTGGCAATGCGCAGTTTTTCAGCCTTATTCATGCTGGCTCCAGGGGATTGTTCTCCATCTCTTAATGTGGTGTCAAAAATAATAATCCGGTTGTCTGTGTTCATTTTATTTTAGCCTTATTTTTATTGTCTAATGAGAGTTTATATTGAAAACTGTCGGCCAGAGCCTGCCAGCTTGCTTCGATAATGTCTTCGGAAACGCCGATGGTTGAAAAAATATTGTTTTCATCCCGTGATTCAATCAGAACGCGTACCTTTGCATCGGTTCCATCCATCCCGTCTATGACACGGACTTTAAAGTCAACCAGATGCATGTCGTTAATCTGCGGGTATATGGTGGTCAAAGCCTTTCGTAACGCATTATCCAGTGCACTTACAGGTCCGTCACCCTCTGCTGAAGTGATTTCCGTTTTATCGCCCACCCTTATTTTTATCATGGCATGGGAGTAACAGGGTCGCTCCTTGTCTTTTTCAACCATCACTCTAAAGGATTCAAGTTCAAAATGGGGGACAAACTGGTCTGTTAATTTTTCCATGATAAGCTTTAAAGAGCCTTCTGCTGCATCAAATTCAAATCCGTCATTTTCAAGTTCTTTGATGCTGGCGACTATCTGGTGTCCGTTGGCACCTTTTTGCCCTAAGTCAACGCCTAACTCTTTGGCTTTATATTCAATATTGCTTTTACCCGATTGTTCGGAAACAATGACCCGCCGCTTGTTTCCGACAAGTTCAGGAGGAATATGTTCATAGGCTTTCGGGTTTTTCATGATGGCACTGACATGAACGCCTCCTTTGTGAGCAAAAGCACTTTTTCCCACAAAAGGTCTTGAGCTGACCGGCTGTACATTGGCAGTTTCCGAGACAAACCTTGACAGAATCTGCAGCTTTTCAAGGTTTGCCTGGCTGATGCAGTCTTTTTTCATTTTAAGAGACAGGATAGGGATAACAGCAGTTAAGTCTGCATTACCGCAACGCTCACCATATCCATTGACAGTTCCCTGAACCATGGTGGCACCTGCATGGACGGCTGTGACTGAATTTGCCACCGCCATGGCGCAGTCATTGTGGGTATGAATACCAAAGATAAGGCGGGGGTTTTTTTTAATCTGAAGGTCAGACCTGAAGTGGTCAATGGTTGTTCGGGTAATGGTTTCAATCTCGCAGGGCAGACATCCCCCATTGGTGTCACAGAGAACCAGGCATTTGGTCCCGCCTTCAATGGCAGCTTCAAGGGTTTTTATTGCATATGCGGGGTTGGCTTTATATCCGTCAAAAAAATGTTCAGCATCATAGAGGACTTCTCTGTCATGGTTTAAGAGATATTCAATACTTTCTTTGATCATGGCCAGATTTTCTTTTTTAGTATTTCCCATGATGGATTCAACATGAAGATCCCAGGATTTCCCAAATAAGGTAATCACAGGTGCTTCACTGTCGATCAACGCCTGAATGTTGGCATCGGTATCCACGGGTTTTCCCTGGCGGCGGGTTGCGCCAAAAGCCGCTATCTTGGCAGTCTTGAATTCTATATTTTTTGCCAGTTCGAAAAATTGCTGGGCGCCTGGATTTGATCCCGGCCATCCGCCTTCAATATAATGGATGCCTGAATCGTCTAATCTTTTGGCTATTTTAACCTTATCTTCCGGGGAAAAGAATATGTTTTCTCCCTGCATGCCATCCCTTAGCGTGGTATCGTATAACAGTGTTTTTTCCATTGGTTTTCCTGTTTGTTATTTGTCTATTTTTTCCCATTTTCCCTTGCCAGGGCGATGGAGCCTGTGGAAGCTATTTCAATGATTCCCATGGGGTTTAACAACGCAATGATTGCATCGTGCTTTTCACTGTCCCCGGAAACTTCTATGGTATAATGGGAAAGACCTACATCCACAATTTTGCATCTGAAAATATCCACAATTCTTAATATATCCGCCTTCTTTTCAGGCTTTGCATTTATTTTAATTAACGCCAGCTGCCGCTGAACATATCTTTTATCTGTCAAGTCATTCACTGTAATTACATTGATCAGCTTGTGAAGCTGTTTTTTTATCTGTTCAATAATCTGAGGCTCACATTTGGTTACCATGGTAATTCTGGATACATCGGGTTCTGCCGTACTGGCTACACTCAAGCTGTCAATATTAAAGCCGCGGCCTGAAAAAAGCCCTGCGATCCTTGAAAGAACACCCGGCTCATCATCTACGAGAATGGAGAGTAAGTAGTTGTTTGTTTTCATTATAAATATCCTTTTTAAAGACCTTAAAAATTAAACCAGAAGCATTTCCGTGATGGCGCCGCCGGCCGGAACCATGGGGTAAACAGACTCTTCTTTGTCCACAACAAATTCCATGATAACAGTCCCATCCATCTTAAGGCCTTCTGATAAAACCGATTCAACGTCACCGGGCCGGGTGCATCTTAATCCTTTTGCACCATATGCCTGAGCCAGTTTCACAAAATCAGGTGCATTTTCCATACTGGTGGAAGAGTAGACTTTTTCATAAAAGAGTTCCTGCCACTGCCGTACCATTCCCAGATAGCGATTGTTCAGGATAACGATTTTAACATCTATCTTTGATTCAATGGCTGTCATCAATTCCTGGATATTCATCTGGATTGAACCATCGCCGGCAACATCAACCACCAGTTTGTCAGGGCAGGCTGCCTTGGCGCCAATGGCTGCCGGCAATCCAAATCCCATAACACCCAGTCCGCCGGATGTAATAAAATGATTGGGTTTATCAAAGTGATAATATTGAGCCGCCCACATTTGGTTTTGCCCCACCTCGGTTGTGATAATGGCTTCGCCTTTTGTCAGTTCATAGAGTTTTTCAATAACAAATTGAGGTTTGATTACCTCGCTGCCCTGTTCATATTTCAAAGGCGTTGTGTCTTTCCATTCCTGGATCTGGTCAAGCCATTTTTTCCGGTTGCCTTTAAAGTCGTATGATTCAGGGTTTTCAGAACTTTTGGTTTTCATTAATTGAAGGATCCCGGCAAGGGCGGTTTTGCAATCGCCTACTATGGGACACTGGACCTCAATATTTTTATGGATGGAGGTGGGGTCTATATCGATCTGAACAATTTTGGCGCTGGGTGCAAATTTTTCAATATTTCCGGTCACCCTGTCATCAAATCTCACACCGGCGGCAATCATGAGATCACAGTGTCCGATACTCATATTGGCCCGATAGGTGCCGTGCATGCCCAGCATCCCAAGCCATAGGGGATCTGATCCCGGAAATGCGCCCAGGCCCATCAAAGAAGCCGTAACAGGGATGTCGGCTGTTTTTGCAAGCCGTGTAACCTCTTCGGATGCCTGGGAGAGAATAACACCACCTCCGGCAAAGATTACCGGTCTTTCGGCCTGCTTGATGAGATCGACCACTTTGCTGAGCTGTTTTTTGTTCGGTTTGTAATTCGGCTTGTAAGATTTTAATGAAACCTCTTTAGGTTCAATAAATTCGACAGGGGTTCCAACAATATCCTTGGGAAGATCAATGAGAACAGGTCCGGGTCTTCCTGATTTTGCCAGGTGAAATGCTTCTTTAATAGTTGATGCCAGTTTGTCCACATTTTTTACAAGATAATTATGCTTGGTACAGGGCCTGGTGATCCCGACAATATCCACTTCCTGAAACGCATCATTTCCGATCAGTCCCGTTGGAACCTGGCCTGTAAATACGACAAGAGGGATGGAGTCTAAGTGAGCCGATGCAATTCCCGTCACAGTGTTTGTGGCACCGGGGCCTGAGGTTACCAAGGCAACACCAACGGATTTGTTTGCCCTTGCATAGGCATCTGCTGCATGGACAGCACCCTGCTCATGCCGGACAAGGATATGGCGAAGGTCATGTTGTTTTTCAAGCGCATCATAAATATCAATAACAGCGCCGCCCGGATATCCAAAAATTGTGTCAACACCTTCTGCCTTGATCATTTTGATAAGAATTTGAGCACCTGTAAGTTTCATGTTTTGTCTCCAAAATAAAAAAGCCGTTATCTGTCCTTTTGGGGCTGATAACGGCTTTTAAAGTTGATTTAGGTTTATGCCACTACGAGCCCCTTCTCCTGGAGGTGCTAATTAGGACCTCCACGATAATAATGACTAGCAGGCTGTTAATAATATTTGTATTCATAATTTTTACTCTACTTAAATAAAAGTTACTATATATAAATTTTATAAAAGTCAAGGGAAAAACACAAATTGGTCAAAAATTTATCTTTTAAAATAAATTTGACAAGTAAGAGGCGGTTTTTATATAACTTTGACATGTCAATGAATGATTCCAATAATCTAAAAGCATTTTCATGGCTTTTTTCAGTCTTACTAGGTATCCAGACAGTTTTATTTTTAAAAATGGGTGCTGGATCGCTACTGGCCATCAGTGGTCTTGTCCTTTTAATTGTTATGATTAACATTGTTTTCTTAAAACAAGGCAAAAACAGTTTTCCCGGTCATATACTAAACACCTGCCTTTTAATTTATCTTGCATGCCTTTGCTACAAAACCGGGGGGTTTTACTCCATTGCCATGATCCTGTTCTTTTTTGTACCGTTGTTTATAACGGTTTTTCCAAATAAAAAGGTTAGATGGCTTTATATAGCAGTCGCTCTTCTGATTTTCTTTTCTTTTTATTTTGAACAACGGTTGAATTTTGGTTTTTTTGTGGCAGAGAGAATCATTAATATCAGCCTTTACCGGTTGTATAATCTTTTTGCTGTTTTGATTTGTTTTTTTGCGGCCGTCACGATCTATACAAAAAAAAATGACCAGACCCGGATACTGCTTGAGCAATCTCAGGCAGAGTGCAGGCAGATTTCAAAAAATGCCGAGCAGGCAATGAAAATTAAAGATGAATTTTTAGCAAACATGAGTCATGAAATAAGAAATCCCATGAATGGCATTATTGGTATGATGCATGTTCTGCTCGATTCTGATCTGGATGAAGAGCAAAAGAAATATTCCAAGATAGTTTACAACAGTGCCATGGCATTATTATCAATAGTTAATGACATACTTGATTTATCAAAAATAGAGGCTGGCATGCTTGAACTGGATATCAGGAGGTTTGATCTTGAGATTGCCATAAAAGAAATGGTTTCTCTGCCCCAGCTTCAGGCCAGGCAAAAGGGAATTGATTTTTCATATTTCATTGATCCGGATGTTCCATGCCTTTTAAAGGGCGATATTGGCCGTATCCGCCAAATCATTAACAACCTTACAGGAAATGCCATCAAATTTACGGATTCAGGAGAAGTGACCTTAACGATTACATTAAAATCAGAAGATGAGAATGGTGCAAGTCTTCATTTCAATGTAGAAGATACAGGGATTGGAATCAAAGAAGAAGTATTAGAAACCCTTTTTGAATCCTTTACCCAGGCGGATTTATCCATTACTAAAAAATACGGGGGCACAGGTTTAGGACTGGCCATATCAAAACTGCTGGTTGAAAAAATGGATGGCAAAATTGGAGCAGAAAGTATTGATATGATCGGGTCGACGTTCTGGTTTACACTTGTCTTAAAAAAACAGTCTGAAGAAGAAAGAACTATTGACCTTTTTACCCGGAATATTGATGACTGCAAGGTCCTTGTTTTAAGCGACGGGGCATCTTTGGGAATAAATTTTGAAAAAAATCTGAATGCCTTGGAAATAGACTATGATCAAGCCTTTGATGACACAGAAGCCTTTGAAATGCTTAAATGGGCCCTTGATGAAAACACCCCCTTTCATGTCGTGATTATGGAAGCCAAAGAATACGATAAGACAGCTGAATCCTTAGGGAAAAGGATTAAACAGGATGATCTTTGCCGGCACACAGAATTGATACTGCTGACATCCATAGGAAAGGAAGGGGATGCCAAGCGGTTTGAGAAAATAGGATTTTCAGCTTTTTTAAGTAAACCTGTAGAAAAATCTCTTCTTTTAGATTGTATCAAGGCAGTATTGTCAAGGTACCAGAAGGGCGCCGGCAGCAATCTGCCTATTATTACCCGGTACAGTATTCTTGAAAGTAAAAAACACTTAAGAAAGATTCTGATTGTTGAAGATATGGAAACCAATCTTTTAACGGCCAAAGCTTTGATTGGAAAACAGGGATATAAAACTGATGAAGCCAAAAACGGACAGCAAGCCGTGCAAAAGCATAAAGACAATTTTTATGATCTGATTTTGATGGATTGTCAGATGCCGGTGATGGATGGGTTTGAAGCAACTCGTCAGATAAGAGAGAATGAAAAAATCCTTAAAATGGATCATATACCGATTATTGCCATGACCGGGAATGCATTTGAAAGTGACAAAAAAAAATGTTTTGATGCGGGGATGGATGATTTTATTTCAAAACCGGTTGAACCCGATATCCTGTCACAAAAGATCAAGTTGAATTTGACACCTCATTTAACCGCTGCCAAAGAAAAACAAGTCAAAAGATCAAAAGACGAAATAGAACACTCTGATATCACGGTAGAGATATTACCATCGGAGTTGCCGTGTGTAGACACTGAAGTAGATCTATGTTTTAATAAGGATAAATTATCGGAAAGATTTGGCAGAGATGATGAATTAATAGAAGTCGTCTTAGAATCTTTTTTCCAGGAAGCGCCCGAACTGATTGAAAGCATTGGGCATGCAATGGATGAAAATGATGCCGAAGACGTTAGATTACGGCTGCATGCATTGAAAGGGTCGGCTGCAAATGTAAATGCAGATCTTTTGAGAAATGCAGTTTTAGATATGGAGACTGAAGCAAAGGCAGAAAATTCTGATAGTTTTGTTGCAAAGTTTGAGATAATCCGGAATGAGTATGAAAGATTTGTCAGGGAAGCAAAATTATGATCGATATTGAAAATATGTCAATCCTTGTTGTTGATGATATGAAAAGCATGCGCTTGACCATTCGAAAGATGCTCAAGAATTTAAATCTTGGAACAAATTTAAAGTTTGCTGAAAACGGAAGAGAAGGCCTGGAAATATTGCATAATACCAAATGTGACATTGCTATTCTTGATTGGAATATGCCGGTTATGAACGGGATTGAAATGCTTGAAAAAATTCGGAATGATAAAGCAATCAGAGATTTGCCGGTCATTATGGTGACAGCCGAATCAGAACGGGATATTGTTTCTGAAGTCGCTGAATCTGAAATTAATGCCTATCTTCTCAAACCCTTAACCCTTGCAGCCCTGGATGGAAAAATAAGAGCGGTCGTTAAAAGGGTTAATAATCCGGAGCCTGTCACCAGGCATCGATTAAAAGCAAGAGAACTGGAGGAAATGGGAGATTATGAATCCGCTATCGAACAGACAAGAATTGCATTGGTTCATAAGCCTTCTGCATCAAGACTCCTGCGCCAGTTAGGATTATTACATTTTAAGGTTAAGAAAAACAGTATTGCAGAAAAGTGCCTTTTAAAAGCCGCATCGGTGAATAAGC
>Ga0164311_10001099_pt1 | contig 12919 bp, 25 predicted proteins | sample GuaBasSedimGuay2_FD_121796 | JGI IMG/M metagenome (GOLD analysis project Ga0164311, IMG submission 121796) | Subseafloor sediment microbial communities from Guaymas Basin, Gulf of California, Mexico - Guay2, Core 4569-9, 9-12 cm | ecosystem: Environmental > Aquatic > Marine > Hydrothermal vents...
ATGCTCTTCCTAGCGAACTCAACGATCTCTGGCCTCAAAATGCCTGCCTTCACACCATCTTTCCAAGTTATCTTCTTCTTCCACCAATCATCGGACAAAAACGCATCTCTAAAGAAATTAATCCTATTAGCCGTTCCAATCAACACAACTATCGGCGGATTCTTCATCCCTGATCCAACAACCATCCTCAAAAGCCTAGTTCTCCAAATCTCATCTGGAATCTCCTGAGCCTCGTCAATTATCAAAAACGTCGCAGAATATCCCAACAAGCCTCTCCTCGCTCCAGCCGACAAACATCTTATCACGCTTCCATTCTTAAACGCTATACAATCTCTCCTAAACGGCTTAGAGAAATCAACAAGCTGATACAACACGGGATTTCCCTCTATCGCCCTCTTAATGAAATTGAACTTTGAAACAGACTGAGAATAAGCTGGGCTCACAATCCATATCTCCTCTCCATCATACAACAAGGCCGCCAACAACGCCGAAACCATCACACTAGTGCTTTTTCCAACTTGGGTTGAAGCACAGACAGCTATAAGCCTATGTTTTCTGCTCAAGATCGCCTTAACTATCTCTTTCTGATAATCCGCCAACTTGGTAATTTTCCTACCGCCATCATCGGTCATTCCGAGATTCTCGACAACTTTATCCAAATTCTCTAAAACTTTATTCACATTAACTTTCTTCATTCACTCTTCACCTCCAAGGCCGAATAAATCTCTAACCTTGCTCTCAAAAGACTCTGCCTTCTCCTTCATCTTCCGCTCAAGCAACATCAACATGAGAGAAATATTCGCCCTCACATCTGGAACGGGAATCCTCATCTTCCTCTCGATATTATAATACATCTTAAGCCTCTCCAACTGCCACTTGTAGAGAAAATCAAACACTTTCTCAGGCTCATCTGTGACAGAAGACAAATCAATTGAAGGCTCAACATCTGAGACGCCTATCACCTTCGCAATATAATCTTCATCAATCTCAACTCCATCCTCAGATCTAATGGACTCTATTATCTCTTCAACGCCTTTTCCCTGTCTCCACAGTCTCCTTACTCGCTCATCAATCTCACTCATTTAATCCACTCTCCTCGACATTTTTTCTCCAAAACTTGACGAAATCCTCGAAAACATCATCAACATCCATCCCATAAGAATACACTTCGGCCATAACTTCTCTCATATCATCGAAAACCTCTGGAGACAGCTTTATCAAGACAAAATTCTCTCCCTCGGTAACTATTCCAACCTTCTTATCCTCAGCAAGCTTCTTAATGATCTTCACCAACGCCTTATGAGCCGACACAATAGTTTTAGTCGAAGGAGACCTAGTTCTCCCAGTTATCCTGTCAAACGCTTTTTTGAAAAGAGCATCTCTCCTCGTTATTCCAAGCTTTCTCCTCAACTGATCTTCATCCATCGTCTTCCCCCATTTCTTGAAAATCTTATCCAACGCCCTATAAAACTCAACAGGATCAAACTTTCCCATCAACTTGTTAAGCCTTATCGCCTCGGCAAGAATCCTCTCATGCTCCCAATTCTCTCCAATTATCACACACGGCATCTTCTCCCATCCCAGATCATTTTTCAAAATCCTATATCTATGATTTCCGTTGATTATGATATACCTCTCTCCCATCTTCACAACTTGAAGCGGATCGGCCATACCTAACTCAGATATGCTCTGCTTGAGAAGCTCGATCTCCTCTTTCGTCATCGGCTTAACATTCAACGGAATCTCCTCCAACAAGTCGGCATCTATCCAAACAATCTCAAAATCGAATGGATGCTCATTCTTTTTCTCATCTTTTTTCTCACTCTTTTTCTCGCTCATATACACCACCTCTCTTAACCGTAACAAACTTCATACGCTTCCTAAAACCTCTTTCCCTCGAACATAGGTGAATTCCCTCAACTTCAACTATCAAGCCCTCTGGATTAAGAACCTCATTCAACGCATCGTAAATCTGCTTGGTAAGCCTCTCCTGAATCTGAAGCCTTCTCGCAAAAGCATCAACTATCCTGCCATACTTGCTCAATCCTAAAACATATTCTCTCGGCTTAATCTTTATCCTCACAGTTCCAAAAAATGGGAGTAAATGATGCTCACAGATGCTCACATAGGGAACTTCAACTTCAATTTCTTCTTTAGACTTTATGAAAAACCTCTTATCCAGCAACGCACCTATATCAACTTCATATCCAGACAAGAGAGTTCTCCAAGCTCTAGCCGCTCTATCTGGAGTGTTCCAAATCACTTCCTCTGACAGATGATGCGAATACTGTTCAAGAAACCTTCTCAAAAAGCCTCTAAAATATTCATGACTCTTTCCTCCACATCCATCTATCACCATCTCAGCCAATCTCTGAGCCTCAGACCACACTACTGGATCTTTCTCCATCTCCATCAAGATCTTCATCTGCTTAGACCACATCAAACTAGGCAATCTGCCCATCTCAACATCATCTTCATGAACTCCCAAAACATGCTTAACCTTCCCACCATACAAGCCGTAGAGAATCACGAGATCTGATAACGTCAAATCCCTCAAATACATCAAATCGGCCTTACTCTCCTTGCTCCTATGACTCCAAGCCAACTTATCGCCGATAATGTCTTTAACATTAGCCACAGATGACATCACAGAGCCATAATATCCTCCCTTAACCGTTTCAACATCAGCCGTGTATGGATGAAGATAAACTATTCTCGCCGCAGATCCTATTCCAAACGCATGAAACTTTACTCCATTAGGCTCAAGAAAATCCTCTTTAATATATCTCGCCAACTTGACTCCATCATCAGTCTTATATCTCTCATAAACCCACGAATGTCTCACACACAATCTCTGCTTCTCGACATTCAAGTTGATCCAGCCTAAAGCGATATAATCATAAGAGCCAACATAATAATCCAACGCTTCTTTCGCATGGCCGACATGATAAACTGGAACGGGATTAAGGCCTTGGCTCTCAAACCACTTCAAATTCTCAAGAGAGACTCTATAATCCCACATATAGTCTGCGTTAAAACATGCCTCAACAACTCCATCAACTTCATTCATGAATTCGGCATAATCCTCCAAATAGCCTCTTGGATACTTCTCCATATTTATTCCAAAAGTGTATCCGCCTGAATCTATCACAACCTCTATTCCATACTTCTTCTTAAGCCTCTGAATCTCATCAACAAACCACTTAAACCTCTCGGAGACTTTCTTAGAAGCCCTCCTCCTGATCCATTCAAAACTCATCAAATAATACTTGTAGTCTAGAAACTCAATATACTTCTCCAAGTTTCCGAGATTCCCCCAAGCCAAATAGATCTTCATCACGGGATCACCTCGGCAAAACTCCTATCATTTTCCCACACTTTCACATACTCTATGTCGAAAAACGGCTTAAGCCTCTGATAAATGAACTCACAAATGTTCTCAGCCGTAGGATACTCTATTACCTCATTCAAGTTTCTATGATCGAGCATTCTTATTATCGCCTTCATGTGCCTGTCTATGTCGTAGAAATCTATGTTAAGCGGATGCGCGATCTTCGTCCTCACACACACTTCAACTTTATAGTTATGTCCATGAACTCTTCCACATTTCGGATGCCCTTCAAGGCTGTGAGCCGCTGAAAAAGTATAGGTTCTACCTATTCTAACTTTCAAGCTTCTCCACCTCCCTCACAACTCTCTTAAGATTCTCTTCATGCCTCTTACTTATCTCAACCATTTCCTTGACACTACATTTTCTACTCATGATCCAACTTATTACCTTATCCACAGCCTCATCCTCATCATCGAAAATAAACCTCTCATCGCCAAACAAGATCTCTGGATAACTACATCTATTGGGAACAACGGGAGCACATCCAAAAGCCAACGCCTCAACGATACAATAGCCGAAATTCTCTTCAATCGCATTCGACGACATGACCTTACTCCTCATAAGAAGCCAATAATAGTCCATCTTGCTAACACCAGTCTTAACCTTAACCAGATTAGACGCGATCTCGGATAATCCCTTAACTCCATCAGCTATCCACTTGACATATCCAACATAATCTCTTCTCCCAGTAGTGAAGAAAATCTTAAGCCCATAATCAGCTATCAACTTGAGAATAATCGCCAAGGATCTATTCACGCCTTTATCTGGATCAGGCCTCTGACTTATTATCACGTCAATATCTCGCCAAACATCATCAATATCTTCCCAAGACTCTATTCCAGCAATCTTATAAGCCCATTCAACACTCCAAGGATTCCCTGTAACAACAACTTTATCTATCAAATCCTCTGCTCCCATCGGAACAAGCCTCCTCTCAAACAAGATCCTCTTATGATAATTGCTCGCAACAAAAATCTTATCAAATCCACTAAGCCATCCAACTTCAAACCATTTCTGATAATCTTCAAGCAAGGTGGAGAAATCTCCCTTAACATAGCTTCCAGCATGAAGCCATCCAACAGCCTTAAACCCTATTCCAGACAGCCTAGAAATAAACTTAGTAGCTATCGCCAACCCGGGAAACTCTATATCCGATAAGAAAACCACATCATCTCTCTCTATCTCGCCTCTCTGAGCCATCTTAACGAACTTCTCCAACTGCGTAAGCTCCCAATACAACGCACCATAAACATCTAGAAAAGATCCCTTCACGATCTCTCTCTCCAAAACTTCTCCATCAACTACAACTACTTCATGGCCTCTATCTCTAAAAGCTTTTGGAATAATGTCATACCACATGCCAGTATATCTCTCATCGAGAGGCTGGAGAGGCAGGAAAATTATCCTCATGCTCTCACCTCACTATAAGATCCATCGGACTCATAAACTCTGACGATAACTCTTCCCTCATCGGAGATCTTCAACTTCATCTTAACAAAACTCGCCAACGCCTGAGCCAACGCCTCACAAGACATCGTGCCAATAACATACATATACGCAACTTTCCTAATGACAAACGGAGACTTCCTAAAAAATTCTTCAATCATCATCTTCAAATCCTCGAAAAAGATCTCCCTATCTCCCTCAACCTTCACGCCAACCTCGATCTTAGCCCTCTCATAATGAAGCCTTCCAAGATACTTATACGGCTTATCCTTCACCAAGTCAAAAGGCGCTCTATGTAGAAAATCAACCACTCTAACTCCGAAAACCCACTTCTCCATCTCAAACACCCCTCTTAGCTCCCCACAAATCTACATGAAGCCTGTTTATAAATCTGAATCCCCTCTCAATACATTCCCTCGCAAGCCAAGAATACTCGCCAAGCTTTCCCTTCTCAGAATACATCGGCATAATGATAAAAGCATCTCTATCCAATCCAAGCCTATAAATAATATCTTCAAGCTCATATAAATCACTAACAGAAGCAACAACAATCTTAAAAACTCTCATATAATCAGGCAAGCCATTAAACTTCCTCAACACATCTTCTCTAATCCTCTCATCATAGCTAACTCCACTATTAGACAACTTAAAACTAACATTAAATCTAAGATTCTTCTCTCTAGGTAAAGGCTCTGGATAAATAGTCCCATTAGTCTCAACCTCAACAAAATAATCCAACCTCAAAAGCCTCAAAACAACCTCACACAAGCCCTTATCCCACCACAATAATGGCTCACCACCAGTAAAAACAATATTCTCAATATCTCTCTTCAAGGCAAGATCAACAACCTCACCTAAGAGACTATCAACATCATAAAACTTAGCACCCTTAAAATTCCACGAATACTTGGTATCACACCAGATACATTTAAGATTGCATCCAGCAGTCCTAACAAAAATACTCGGAACACCTATATTCAATCCCTCTCCTTGTAAAGATACAAAAATCTCGGAAACTGGAATCTCATCGGCCAACTCAATCACCTCCATTTCTATTCAACTTCAAAACCTTACCCTCTTCATACACAATTCGACCTAAAATCGCATACACGGCAATATCGTCAAACACATCTTTAATCGTCTCATCCTTCACCATCTGAGGAACACCAGCCATAGTCTTATACGCCAACGTCCTCAGCCTAGCCATCTTGTCTCCCAGCCTTATCGCAACACCTATCCAAGGCGGAATACCCATCTGAGAACAGGCCATCAAATTCGCCAACGGATACTCATAACTGTAATCGCTATTCTTCCTCGCATGAAGCAATAAATGCTCATCCTGAATCTCAGCAAATCTCTCATGCCCCGGCAACAATTCTCTCCACCTATCCCAAGTGAAATCAATCTCGGCTTTAACAGCATCATAAGCATTCCAAGGACGCAAATGAATCTTCACCTTTCTCCAGAACCAGAACTCGAATTCAAGATCATACTTATCCTCGTCATCAAGTCCAAAAGCATCAATTATAACATCATCATAAACAATATCAACATCGCCATTATCAGACTTCTTATACTTAACGTAGGGATAATCATCAATCAAGATCGCATCCATCTCAAAAGCTTTCTTCAACCTCTCCTCAACAGAGGCTGGAATCACTTTAAGAAGAGGTTCGCCATGACTACACAATCCCCTTGATTCAAGCCAATTATACAAGCCATCCATAGTCTCATACGGCCTATCAGTAACAAACACTATATCATAAACCTCTCTAAGCTTGTTCAAGATCTCTGGCAAATTCTGCTCAACCAACGGAATCTTATCCCAATACTTCATCCAAGCCTCTCTATAATAATCCATAAACCTCTCAAAACCGCCTATCGCACTCAACTCCATGTAATCTTTTATATCATTCAATCCAACAACCTCTCCGGTCTCCTTGGCATGAAGCAATAAGATAAAACTCACCGTGTCTGCTAGAGTGGAATCAACATCAACATACATGGGTAATTTATCGCTCATTTTCTCACTCTCCCCAATCTTCTCCGATCTCTTCAGCCTCGACCAAGAACCATTCCTCGCCATCCGTCATAAGCTCAAGCATACTTCCACATTCGGGACACTCAAACAATTCTCCATCAAGAGGATCTTCTGTCTCTCCTAAACTCGCTCCACAAATCGGACACTCAAGCCTTACCTTCATCCTCTTTCACCTCCAAAATTCCAGACCAAAATCCTGTTTTTAAGGTTTTATACCTCATAACTTCAGCCTCCCGTAGGATCATCACAGCATTAAAGCTCAGCTCGGCCAAGGCTCATCACCTCTCATCCAAATCTCCCTCACACCATCCAATAATCGTAATTGAGTCATCAGAAATAATCGCCTCAACATCCTCAAGACCATATCTCTTAACAGACTTGTCTAAGGCATCAACTATTATTTTGAGCATGTTAAAATCAACCACGAGATATTTTCCCTCTCTCCTAGCAGTCCAAGGCAAGAAATTCAGCTTAGTTCCATACATCTTTCTCTCAGATGATCTCTCAAAGCATTTATCATCTCTTCCAACTCCTCTATCCTCTTCTCGCATTTCCTTCTCTCGTGCTCCAAGACTTTTATCCGCTCCCTTATCAGCACGGCGTCCAACTCGTTCATCACTAGATAATCCAACAACCTTAACTATAAAGTCTTTCCCCTCCCTCTCAGCAATATAGTCATCAAGCCATCTACTCGTCCTCTTCAAGACCTTTAACTGCTTTTTAAGCCTCTTAATCCTCTTCTCAGTCCTCTTTTTCAACTCCTTAAGCCTATCAAGAGATAATGACTCCATCGTTCCATCAATCCAAGAAAGCCATCCACAATCTCTACAAATATATCTGCCTCCACCAACTCCCATCAATTTCTCAGAACCACACTTAGGACACTTCACTTTTCATCACCTCTCACAATTCAGGATAAAATGGATTAATATCGCAATCTTCTCCCGTAAGAAGTTCTTTAAGAAGACAATAAATCAACTGTATCCAGAAAGCTAAAGCCTCTCCAACAAGAACCGCAAAAAATACTGTCTTTAGATCAATCATCATTTTTCATCAACCTCCAAATCCACGATCTCCATCTGAACCTTATCTCTTCCGAGAACTTCCAAGAAATGATCAGTTCTCTTTCCCATTATCTTCCTCAACTCATCCTCTTTAGCATTAAAGACTTGGATCGGCACACCTATCTCATCAAGCAACTTCTCGGCAGTTCTATATCCAATTCCATCAACGGCAACAAGCATATCCATCCTCTCATCTCTAAGACTTCTCCCCTTCTTGGGAATAGATGGCTTTCTGTATCTCTTTTTCATGCCAGCACGCTTCTTAAGATAACTCAAGAACTTCTCAAACCACTCCTCTTTCTGTAAATGAATGATTCCAACACCATAGCTCGCTATCGAGACTTGAATCGCAAACCATGTAGTCAAACTAACTTTATGGAATTTAAACAACTTCCAAGGCTTTCCAACTATCACCAGCATCGGAATATATCCCTCATCCTTAAGCTCTCTCAACGTCTCCAACTGCTTCCACAATCTCCCATCCTTAACAGATGCCCAGAGATCATTTATCGTCTTCCTCTCCAACGCATATTTTCTAACATCTCCATCAATAATGTAATCAATCGAAATATCCTCAACATAAGCACCCTTCTTATAACCACTCGGCTCATGAACATCAGCTATCAACGGCATCTATCTCATCCCCCTATCTTTTCTCTTAATAGGTTGTTTCCAAGATAACTTAGATCTATCAACATGCCTCGGCTTCTTCTTGGTCTCAGCAAATTTCCATCCAAATTCCTCAAGCTTTTTCCTACATCTAGAACATAGCTGAATCAATCCAAACTGTCTCACATCAAGCAACATCTTCACACCATCAACTCCACCACATATAATACAATTAGGCTTCCTCATCCTTCCACCTCCCATAAGTGAAAATCGCACCAATCCAATACATCACTATAATATATATCGCCCAAATCGGATAAGTCCAAACGAAAAATAATGGAATTCCAAAAAAGTTCATGGATAATATCAGCCATGTTTTAGCAAACAGAACTAGATCAAACTTTCCAATCATAGATATAGTCAAGAGAATTGCCGTCACTATCTCGCTCAAGGTCAAATGAATAGATCTCAACAGATACATCTTAAACTTCATTCTCTCACCTCTATCTCTGCGAGAACTCTACACCAAGGCTCATTCTCATTCTTACAATACATGCTCTCACTCATCCACTCTATATATGGATCAAAATCTTTATTCAGCGGAATCATAAGCCAAATATCGCCATTTCTAATTTCATCTGGAAGCCTATCTCTAGAAATAACTTCATCATCAAATATTGGAAACATCATCTCTCCATAACTGCTTCTCCCAAACCTTATCTCCCTAGAATAGAACTTCTCAACTACATCCCAGACATCCTTCAAGACTTCAACAGCCCTGCTAGATAACATCATCTTGACATCATCGGACAAATCCATCTGCCATCTAAATTCAAACTTCACTCTTCCTCACCTTCCTCTTCAGAGAGAATCAGTATAACCTCATCATGGCCTATCCAATACATCGTCTCAACCTTATCCCTCATTTCCTTAATCTTTTCGAGCACGTCAGAATAGCTCTCATACGTCGCCTCATCTACAAGTTTTACAAATCTTACTCTATACATTTTCTCACCTCCCTTTATCCCCACCCTCAGAAAAAGAGAGTGGTGGACGGGATTCAAAAAGCCAATCTTCCCAAGCCTCATTTATGGAGTTTCGCAACTTCTCAAAATCATCAGAGTAAAGAGTCAATTCAACTGAGATCTCATCATCCCATATCGCCAATCCAAAATGGCCACTATCATGACTTATCTCCAACATCTTATTTCCCTTGATCTTTATCTTCTCCCTCATCGCCTATCAACCTCCCTCAATCTCTTAACGGCTTTATTAGCATCTTCAAGAAGCCTTCTATAATCATCTCCAGCCTCAATAGACACCTCAAATTCACAATCAGGGAATCTGACAACAAGCTTAACCGAAGACTTTGGTATCTCATAACGCTTTCTCCAAAAGATCACTTCTCATTCACCTCCCCCAAAAACCACGACTTAGCAAGATCAATAAACTCCTCGAAATCGAAGTTATTTATCCTGAATCTCGCAACAAGCTCATTACAATCCAAGTCCCAGACATCAACTCTAACACCATACTTAATACGCCTGACACGAAGTTGAACCTTAGCCTCTCTACCATGAACCTTACCATCATAACAATCAACAATAACCTCAACCATCTCTCTCAACCCCCAACCATTTCTCCATACCTAGCCATCTCTCTATATTCTGTTTAGCAAACGTCAAGGCAAACAATTCTTTATTTTTCTGCTCCAATTCACACTCTAATTTTTTAATCTCTTCCTTTAATGAGATTATCTCCGCCTCTAAACACTCTTTAGCTTTCAATAGATCTTCTTTAGTTACATTCATTTCTCATCACCTCTCCTCTTTATCAACTCAGTTCCAAGCTCATCCACCTCAATCTTGGTTTTCACAATTCCTTCATCTAGATCAATCTCAAAATCATCCTCTTTTCTGCCAACCATCTTCTTGGGACATATAAAGTTCTTCATCATCTCAACACCTGCCTTAAAACCTTCCATGTAAGCCTCCTCAAGAAGCCCTCTCTCAATCATCCTTCTCTGAGCAATTATTATGGCTGGAGGCTTCTCAAGATCTTCATCCAGCTTATTTATCCTTCTGCTCAACTTCAATTGCATCGTCATCGCCTCAAGAAGCCTCTCCATAACCGCTCCACTAACTTGACCGTCAAGAGCCTTACCTATCAAATTATCCAACCTCTCCAAGATCTTCCTCTCAAGATTTCTATGCTCCTCAAGCGGATTCTTCTCTCCCTCTGCTCCAAAAGTAGCATAATGACACTCTGGACACAACAACTCCAAGTTCTCCAAGCTATTATTCATGGGATTCCCGTCCTTATGATGCCTATGAAATCCTCTATCTAAAGGCCTTCCACACCGAGCACATACTCCGTCCTGAGCAATATACGCCAACTCAACCTTCCACTTGGGAAAATCTCTCCTCTCACTCATTCTTCTCACCTCTCTCCCTAAACTTGTTTAAGAGATCTACAAAAGCATCAAAATCTTTTTTCGTAAGAGTAATATCAACAGCGAATCCACTCTTCAGGCCAGACCTCGAAATAATAGCAATCCTATACAAGTCAAGAGTCCCAACCTTAAAGATGCCCACAACCATATTTGGCAAAACAAGCTTATTATTACGCATCTCAGCTACTGAGACTTCATCATCCTCTTCATCAAGATCGGCGTCACCTCTTCTAGCAGACAATATTATCTGAGCATAATCCCTCTTATCCTTTTTATTATCGTAAAGCCACTTGTAATCATCTTCCTCTAATCCAGCACTATAACACATCTCACTCATCACCTCCTCCAACCCAATAAATCCAGCCCTCATCTCCAAGCTCAACATTCTCATTCTTGATCACATCATCAAACTTCACCTTATTTTTCCTACACATCTTCCTGACCACATCTTCCTTAACCCTGACACTCTTCTCAATAAACTCCAAGATCTCATTCAACTTCTCAGCCTTCTCTTCACTACCAATAACATTAACAGATTTGACGACAACTTCTAAATTATCTCTATAAACCTTACTCCTTCCCTCAACCTCAACCTCATCACCTATATCAGCATCCAATTTATCGCCATAGAAACACCAGATCATCCCAGAACTATCGCCAATCATAAAAGAGGTCAAGACATACGTCTTCAATCCAGCATTATGCTCCTTACAATTCTTCTTTCGACACACGGCACATCCCTTATACTTCCTCTCCCTCTTCTCAACAATAACGCCTCGAATCCGAACAGGAAATCCTGAAACCTTAATATCGGAAATCTTCATAACGCCATTATCACTATTTCCATGAATCTTGCCGACAAGCCTCTGATAAAGAGCAACAGCTAACTCCTCGTTATCGGCATATTGTGGATAATTCTCTCTCATCCAACGCATGATCTCTTCCCTGCTCATACCAACAACTCCCTCGCAAGAGCAAAGCATAATAGAGCCACCTCACTACTCTCCAACTTCATAACATATCTATTGCCATTTTTCCCATACTCTCCCATAGACACGGCGAGACTTCCATCCTGCGTCCTCATCAAATTGAAATACCTCGGCTTCCCTGATTTAGGAAATCGCTTAAAAGTTAATAGATTCTCCCAATCCGATCCAGACTTCTTACTCATTCTTATCACCTCCAGTCAGTCCGAAGTTGTCTAACTCAGTATTTATAGATTTATTATAAAATACGGATTCTAATACTCTTTTTACTGGAGGCATTATCTGCCTATTCCAATATCTCTTGTAATCTATTTTCACGCCATCTCTCCAAGGTTCTACATCACCTAGAGAAAACACATAGGTTATCTCTCTAGAATCAGGCGGAATCAACTTCATCCTAACAGCTTTTTCATAAGCAACTCCTTGAGGCGTCCTCACTTTATAACGCTCTCTAACACTCTTAGTTATCTTCAACTTCTCATCATATTTTCCAAGATACATATCTCTCCTAACCTTAGCCAAATACTCCCTTATCTCGTCCTCGCTCTTCCCAGCAAAAACCATGTCTATCACATCTCTCAAAACTTCTTTAGCCAACTGACACCAATCACTTCTCCTCAACTCTATTCCCCTAGAGATCAGCTTTCCATCACATAAGCCAACATACCTCTTCTTAACACCGCCTCTCTCAGATCCGAAAAACAAGATCTTGTCGAAAACATATTCGGTCTTAACTCTATAAGGCTTTATCTTCTTATTCAAATACTCAACCAAGCCATCTGGATTCTCAACATCAGACAATAAGATGAACACAGAATCTGTATCGCCATATAAGACCTTGAATCCGAGATCTTCAACTAGATTTTTCAACATCATCAACACTTCTCTACCTCTCTTAGTTATCATCTCAGACTTTTTCTCATTAAAGAA
>Ga0164311_10001101_pt1 | contig 12916 bp, 5 predicted proteins | sample GuaBasSedimGuay2_FD_121796 | JGI IMG/M metagenome (GOLD analysis project Ga0164311, IMG submission 121796) | Subseafloor sediment microbial communities from Guaymas Basin, Gulf of California, Mexico - Guay2, Core 4569-9, 9-12 cm | ecosystem: Environmental > Aquatic > Marine > Hydrothermal vents...
ATACCGGTTTAACCGGTTTATGGGTGATTTGAAAAGGCAATAAACCAAAATAGATTTCTAAAGTGAGCCACCTTTCTTGTTCAAACTTTATTTCATCTTGTGCAGCCGAAAGTTCCGATTCAGTCAAATGATTTTTAAGACGCGCCTCGATCTGTGCGACACGCTGCTTACTGTCTTGAGTCAATTTATCCAGCGGATCGCTTGCCCTACTTATTAAAGAGGGTTGGATAGATTGAGTCGCATGATAAAACCATATAAAAAATAAGCTATTAGACCAATTTTGTACATTTTTATTTAATTTTTCCAAGGGTTGATGCAATTCAAGTGCTGCTTTTTTTTGACTCGGTGCTAAAACCAATTTTGCTAATCGCTCAATTGTTTCTCCTATCGTATCTCCTTTTAAAAAAGGAATTTCACTCATCCCTTTCAAATCCTCCCCTTTTGAAAAAGGAGTATTGGGAGAAATTTCCAGTTTCCTTTCAATATCCAACCACTCAATCCAAATACGCAATGGCTCAGACACTTGCTCAGGAGAAAGACGACTGGCTAAAGTTTTAAGTTTAAAGAGTTGCTCTTGATCATCGTTTTGCCAATGTTCCCGTATAGCCACATACAAAAAATCAGATATTTCTTGAGGTGCTAAATACTGATTTATACCATGCCACCTTTCCCAAAGTATATTAGTCAACGCACCTGGATTATTTGCATAGGCTTGTTTTAGTTCCAATAAAATCGCTAACTGTTGTTCTTTTTCATCAGCCCCCCCACTTTGTTTAAAACGTGCTAAAGATTGCCCTGCCGCTTGCCAACTTTTTGCGCCGATATATTCCTCGGTTTCCTTATACCATGCCCTGTGTATAAACTCTTGATAATACTGACGAAAATCAGGCACGGGATCATACCAACATAAGCTGATCGCATGAGCCGCTTCAAAATAATCTAAAGCTGTCGCGTGTGTATTAGCTAACAAAGTTTCCGATAACTCAAACCATTCGTTTTGGCGTTGCGCCACCATCTGTTCAACTTTAATTAAAAAAATAGGCGGTAATTCGCTTAAAGGCGGTAATGTTTGTCGAATTTTTTTCCAATTTATCCACCACTTATTGGCTTTTAACATATCCCTGAATTTTTCTGCTTTTGCCAATTGACTAAGTTGATACAACTTATGTTCATATTTGGCAAGTTTTAGGTAAGATTTCACGTCAGTGCGACTGGCTTTTCCAACGGCTTGATATTGTTGACAAATATTTAAAAAATTCTCAAAATCCCACTTTTGTAAAGCGACATCGAAGCTAAATTGTTGACTGCCTTGCGCTATTTCATCTTGCAGACACAATGCCCGTTCATGTTTTGGATAATCATTTAATATAAGCGTCAATTGCTCTGTTGCCCATTGGAAATCTTCAAGGGTGGGATAGTCTGTCGCGGGATGAATACGTTGTGAAATATTATCCAATTGCACCCAAACTTTTTGGTAACGAGCCATGTCATTTTGAAAAGTCTGGGGAATGACAAATGATTCTATCTCCTGTGCCGGAAAATCCGCCCCCATTTTCAAGGTGCGCCATATTTCTATCAATTGAGCTATCGCATCAATACGGGTTGTCAATACTTTTTCGATAAAGGGAGGCAGTTTTACCTTATCTTCTTGAAGTTGATTAAAAATATTATCCAATACTTCTACAGAAGTGGCTGACTTGATGGCAGTATCATTATATTTTTGGTATGCAGCTATCACCTCATCAAACCAAGACGATTCTAACGGGATTTCTAAACAAGATGGCGTATTATATTGTTCCCAAAATTCACGAACTGCTTTTAAATTGCCACAATTTTTAGCTTGTTCAGTCAAAAAGGCAGTGATATAAAATTTTTTTAAGCAGGCTTGGATTTGCAGTTGTTTATCAGCGGGGATAGGAAATTGTTGAGATTTAAATTGTTGCAACGCCAATTGTTGTGCTACCAACTGTCGCACCTCTATCCAGGTTTCGGGCATTTTTTTATTAACACAGAGTGCTAACAACCTGTCTAATTCACGAATATCACAGGCGACTTCCGTGATTTTATCTTTAAGAATAGCAACATCATCATGTAAACTCGCTGCAGGAACCCCCAGTGTTTCAAATAAACGCCAAGCTTCATCAATTAAGCCATTTTTCAGCGCAGCATCAATTTCATCTTTTTGCTGTTGATATTTTTTCTGAAATAACATTGATTGCCATTCTTTTAATGCAGGAATCAGTGCCTTTTCAAAATCGGGGTGTTTATGCACCGCAGCTACCTGCGCCGTAATCCAATCATTTTCATTGGGTTGAACCGTTGCGATTTCATTTTTAATCCACTGTTTGAGTTCCGCGATAACTTCATTGCGGAAAAGCTTTCTGGCTAACTCAATCCTTCTTGATTTTATCTGTTCAAATAAATTGTTCAAAAAAGATTTAAGGGTTGGATGAGTTAAAGAATTAATATCTATCCATTGACTACGTAATTGGCGTGTTTTTTGATCTTCTAATGGTTCAGAAAAGGAGTCAGTGGAATAACGAAGGAGTCTATCGTGTGCTTTTTCCGCAATGGGTGTACCATGCGCTTCTTTGATTATTTCTTGAAGCAAATCTTGGGCTTTTTTCCGTTGCTCGCGGCTACCACCTAAGAGTACCTCAGCTTGATTAAATTTATCTTGCCATTTTTGATTTGACATGTTATAAATAGGGCTTGTGGAATGCTAATTGATGAGGAATAATGTGAAAATTGTGAAATGTTGTATGCCAGACAAAAGATTCGTTTTGCCCGAATTATTATCACCTATCAATAAGGTAATTGGATTAAGCGTTATCGTCGTTGATTGATGAGTTTTGTAGTTGATGAGGGTAATCTGATTAAACATAGTATTGAAATCTCTCTGTAGCCCACCTTCATCCGTCAAAGTTATTATGGTGGGCAATAAAAAGACATTGCCCACCCTACATCTTTACATCTCAAAATTATTTTACAACAACCTGAGGTCCCGGATAAATTAAATATCGCCCTTTTTCGGGAAAATAAAAACGTAACCGATATTCACCGGGTCCCACATTGATTTGCTGATCACTGATAGATAAAACCTCCGCAGCCAATACACCTTTATTTGGCAACCAAAAAGCATATTTCACAGGTGCCCTCCGTTGAGAAACTGGATTTGTCGCCAGATTAAGCAATTCTCCCTGTTTTAATTCAATATTAAGGGGTTGCTTCAGAAACGCTTGGATGGAAGCAAAATTTTGAGTCAACCAAACTTGATCCCCTTTGCCAACACCACCGACTCCCAAATGCGTAAACTTTTTTCGCAAAATATTTTCCCGATGCCCAGGGCTATTCATCCATCCATTCACCGCTCGCTGCGCCAATTCATCTACCTTAGAAAAATCCCACCCATTTTGGCTCCATATATTTTCGCCTGTTGTACCAATCAAGCCACGATGCACAATAGCGACTCTATCTTGTGGCGTTCTACCTTCAGGATTGGCATGATCGAAAAATTGACGCACAAACATATCTAAGCTATGCGTTCGCGCCGCTTTTTGGAGCAAGTCTTCGTGTTTTAAGGGCTTTAATCTTTTCTGACGGCGTTCCGCATTTGTCAATTCAAGCACCCGCTGCTCTACTTGACTCAGAAAAGTGGCTCCATCAGGCGGCTGTTGGTTCCAATCATCCGCTTTTGTACTATACTGAATCATGATATCTGCTGCCGTTACTTGGGTTGGAATACCCTTTGGCATGGGCGGTGCTATGAAAGCAGTATTCCCAATCCCGCCCGTATCCGGTGGCATGATGATACCAATTGAACTAAATACTGGATTCAGCCAAAGTATCCCTGCTAAAATCACGCCTTCAAAGAAAGCTAACCATGCGATGGTTTTCATTGTGTTATTCTCCTCGTTGTGGTTTCCTAAGCCTACGCTTAATCGCTGCATGTCATATACAACACATCGTATTCATTACCCTTTCTATGTTCACAAAACTCTTTTTTTGGCTTTAAACTTTCCGTTTTACAAAAAAAACCTTCACAAGAAACCGATAAGTTTTTATAACAAAAGGTTAAATTGGCATATTGGGGGCGACTACGAGGGCGAATTTTGCAATTGAAACTTTCAAAAATAGCCTCTTTTGCGGTAATATCGACTAATTTGGTAAATAGTTTGATGTCAGAAAAGCAGTTATTAATCACTTGCGTGCTTTCTTGAATCACATCCTCTGCTTTTTCCTTCCTATTTGACAAAAGTTTTTCAACGACAGAATTGACGATGTATTTTTCAACCGCGTATTTATGAACCGCGAAATCAATAACCCGCACCAATCCATTATCTTGTTGGGTGATATATTTTTCAAGTGCTTCTAAGTCGGAATGCTCTTTTGAAAAAGGTGTTGATGAAGTATTTAAATAAGTTTCTGAAGGAATATAGCATAGTTTAAAATCAAAACCCGCTTTGCCCAGTTTTTCAAAAAGTATAAAGTCATCTTGTTTAATAACAATTTGGTTATCTCTTCTTTCGCCTTTAATGTCTTACCGTTTTCGTCGGTAAAATCCAGTTCTAAGTTATCAAATAGTTTATAATTTTTGATGTTAAGTTTTCTGATTTTCATTTTACCCTTTCTTTGGTGATAATGTGAAATGTTCAACCTTGTGCAAGCTTAAACCTTCATCCGGCATATCTCACCCAATTCTATTGCCACGCAGATGGATTATAAACGATAACAACCATATCACATTTTGCAAATTTATCACTTATTCCATAAGTTTCTACATCGACAATAAACTTATTATTGCCTTGATTCTCCCGTTGCTGTTTGACGCGATCTTTAACAACGCGGAGTTTCGTTAGCAAAGGATCAGGTTGATATTTTTCTTTACAATCTGTCGGTGTAGCTGCCAGTAATGTCGGTGAGGAAAACTGTATGTTCAATTCAGGTAATCCAACAAAAACGGCACACAACATATCTGTTATAATCCGTAAGTGTGTTTCTAACTCCTTTAAATATTTATGATCGGGATAATAAGTCTGTAATAGGGTAGCGGCACGGAAAACCTTGTGTAACCAAGGGGTTGTTAAGCCGTTGTAAAGTTTAGTATCAGTGCTAAACTGTTTCTGTCTCGTAATTTCCAAATAATCCGTTATGATCTTGTCCATATAAAGTGCCTCTAAGCACGCTTTTAATTCAGCATCGCCTTGATGTTGGATATTCGTCACCGCTATTTGGCAAGCGATAATTTCCCCAAGGAGATTATATTTAAACCAAGTGCGTATATCTCGTTGTTCGGTAATTTTTTTCTGCCATTGGGAAAGTTGCTCAATGGTTTTTTGCACCGGTTGAGGCAGGTAAAAATGCTCAAACAACAAACTTTCATAGATTCCTTCCCGTTGCCCTACCTCTTGATAAATCGTTACCAATTGAGTGGCTTTGTCATAAACAGAATCTGCCTTTGGTAACTTAAAGTCGGTAAAAGTCTTATTAACTGTATCAAAAAATTTAACCAAGCGCGTGGGAATCCAATCTTTTTCACCAGAAAATGTCATCCATGCCTTATCCATTTCGGCTAATTTTACTTGGTTATCCCAATGATTTCTCATTAATGCTTTGAACTGATTATCAACCGATTCTTCATGTAATTGGAGTTTCTCGAACCCTTCCATTTTAACTAATTCAAGAAATTGAGCAAATCGACTGACAGATTCATAGATAGAGCTTTCTTCACTTGAAAAGTCTTTCCAAGACTGATAAACCTTGTTGAGCTCTTCACGGTCCCTCATTAACTTTTTGAACCGGTCATCAACAGAGCCTTCTTGTAAATTAAAAGCATCAAAAGCCTCCTTTCTAATTAAATCTAGGAATTCTTTAAAGCGAGCGACCGATTGATAAATATCCCTTTCCTCACAGGAAAAGTTTTTCCAAGAATGATAAAGCTTGTTGAGTTCATCTTGGTCCTTTTTATGGATTTTAACCATTTCCGAGAGTCGCTCATTAACCGATTCTCCTTGGAATGGCTCAAGAACATCCTTAGCGATTTTCAAGAACCCATCTAATTGAGTGGCTAACTGGGAACTGATAGACGTAGGAGTGCCTTCACTAGAAAAATGGTGCCACGCTTTATTAACTTCGCGTAATATTTTTTGAAACTGATGTAGTTCAAACAAGTAATCCCGTACAATTTGAGGTGCCGTTTTGTCATCGTTGAGAAAAGTTTTAGTCTCATCTTTCGTTTTTAGTGCTAGAAAGCGAGAACCTACGTCGCTTTCATTTTTGAGCTTTCAGACAATTTTAGATAAATCAGTCGGAATGTTAGCCATCGTGACTTCAACTGATCCAGGTTGAAGAAGTTTATTAAACTCTTTCAGCAAAGATTCAACATTATGGGATGATTGTTCAACGCCTTTGAGCAAAGAATCCGCTTCAGAAGGACTTAACTTAGTCAGTTCTTTTTCTACTTCAACTAAAACTTGTTGAAGGTTATTCTCAGAACTCAATGTTTGCCCTGTAATTTTTTTAATCAGTGGCGCAAATTGAGTGAATAGTTGTGAAGCACTGAAAAATGTTTCGGTGCCTAAGCCGATAAGGGCAGATAAGCGTTGCAATTCTTCATTAAGAAATTGTGGATCATTCCTAAATGGAAAACTTTGTTGGGGAGTCAATTCCGTTTTAAGGTTTTGAACCTGTTCTGAACTTTTTGTTTCAGATTCAGAACGTTCTTTATCATCAGGAGACACTTTACCCTTTCCATCAAGTTGTTCTTTCCAGTACTTATCTCTTGCTTCCAAAAGTTCCTTTACATCTTCGGTAGAAACGGAACCGGATAAAGTAAATCCATCCTGGTTATTTTCACAATATATTTTTAAACTCTTAGTACCGGAAACGTTTTCAAAACTTATGACTGTTCCACAGCTTTTTACATTCTTATTAAGCATAAAAACCTTCTTCTTTTCAAAAACAAATAGGGCAACCACCAACACGAGCGACAAAATAACAACACCCAACCAAAATATTTTTGGTGAAACACCAATTAACTCTGGAATCCAAATCCTTATTTGTTTGTCTTGTGCTGTTTGTACTTCTTGAACGAGCGTATGGTATTGCTCAAGGTTTGCATTTAGCAGCCCTATTTCCTTATCCTTATTATTGAGTGTCGCTTTAGTCGATTCGAGCTGATTATTCGCGTGGAAATACACCGGTAATGAAACATGCACTGCCCTCGCAAATTGATATAATTCGCCTTGACTCTGCCGATCAGTAAAAATTTTTCTAGCATCAGAAGATAATTCATAATGCAAGATATTCTGGTTGATTTCAAACTTTTCTTCCAGTTTGGCAAGCTCATCGATGCCTCCTATTTTTAACTTAGGGGCAGTGATAATCGTTTTAATCACAAGAACGGAATCATTTTCAATATCAAAACGACTCCCTAACCACTCCTGAATCTGTTTTCCAATTTTTTCCTTCTTATACGTTAAGAAGGAACCGGCTAATATTTTCCCATCAGCAGTATTGTCTCTGTTGGTTAAAGTCAACTGGTTATTCTTGTATTTACCATACATACAAAAATAACGTTGTTTAGCACCCGTCGTTAAATCCAAAATCAAACAACGTGCTACTTTATTGCCAGGCGTTTCCAAAACTTCAGCAAAAGAGAGCGTTGATTTACCGTCAGCAGCGTATACTACCGTCCCTAGACTCATCATCAACATAGCTAAGCCCATGATGGTGGTTATTCCCCACTTCAAGTGCCCTAAGATAATGTTATTCAATAGCGTATGTTTCATCATAATTTACCCATTATTCGTTTCTGGTTTTAAGAGAATTTCCCCAATTGGCCAAGGTGGTCTCGTTGGTGTTTGACCAACAGAACCCAGTGCCTCGACTCCCTCAGGGCCATGACCATCAGTGTTTTCAAATGTGATGGTTTTTTTACCCTTTGGTGTTATTTTCTCCTTTACAATTAAAGTGGGGTCATCCGCCCAGTGCTTTTCCCGCCTATGCGTGGCTATCTTTATGTAAAAATGCTTGTTCCACGAATCGAAATCTGAGCGTGGGTGGGGATCAGTTAACGCAAATTGGACTAAGGTGAAAAATTCGGTATTGCTCAAATCAATCCCCGTTTTCCATTCGTCGTCTCCGGCTTTTATCAATCTCTTTTCATCGTCAAGAAAAATTCCTAATTGTGCCTGTCGTGGTTGCCCTGTTTTGAATGTTTTTCTATGTAAAACTTGCCGAGCAATTGCCCCTCTGACAACAGCTTCTTTAGCTGTTTGGCTGTTTCTAAGAAAATCGTCAGGTTTGGCATTTGGAAATTGCGCCCATATTTTTTCACGTAACCCTGGCCATAATGCGCCTCGTCCTGAAATAACCACAGTATTGACTTCCTCTTTGCTTATTTCCGCACCGTTAACTAAGTCAGTGGGTACGATTTCAGTGATAAACTCTATGAATTCTCGCATAGGTTTATAATCATGCACTTCATTAGCAGGAATGCAAAGATAAAGCACACCATGGGAGGACAAAATATGCAGCCCTTCTGAAGGTGCTTCATCAAAAGCATAAGGATCATTCTCATTCTCATCTACCTCATTCTCATCTACAGCGGTAACGATACCCGTCGTTCCACGTACATTTCCTATTCTAACACAAAATGGATTATCCTTTTCTCCCCAAGTTGGGATACTTTCTGAATTTTCTTGTTGCTTGGTTATTCTAATAGCTATCCATAGATCATTTATCGCACTACGATGACTATTCTCATCGCCCTCTTTTAAGTGTTCACTGACAATAGGATAATGGTAATAATCGGGATTAAGCACATCACTATCTTTAAGCGATTCATCAATCAGACGCGCCAAAATACTATCCAGATGATTTCCCGCAATGGGAACTCCCAGGCTATTTTTGACATGCCAGTATGTTGGAGATAACTTTTCTTGGTCCCATTCTACATAAACCAGCGATAAATCTATCGTGCCAGCACCGAAATCATAAACCAGTATATGCTCTGATTTGAGGGGTGAATAATCCGGTTGAGCCATACGTTGACGGCAATAATAATTAGCTACCGCATCAGATTCACTCAGTAACTGAATACGCTCATCAGGCAATGCGATATTTAATCGTTCAGGTTTACATAATGCCTTAGCAACAATGGTATGTAGTCGTTCTTGATGCCAGTCACTAAACGTATTGGGATGGCAGATGACGACACGACCAACTTGAGAATTCGGAAAAACTTTAATATAGGCTTCAACGAGGGCGGCGAAACCAGATTCAACCGTCTTCTCAAGCGGTACCTGCATTTTTTCTATCTGTTTATTTCCGCCCTCGTCCTTGACCGTTTTTTGCAGTGGAATAATACGACTATTTGAGGGCAGAGATAACCAACTTTTGAGGGAGAAAATAATTCGACCTGACTCTTGTTCTATTCTTGTCCTTGTCGCGGGGAGCGATAAAAATTGAGGTTCACCAGGGCATGGTAACTCTTCTCCAACGTTATAAGCTGGAAAACCAGGTTTTACCGAACTATCGGGATTATCTCCGCGCCGTAAGTCCGCATCACAAGCGACATAACTGGGCAGTAGACACTTTGAATTTTTTTCAAGGTTATCCATATCGTAATCCGCTAGATTGAGATATTCATTGTCTTCATTTTCCTTAACTTTTTGCAAGGGCAATAAAAACATCTTATCTCCCCTACCAATCGCCACTGTAATCGCTGAGGTACCAAAGTCAATGCATAACCAATTTGGATGTGGCAAATTTTCTAGCCCGACAGTATTGTGGAGGGTGATTTGACGAGAAGTTTTCAGGCCAGAATCATTGGTAATCTTTATATAAAGCTTGATAACGACAGTCAGTGCATGTTCATCAACCAGACGCGCCCCAGCAATGTCTTTAATAATCGTCGTGTCTAGTCTAACCGCATAAGTTTTAGCCTCTTCACCTTCCTTGATTTCAATGGAGTCGCTCATGATGGAAGTACCATCCGTTCTATCAATGAGTTGGATAAGATCAGAAAATTCATCGTCATCTTTAAGTTTAATCGCCCTTTCCGTGTCATCATTAATTTCAAGCTCACTATTGATAGCCACTTTAACCAAACCCCGTCCCGATTTGCCGGTATTTCCGATTTTAATTTCAAAAAGGGGTTCAGCTGAACTTTCTTCATCAAAACGAAGGATGTCATAATCCTTTAATTTGAATATATTATCCGCTAAGGGTTCGCTATTTTCCCCTTGGACGCGAGGGAATCCATCTTCTTTTCCCCAATAAATGGAAGAGTCCTGATTAAATTGGATAATGGTGAGTTCAATATCAGCCTGAGTTTTATCGCGGAATAATTTAAATGAATGAGGTCCTAATTCTGAATGAGCAGCAAACTCGCCATCCAAACGAAAGGCATATTCTTTATTCGGAAAATCTGGATTCGGCACATAGTCGCCATCACATTGAATATAAACCTTTTTTTCAGAATTTGTTTGCAGCGGTAAGACGGTTAATTGTTTATCCCCTTCAATGGCGATGACCTTGGATTCTATCTCAAAATTTTGGCGAAACGCCTTAACGGTGAAATAATCTTGAAAGGGATCTGCAAAGCGGTGTCGCGCACCACTGGCAAAGTTCAGGGTGCCAACTAAGACTTTTTGCCCTAACTCGAAATGGCACTTTTCCTCTATCGGACGATAAGTCACTCGCGGTGGCGTTGCCCTTTCTGGCATCAGCTCAAGCTGAAGGGCAATTTCTTGCTGTAGCGATTTGTTATCCCAAGTCATCTCGAACCAGCCCTTAATGGATAACGACGTAGATTCGTCGGGTTCAAAATCGGTAATCGCTTCGCTGTTGAGAAAAATATTAAAAGTGCTTTCATCAGTAACCGTTTGGGTGATTTGACGACTCAATTGGGCTTGCTTTTCTACGTCAAATCCCAACGGCGCGATCTCAATATTAAGCGATAACCCATGTTTTTTTAATGCCTCATAAGCTAAAGACAAAGTTGCCTGACGATGCGGTTGACTGGGTTTTTCAAGTAAGTACATCAGCCAAGGAACCGTTCCTTCATTAGTCAGCGTTAAGGTACCGATTAACAAGCGGTTGCCTGGTTGTTGATTAAAATCCATTTTTATATCATGTTTAGGTATCCATTGTAGAGCCGGCTCAAAGGGATATTCAGAATAGCGTCTATGCAGCCAGATAAATAAAATAGTGCCACTAATAATAAGGATAATAGTGGAAATAATAAGAGTCACCAGCCAAACTTTATCTCTCCAGCTTTCGATGCGTTGTCGCGCCGCTTCTTGAGTGAGACCGTTAACATCGCTCGCGGTCCATTGTTTAAGCAGGGTTGGGTTATCCAAAACAACGTGGGGAAAGAAAGTCGCTGCAGGGATTTCCAGCGACGCAACCGGGCTGATCTCAATCTTTTTCCAATTCGTTTCAACTAGATAATGATCATAAAGGTTGCCCGTATCATAACGAAAATTGACTTTAATGTTAATCTTTCCCGCTTGTACAGGTTCATCATCCAACATGATAGACAGTTTTGGCATAATCACTTTGAACAATGGGACGTGATACGTGCCATCTGCCTCTTTTGAGCAAACGTCACAATTATTCAGAAAGATGGTTTGGTTTTGCGGAAAATCGTGCTTGCCAAGCCCCCAAGTATTTTCTTCGTGATCAGCAAATTGGATTTGCACATTATCTGGACGTAGTTCCTCAGCAGTTTTGATACGAAGCACAGCCCTATCATCCCCGCCCACCTGGACCATCAACAATTCTTGGTTAGAAATAGCTAAACGATCTAATTTTATCTCCCTTGGAAAATTAAGGTAATCACTGACATCCGGGAACGTTGGTAAAAATTCGGTCATTCGATAAACTAACGGGTATGCTCCTTCCCCAAGCGTGTCTTGATTATCCTTTCGTCCACCCGCTAAGAATCGGCTTGGATCTTGAGTATGCACTGTAAATATACCATCTTGCGATCTTGTGAGGCGAAATTTTTCTATCACTTTACTAACTAAATGGAGAGCTTCTGCTTTATCTTCCACTTTGGTATATAACCAATGTTCTAACTCTCTACCAGGATCAAACCGATTATTATGACCATCATTACTCAATAACAACAAAACCGTTTCGGAAAAAAATAAATCCGGATCAAGTTTGCTTTGAACAAAGGGCAAAATAAGCGATTCCGCTGTAAAAATAGGCGAAACTTTGCTCTGAAAACGGCATTCATTCTTGGCAACTTGACTTAAAAATTTTTCAAATTTTTGTTTATCTAAATCACTCGGCACGGTTTCCCAATGAAATAGATATTCTGGCAAAACGGATAAACGATCACGCTGGCATTTTCGAGGTGATTGCGGCAAGCCAAAGAATACCAGGGATAAGTGATCGGTGCCGGGTTTATAGGTAGGTAGGGCGGCACCTATGTTTTGGTTTTTTTGAACGCCATAAAATAAGATATCCGGCAACGTTTTTTTGATTCGCGGGAAATGTGTTTTGAAGTCTTTAGAATCATCAATCAAGACGATAAAATGTGTGCCACCAGACGAGGCAACGGTGGCACTCGCCATGAATAGCGTCAATAGGAATAAGATTTTTTTGATGGTGTTCATGAGTTATTAGTCAACTGTTTCAATTTTTCAGCCACAAAATGTAAAAAAATACGAGGATAAACGCGCCAATTACCATTTTCATCGCTTATAACGAAACCGTATTTCTTTAGTTCCTTAATTTGCAGTCTAAAATTTACCCGTTAGTATATATATATGGTATTATTTTTGCTACGCGCGCTTCTATAATAGATGTTCAGGTAAATAACTTCCAAAAACTTGTCAGGTATCCAAGACCTGACAGGTTTATAATAGAAATTATTTATCTGAAAAACGATATATAATAA
>Ga0164311_10001108_pt1 | contig 12890 bp, 8 predicted proteins | sample GuaBasSedimGuay2_FD_121796 | JGI IMG/M metagenome (GOLD analysis project Ga0164311, IMG submission 121796) | Subseafloor sediment microbial communities from Guaymas Basin, Gulf of California, Mexico - Guay2, Core 4569-9, 9-12 cm | ecosystem: Environmental > Aquatic > Marine > Hydrothermal vents...
CAGGTGAGAGCATCGAGAGTATCTGCCGCACCTTGAAAAGATCAAGAGTCTGGTTTCACAAGTGGTGGCGACGCTACCTTGAATCGGGACCGGAAGGTCTCTATGACCTAACCCGCGGCAACCACCTGGTGGTGAATCGGACACCACCACATATCGAACGAGCGGTGATCAGTATTCGGCGTCGGCTAGCCGCGCGAGCTATACCTCAAACTCGTTACAGCCAAATCGGTGCGGCTCAGATCCGCGCTGAGTTGGAAACGCTGGGGTACACGCCATTGCCTAGCTTACGCACGATCAGGCGCATCATCACCCGTGCGGGGTTGTCCTGTCCACCGCTGAAACTGTCGCCGCGCATCGCGCGTAATGATTATCCAGGACCTCAGGCGCGAGACTCGAATCACGTGCATCAGGTCGACGTTGTCGGGCCACGCTACCTGAAGGGAGACTCGACCCGCTACTACTTTCTGGTCTGCAAGGATGTCTTTGACCAGTCCGTCTACATGGAATTTGTCGATAGCCGCAAGATGGACGGCATTATGAGCTTCTTGGTACACGCTTGGCAGCACCTGGGCTTGCCAGAGAAGGCGCAGTTCGATAACGGGCGTGAGTTCTGTGGCTTTGGCTATACGTCTCGCTTTCTCAGCCAGGTTATCCGCTTGTGTGTACGCTTGGGTGTAGAGCCGGTCTTCATCCCAAAGGGCAAGCCGCAACGCAATGGCTCGGTCGAGAACTTTAACGGTTGGCTCCAGCCCTTGCTCTTGAGCCGTCCGTTTCGTCGACCTTGTGATGTCCGCCGCGAGCTACGCCGCTTGGTGACCACAGTCAACGAGCAACACGTCTACGTCAAACTCGGTGGACGTACAGCGGCCCAGTACCGGCGCAGCAAGCAACTGCGCAAGCTGACAGCTGACTTCACAGTAGAGGGTAAGCTGGCTGTCACTGTTGGAAAGGTCACCTTCATCCGGCTAGTATCTGTCCAAGGCACCGTCCGCGTTCTCGGCCAATCCTTCAAGGTAGGCAAGCGCCTCAAGTATCAGTATGTTAAGGTTACCATCTACACCAAGTATCAGAAGTTGAAGATTTACTACAAGGGCAAGTTGATCAAAGAATTCTCGTATCCATTGCCCAGACGATAGACAGATTGTAAACGATGTGCTGGCGGTTATCAATGACAAAATGTAAGCGATGCGCTGTCCGTAAATTTGTACCGCATGTAAGCCGTGTTATGCTGTCCTATCGCATCTAGTATAGAGAGAGATTGCATCACCTTTACTGACTCTACACTTTTTGGACCGGCCCAGTTAAAATACCGTGTTCCCAAGCATCGGTCGCAACTTTGCTAATCAGGAGATCAAAATGTCTGGTTTTGCCGTCATATACAACCGCCACACACCACTCGCTCCCCAGGACGAAAAATTTACAACCTTTCGACGAGATGTGGTCGACTTTAAACAAGTGGGAGGCAACGTCCATAATGCCGTCGGATCGCACTGCGCGGCGGCCAAATTCGATACACCCTCTACGCGGCATCACGCTATTGTGCGAGACGCACAAACCACCGCCTGGCTGATCGCGACAGGTACAGTGCTTCACGAAAACGCCGCACCCGACTGGGGACTGGACAACCTGCTGCGCGACTATTTGGAAACCGGGCAGCGTGTTTTGACCGACCTCGATGGCACATTCGCCCTGGCTATCTATGATCCTCACACCAACAAACTCATCGTTGCTACCGACCCAATGGGCTTTACCTCGGTTTTCTATGGCCAGCAAAATAATCGCACATACGTGGCAACGTCAGCATTGGCGGTAGCAAAAGCTGTGCATGCATTGCCGGACGAATATGGCGTCTCCCACTATTTGAACGTCGGCTGCGTATACGGAACGATCACTCTATGGAGCAACGTCCGCCGTTTGCCGCCAGGCACACTTTTAGAGATCACCCCCACAGGCGTGACAGAGATACACTATTGGCGACCATCTCTGGACCCGGCAGTGATGAAACTCTCCCTCGCCGACACCATCGACTATACCGAGGCGCTCTTCTCGCGATTGACAGCGCGCCATCTCACATCCGAAGCGCCTATGTGGGCAGACCTGACAGCCGGCTTTGATTCGCGCCTGGTGACAATGTTCCTCGCCCAACAAAGCGTGCCCTTCCGTGCCAGTTGCCAGGGGCCTGTCGATTCGCCAGATGTGCTGATCTCTATGCGGATTGCCAAATCCTTAGGATGGGACTACCAACATCACATCTTGCCCGATGACTGGGGACAACAACGCCCTGCATACCTTGCGCGTGTTCTGGGCAAAGCGGATGGACACCTCGACGTATTCAAGCAGAGCAGTGTGATATGGGACCAAGATCAGCGCGCGCCCTACGCTACCACCTCCGTTTGGGGCCTCGGTGGTGAAGTGTGGCGCGGCACAGTTTGGAAACAAGAATTCTGGAATACAGGGCGGACCCGTACCCCGAACTATGACCGGCTACTCTCCTATCGGGTGATGCCATCTCTCGACCCCACGCTTTTTCGCGACCCTCAATGTGCAGCGCGGGTGCGCAGCGGAGTCAAACGCCACCTCAAATCTATCGGCGATGAATTTGCCGACTGGCCCAACACAGCACAACTCGATCGAGTTTTTACCTACAAGGCTACAGGTCGTTCTGGTGCGCAAATGTCGGCCGTGATGGGTCTACAGCGGGTACTCGCGCCGCTCAATTTTAAAGAGAGCATTTCGGCAGCGATGTCCATCCATTTCCGCTGGCGACAGCACAGCCGTCTGGTTCGTCACCTGATGGCGCGTGTGAATCCCGAACTGGCCGCTTTCCCCACTACCGATGGCGGCCCGGCCCTGCCAATGTGTCTGAGCAATATTACCAAGTTCCGGCGCTACTGGATTTCTATTGGCAAGCAACTTGTCCGCAAAGCCTCTCAGGCGACCCTGGGGTATAGCATCCTCCCGCCATTGCGTGATGAGTTTGATAGCTACCCATTGGCACGCTGGCGACGTGAGACATTGGATATCCTGGCTCGCGACAACATTCTGAACATCAAGACAATGCGCTCGGCGGCGCTTTACGATCCGGAGCGATTGGCTGCATTTTTACAAACAGCCCGCAACGATGACTTTAAGCAAGAGCCGCTGTTGAGCCGCATCATCACCGTCGAAATGGCCCTCCGCACACTGGATACCGCGTTATGATTGCTCAGAAGAACTCGAAAATGTCCGATTTACACCCTACCCTTGCATATATTACACAGACATATCCTGCGCTAACCAACACCTTTATCTACCGCGAGGTGTTGGCGCTGGAACGGCGCGGCTTTGACATTGCTGCCTTTGCGATCTGGAAACCTGACAAACAAAAACTCTCCCCCGAGTCCAGACTATTGGTGGATACCACCACCTATGTCTTTCCTCTTCGCTGGGGTGGTTTGCTCAAAGCGCACCTGCGTTATCTGCTCAACCGCCCGCGCAAATACCTGGGTACGGCCCTGTTCGCGTTCACCCGACCTGGCGAATCCTTGTCCAACCGCAAGCGTACCCTGGGTCACTTTATTGAAGCGATCTACCTGGCCCCAGAGATGGAGCAGCGCGGCGTGCGCCACATCCACGCCCACTTTACCATCAACGCCGCCAGCATTGCACTGATACTTGCTCGATTGCTGGACATCAGCTTTAGCTTTACCGCGCACAACATCTTTTTCACCGACCGACTCTTGATCACTGACAAACTCCGCGAGGCGCGATTCATCGTCGCAATCTCCGAGTTCAGCCGCCAATACCTGATGCGTCTGCTCCCCGGTGAAAAGATCGGCGACAAAATCCACATCGTCCACTGCGGCCTGCAACCGCAAACCTTCACGCCGCCCACCGAGAGACCCGCCAACGACCTCCCCGTGATTCTCTTTGTGGCCCAGTTCGCCGAACGCAAAGGCGCTCCCTACCTCGTTGAAGCCTGTCGCATCCTGCGCGACCGTGGCGTCCGCTTTCGCTGCGTGATCATCGGCGGCGGGCCGCAGTTGGCGACAGTGCAGACCCTGGTGGCACGCCATGACCTGACAAATTGCGTGGAGCTCACCGGCCCGCTCTTCCAGGAGCAACTCAAGCCCTACCTGGCCCGCGCCGACGTATTTGTCCTGCCGTGCATCACTGCCGCCAACGGTGACATGGATGGCGTGCCGGTCTCGCTGATGGAGGCGATGGCGACAGAAATCGCTGTCGTCTCGACGACCGTTTCCGGCATCCCCGAACTCATCCAGGACGACGAGAATGGCTTTCTGGTGCCGGAAAAAGACTCCGTTGCCCTGGCCAATGTCCTCCGACGGTTGATTGAGGATCCCGCACTACGCATCCGACTGGGACAGAACGGACGGCAAAAGATCGTGCAGGAATTCGACGTGCATAAGAACGCCGAACAACTGACAATTCTGTTCGAGAGGTACGTACAATGAACCGCGTCCCATCTCCTGTCTCAGTGCTCGTCACTTGGGATATCGACCCTGACAGTTGGTTGTCTGTCGAGACAAGGCTAAAGGCATTAGAGTCAGTGCGTCAGCTCTGCGCCGCCCACGACATCTCTGCGACCTTTTTCTTCACCGCCAAACTGGCCGAGACGTATCAGCATCAGTTTGGGCCGATGCAAGAGGCGGGGCACGAGATCGGCTGCCACGGCCTGACCCACGGCAACGCGGAGAATTACGACCGCATGCCACAAGACCAGCAGCTAACCTACATCCAGCAATCAACCGAGGCATTGCAAACCCTGATCGGTGGGCCGCTGCGCACTTTTCGCAGCCCGCGCGTCAAAATCTCGGCGCTGACACTCCGCCTGCTGGCCGAGTACGGTTACCGAGCCGACAGCTCTGTCTGCTCACAGCGGATGGACGTGCTGAGTTCGAATCTGATTAACCCCGGCTGGCTCATCGCCCCCCGTCGGCCCTATCACCCACACACCGCCAACGCCTTTCGGGCGGGCGACGTGCCACTGTGGGAGATTCCCATCTCGGCAGTTATCGTGCCGTTCATTTCTACCACCATGCGCGTTTTTGGACTGGGCGCTATGAAGACCCTGTTCAAACTGCTATATTGGGAGGCACGGTATACCGGCAAACCCATTGTCTACCTGGCTCATCCCACCGAGTTTTTGGGTAAGACGGGCAACAATCCAAAAGCTTGGCGGCAGTTCGTGCGCCTCAGGGAACTCAAGCCTTCGTACATCCGCACCCACGGGCTGCGGATGCGCAATCTGTTATACATTGCCGGAGGGCAAAAACTGCTCGACTATACCAACCGGTTGTTCGCCTACATGTCCTCTTTCCCAGGGGTAACGTTCATGACCGTCAATGAATACGTCACACATCTGGAAAAAGTCAAATGAACACCATTTGAGGCAGTTTAGGCAGAAATAGCCTCGCACCAGGGCACAATTTTACTCGCGAAACACATACCAAAAAAGTTATTTTGCATGATCAAGGAGCAGCAGAATATGTCGACATCGGAACCTATATTCAAGCAACTGGGCATCAAAACCCTGTTTCTAGTGTGGGGCGCTCCACACGGTTCGCACCGCACCCAGTTGATGGCCGACCATCTCGGGATGGATGTCAAGCACATTCACATTATCGCCAGGCAGGGGATATTTTATGCCCCTTTCAAATACACCTACCAGTTCTTTGCCACATTGTTTTTTTTGATGCGTCACCGCTATCAATTGATTTTTATCCAAAGCCCGCCGATTTTCGCTGTACTTCCAGTGTATGTATATAGTTTGTTTTCGTCTGCTCGGTTTGTTATAGATGCACACACCAGGTCGGTACATGGCCCCCCCTGGGAATGGACAGCTCCATTACATCGTTTTCTTTCGCGCCGGGCTATTACCACGATTGTTACCAACATCTATCTACAAAAGATGATCGCAGACTGGGATGCCTGTGGCTTTGTATTACAAGACCCGCCCATTGATGATCCACATATCAATCAGCCGATGCAACTTGAAAGCGATGCTATTAATGTCGTGATGGTTAGTTCGGCCAGCCCTGACGAGCCGGTTAAAGAAGTTATCGAATCAGCGCGCAGCCTACCTGAAATGCACTTTTATATCACTGGCAACCACACCAGATCGAACAAGTTCCTCATAGATAGTGCTCCCCCCAATGTTCACTTTACCGGTTACCTGCGCGACGAGTTTTTCCCACTTCTTCATGCTGTTGATATCATTATGGACTTGTGTAATGAAGAGTACCAATTTCTGAGTGGAGCTAACGAAGCATTGTGGTTGGGCAAACCGCTTATTACCACCAAAGCTCCTGTCCGCGAAACATATTTTAACCGGGGTACTATCCACGTTGACAACACGGCAGAGGGAATTGGCCAGGGTTTGCGAGAAATGAAAGATCGCCTAGCAGAGATGTCTGCTGATATGCGTTCTCTGCAAGATATTCGGCGCCACGAATGGTGGGAAAAGATAAACAATCTGGCGCATCTAATCAAGCGTATTGACATCTAAAAGTGACAATGAACCTACCCGCAGCCGCAGCCACCTGTACAGGAGATGACCGTTGAGCAATCCTCTGACCAACGCCGTCAACGCCAAAGGGTCCATAGCCGCCCTGAACCGGGCGCGGTTAATCACTCGCCGCTATGGGCCATCTCCGGCCAAAATGGCGCGGGCCTTGACCCTGTTCATCGAAACGCTGCGCACATTCGACTGCGACGCCACCTTTCCCGTCACCGCTGTGACCGTCGCCCGTCACCCGGCGGTGCTGGAGAAATATCAGGCCCAGGGCATCGAGTTTGCCATTCATGGCTACACCCATGTGGATTACGCCCGTCTGGCGGCAGAAGAACAGTCAGCCCACCTGCGCCGCGCCCGCCAGGTCTTTGAGCGAGCCGGCCTGGCTGCGACCGGTTTCCGCTCGCCGTATCTTCAGGGCAACGCCGACCTGTACACCGCGCTTCAAGCGGCCGGTTTCGCCTACGTTAGCAATCAGTCAATCATGTGGGATGTGGTGGATATGGCCACTGCCGCACCGCCGGCCCGAGCTCGCTACAAACGGGCCCGCGCCTACTACGTCCCGTGGGACGCCGCCGTTCGCCTTTCTCTGCCTCGGTTCCACGGCCCGCTGATCGAGATTCCCGTCTGCTTGCCCGATGACGAGATGCTCCTCGACCGGCTGGACGGCCAATCTAGAGGGCTGGTTGTGGGAGCCTGGCAACGCATCCTGGCTCACACCTATCAACGGGGCGAACTGTTCACCTTACAACTCCACCCCGAGCGGGTCGGCCTATGCGCCGACGCGCTGACAGCCGTGTTGGCCGAGGCACGCGCCCTCTGGCCAGCGGTTTGGTGCGCTCGGCTGGATGAAATCGCAGCTTGGTGGGCAGCTCGCGATCAGGCTGTTATCGAGATCGAGGAAGCGGGCGATGATCGTTTTCGCCTGTCCGTTGCCGGCCCGACCGGGACCACTGTCCTGGTCCGTGGCATCGCCGTGGATGCGCCCACTACCCCCTGGGCTGATGGATACGTCCTTGTAATGGCGGAAACATTCATCGGGCAGGCTCCTGTGCGACCCGTCGTTGGCCTCTCACCGAGGAGCACCGCCCTGGCCGAGTTTCTCCGCCAGCAAAGTTATCTGGTCGAGACCGGTTCGGATCCCACCCGCTGCGCCTGTTACTTCGACCGCCCGGACTGGGCCGTTGGGCAGGAACGTGCTATACTATTGGAGATTGAAACTGCCCAGTACCCATTGATAAAAATAGGGCGCTGGCCCGATGGCGCCCGCAGCGCCCTGGCTATCACCGGAGATGTGGACGCGCTGACAATATGGGATTACGGCCTACGCTTTCTAGGCCACTAGAGAGGTGAAACAGCGTTCCGTTAGTGAAAGAGGATGACTGATCCAAACAGGAAACGGCTGCGTCACGTTCGATGAACACTGCCCTTGTAGCAAGATCAATGCAAATTATGTGGCGCTGGTCACACGGTTGGGGGACAAAGACTTGTCTTTTAGACTGTGAAACGCGATTGGAGACCGAGATGGATCAGAATCGACGATGGGGCAATGCTTTACCCTACTTGCTGGTTTTGCTGTTGCTGCTTTTATTTTTACCTCGCGCTTCTGTACAAGCCGGTATACCTGTTGAATTTGCAGGCAAGCGGAACTTGCAAACCTACCCTTTTCAAAGCGGCTTCTCGATTAACACCACCGATTGGACAGAGCGCAGTGCGCCGATCATCGCCGATATTGACGGCGATGGCGAAAACGAGTTACTCGCCGGCAATTGGCGCGGCCGGATATATGCTTGGACAGCGGCCGGAACACTCAAACCGGGCTTTCCCATATCTGCTTCTGGACCGATTGTCGGACACCTGGCGCTGGCCGACTTGGATGGCAACGGGGACCTAGAGATCGTGGCCGGGGTGGGCGACTATGACAACGGAGATAATGGTCACGTGTACGTCTGGCGTCCCAACGGGAATGTCTTTCCTGGATGGCCTCGGACTGTCGCTCGCTATGGCAACGACCGGCAATGCAAGATCGCTACAGTAGCCCTGGGCGACCTGGATGGAGACGGCGACCTGGAGATCGTGGCGGGTACGAACAACAATAATTTTGGCCCCGACTTTGCCCCTTACGTGCCCAATCTATACGCCTGGCATCACGACGGAACCACAGTGGCCGGCCAGTGGCCTGTGGAGGATTCCGACGACGCTGCTATTCTGGGCAATCTGGCGGTGGGAGACCTGGACGGCGACGGGCAGAACGACGTGATTGTGGCGCGCGATTACCATCGGGTTTTTGCCTACGATGGGCAGGGCAACGACCTGGCGGGCTGGCCTCGTTACACCTTTGTGCCGGAGGATGGCATATGGAATGTAGACCCACGCATCGCCCATCGCTTTTCCGCGCCCACGCTGGCCGACCTGAGCGGCGATGGCGCGCTTGAATACATCGTGGCCGGCTACCGGCGTCCGGCCGGTAGCACTACTATTTACAACAACGACTTGCTGGTGCTGCGTTCCAACGGCACACGTCTGAGCGGATGGGAGCAGCCGGCAGGCGGCAACGGAGCCTTGAGCAACAGTTACCTGATGCAGCAAGCCTCTGTGGTGGCTGACTTGGACGGCGATGGGCAGTTGGGCACTATCGTGCCCACCCTGGATGGCTGGATTCGCGCTTACCGCGTGGACCAAACTCTGCTCTGGCAATTCAACTATGCCCAGGGCAAGCTGATCTATGCCAGCGAGCCGGTCATCGGTGATATAGATGGCGATGACCATTACGAGATCGTGTTCGGTGTTTACGACCCAAAGTTCGGCGACACGCAGCCAGTCGGCGTGTGGATCCTTGAACATGACGGGGTTCCCAAAGCCAGCATACCCCTGCCGGTTGCAGAGTCGGGCGTCCTGGCAGCGCCCACCCTCGGCGACCTCGACGGCGACGGCGACCTGGAGATTGCCGCTGTCACCCCCAGAGGGTGGGTCTATGTGTGGGACGTGCCCGCGCCCTATACGCCGGAGCTGATGCCATGGCCGATGGCGCGCCACGATCTGCGCCGCACCGCGCGGTATATCGAGCTAAAACCCTCGTTGGAACGTTCGACCAAAACGGTCAGGCCTGCTGCTGCCGAGCAAGGACAAGTGTTTTTCTTTACAGTAGAGATTGTACGTACCGGGGTGGCTTTGACTAGCACCGTGCGTCTCACCGATATAATTCCCTCTGGCTTGACGTATGTCCCTGGCTCACTGGTGGCAACGTCGGGCGCGCCGGACGCCGCGCAGGCCCCTACCTTGCGCTGGACGGGACTTTTATCGGATGTAACTCGCGTGACTCTCACGTATGCGACTCAAGTAACTACGCCGAGCACTGTGGCGCGCACCAACGCCGCCACGATAGATAATGGGCGTGGGACGATACTTGTGCATCGCGCGACTGTCATTTTGAACGGCTACAAGATGTATCTACCCTTGATCAGCAGGAACTTTTAACCGTGCGCATTGTCAACACACTCGATGAATCCATTTGACGCGATGGCGATCACAGCGTCCTGGCCATCGCCGGTGACATTGATGCATTCATCTTGTGGGACTATGGCCTGCGATTTTTACAAAGATAAAGGTACAAGAGATGATGAATAACAACACCGCTACGACACACCGAGAGAGTACGTCCAAACATCACTGCATGGTAGTTCTTGCCCACTACCCTCTGGCCGAAACCCGCGTACAGCGAGAAGCCGAAGCGCTGGCGGCCCACGGTTTTAAAGTGGACGTTATTTGCCTACGGGGCCGTCAAGAAGCGCCCCAGGAACATTATCGAGGTGTTCAAATATTTCGTTTGCCGGTACGACTGAAAAAGAAAGGGCTTGCAAAACAATTCGCTAACTATGTGCACTTTTTCATTTTCGCGGCGCTAAAGCTGACTCAACTACACAGACGCCGACCTTACGACACGATCCAGACGCACAATCTACCTGATTTTCTGGTTTTTTGCGCTTTGATTCCTAAACTGAGTGGGGTCCCCGTCATTCTGGACCTTCACGATCTCATGCCCGAGTTTTACGCCGGGCGCTTTGGACAGAATAAGAACTCTTTATTGGGTCGTCTAATCCGTTGGCAAGAACGGCTGGCCTGCGCCTTCGCCAACCACGTCATTACAGTCAGCGAACATTGGCGGCAGGCACTGATTGAGCGCGGCGTGCCTGCGCACAAATGTAGTGTAGTAATGAACGTAGCCGATCAGGATATCTTTTCCCCATCAGAGGACAACGAACCGCCTCTGCCCAACCCTACCGAATTCCGATTGATTTACCACGGAACCGTCGTGGAACGGTACGGACTAGATTTGGCAATTCGAGCGGTGGATCAGGTCAGGCGCGACATCCCAAACGTTCGTTTCACTATTCTGGGGAGAGGAAATCACGTAAACACCCTGAAGCAAATGATTCGAGAACTCGATCTCGATGATCACGTTATCATGCACGACGAGTTGCGTCCGGCAGAAGAACTCCCAAAAATCATTCGAACTGCCAATCTTGGCATTGTGCCTTATCGGAATGATGTCTTTACCGATGGCTTGCTACCAACCAAGCTGATGGAATACGCTGCACTTGGCCTGCCTGCCATCGCTGCACGCACCACCGCTATCGAGGCTTGCTTTAGCGACACGATGGTCGAGTTCTTTGAGCCGGGTGACGTGGACGATTTGGCCCACTGCATCCGCGTGCTGTACGAGAACCCAGAGCGATTGGAGGAACTGGCACAGAGAAGTGAGAGGTTCAACCAGCAATATAGCTGGGCCAAGATTGGCGCGGAGTACGTTGCGCTTGTGAAGCGGCTGGGTAGCCTATAGGCGTTGGACTCGAGAAAAATATGGAAATCGTTCGACAGTTGAGTGAGCATTTGTGGCGACAGTTTGTAGATCAACACCCACAGGGGAATCTGTTTCATACACCGGAGATGTTTCAGGTGTTCGAGCGCGTTGAGGGGTACCGCCCGGAGATTTGGGCGGCTACCAGAAATGGGAATGTATTAGCCTTGTTGCTGCCGGTGCAAGTTACGCTGAAAGGTGGTTTGTTACGTTTTCTCACCACGCGATCCGTCGTCTATGGCAGCGTGCTCTGCGCTCCCGGCGCGGAAGGACAGGAGGCTCTGGCTCTATTGTTGCGAACCTATGCACAAGAGATAGATGGCTTCCCACTCTTCACCGAACTTCGCAACTTGGCGGACATGAGTGATCTCCAGCCAATCCTGACCGACTGTGGATTCGCTTACGAGGCGCACTTGAACTACCTGGTCGACCTCAAGCGCCCACTGGACGACGTCATGCAATCCATCGGACGCCGCACCCGCAAGAACATCCGGCGCGGGCTTCGGCGGGGGCAAGTAACTATCGAAGAAGTCAGCAACCTAGAGCAAATTGCGCTTTGCTACGAGCTTCTCGCCAAGACGTATATCCAAGCCCAGGTGCCTTTGGCAGACCGGTCGCTGTTCGAGGCCGCTTTCGAGGTGCTTGATCCCAAAGGCATGATCAAGTTTTTGCTGGCCCGCGTGGGCGACACTCACGTAGCTGTTTCAGTCGAACTAGTTTACAAAGATGTGATTTACGGCTGGTACGGCGGGATGGATCGAGAGCACAGCCGTTACGTTCCCAACGAACTGCTGATGTGGCACATTCTTCGGTGGGGAGTGGAAAATGGCTATCGCGTGTACGACTTTGGCGGCGCGGGTAAGCCTGACGAGGAGTATGGCGTGCGCGATTTCAAGGCCAAGTTCGGCGGAGAGTTGGTCTGTTATGGTCGCAACATCTACACACACGCCCAGATGCGGCTAAAGTTGAGCAAGTTGGGATACATCATTTACCGCACACTTTTTACGTAACTATCGAATGTAGGCAATTCACGGATGGTCAAGTCAACGCATCGTCGAATGGCAAAGTTGAAGGAAGCTCTCGAGCATTTCGACCAAATTCGGACGTCACAGGGGCTTTATCCTGCTGTAGTGAGATCGGTACGAGTCATCACACAGTGGTTGTTCTTCCGTGGCGATTGTTTCCTCATGACTTGCTCGCTACAAGAAGCAGCGCCAATCGTTCAACCAGTCAATGGACTGGTTCTCAAACAAGTACGGCTCAGTGACTTGCATCTTTTGGCGACAATGAAAAAATCATCAGACATGTTATGGTACAAGATGCTGTTGGAGAGAGGACGGTCCTGCGTCGTGGCCCTCAGAGACGATCAGCCAGTGGCGCATGGCTGGTTTACGCCAAAAGTTGACCCCAGCGTGGAGCGTACCTACGCTCCACTGTCTCGGGACGAAGTGTTCATCTTTGACCTATTTACCAGACCAGCTTTTCGGCGTCAAGGTATTCAGAGCACGTTACTTCAAC
>Ga0164311_10001110_pt1 | contig 12876 bp, 10 predicted proteins | sample GuaBasSedimGuay2_FD_121796 | JGI IMG/M metagenome (GOLD analysis project Ga0164311, IMG submission 121796) | Subseafloor sediment microbial communities from Guaymas Basin, Gulf of California, Mexico - Guay2, Core 4569-9, 9-12 cm | ecosystem: Environmental > Aquatic > Marine > Hydrothermal vents...
AATAGCAAAATACTTGCTCCAACGGAAAAGAGGAAAAATAGTTGCAAATATATCATGCAGCATGATAATAGAAGAGGAGCTAAGTAAAGTAGGAGGAGAAGTAGTTAGATGTAGAGTAGGAGATGTATTCGTAGCAAGAACAGCAAAAGAAAGCAAAGCAATATTTGGAGTAGAAATATCAGCCCACTACTTCCTACCGATCTTCGGATTCTACTTCGACGACGCAATGCTAGCCTCTCTACTAATGACAGAAATCCTATCAAAAACAGAAAGAAAACTAAGTCAACTGCTGGATAAAATACCAACATACCCGTTAAAAAGAACAAACATACCCTGCCCAGACAAAATAAAATTCAAAATAACAGAACAACTAAAAGAAGAACACATAGAAAAAGGATACAAAGTAGACATAACAGACGGAGTAAAAATACTACTTGAAGACGCATGGATACTAATAAGACCATCAAACACAGAACCAAAAATAAGAATGACAATAGAAGCACACACAACAGAAAAACTAAACAAACTATTCAAACAATACACAGAAAAAATTAACGACTTAATACAAAAATTTAATAAATTTTAATTTTGTTCCCTTATACTCATGCATGTACACGTAACAAAAGGGTGTGTCATATGTACCAATATACTATACCTTCGCCCATATCTGAGAAGGATATAACAAAACTAGCACAAAAATTTGTCGGAAAGAAAAAATGCCAAATCATCCTTCTATGGGTTCCCTACCAAACATTAGAATGTACAATACAAACATTTGAAGGAACAATTGAAAATACAAAAACAGCACTAAACATAATGTTTCGAGAAGACTATCTTAGTGAGAGAGATCTCATATTAATGTTTAGACCAAACTTCTTAAAGTACCCAAAAATTGACCATAAACCATCTAATCTAAACAAATTTTTGAGAAGATTGTCAGAGAAAGAAGTGCAAAGCGAAGAAATAAATTATGAAACATTAGCAAAGAAAATAACATTCTTTTCGGAAACTATCCAAAAGGAGTTAACAAATCTAAACTCTGCAATGAAAGATTACAAGGACACAAGTATAATGTCTAGAATGTTTTTTCCATCTTCAAAAGAACTAATCAGACTTTTTTCTCGAGAAACAAGAGAAATTAATGATTTCATAGAAAAGGAATATGCAAGACTAGTTGCTATGAGGGTGGTGATTAAAATGGCTTTGAACACAAAGGTTTATCCGCAAAAAATAAACTTCAAGGAAGGGGATAAATTCTTCCATCCATACCTAGTCATAGTATCAAATAGAGAAGTTTTTTTTATAGATTTAGTTAAAAGAGGAAAATTGCTGAAGAAATTTATGATGGATCCGGTTTTGAGCAGAGTAACAAGAGAAAATGAAAATGCAAGAAAAAAAATGCTACAAATTTTAGAGTAGCTCCAATATATGCCAAGTAAGATCCTGAGGCTTAACGGTATCGTACTAGGTAAAGCTACCAATAGAGAAATTAGATGGTCTTTAAATCCAACAGTTTGAATCTGTAATTTGCACGTTTATTCATAAATCACTGAAAACTCTTATAAACTTTAATGATCAATCTTGAAATTCAGAATTAGAATTTTTGACTTGACGATATTCATATTGGTGAATGTTAAAATGACCACCGCAAGCAGAAGTAAAATTACATTTAAAAAAATTTTTATAATTGGTATCATACTAATGCTGTGCGGAATCATACTTTCACTTCTTGCAATGTCCTCCGTGACTCACGAAGTTCGCGAAACTGGGACGCAAATACTGGAAGAAGGAAAATACTACACTATAAGCCCCCCAAAGATAAATGGGGTATACTTTGTCAATAGTTCTAAACTGATTATAAATTTGTACCGAAATGGAACTATTAAGTTATTAATTGGAGAAAAAATTGTGAATATCTCAACATCCGGAAACATTACAACAAAAACAATTGACTTAAATTGCTCCATCGTCCCAATACTCGTATATGTAGTAGAAGCTGACAATAATCTAGTAATGAAATACGACTATATTATAATTTTCATTTCGAGACCGTTGGCATGGTTAGTTGTACCAGCAACCCTATGTGCAACAATAGGCACTGTACTAGCATCAACAATGACAATCTCTATTATAAGTAACCGTAGTAGACCCAAAAAACATATGTAACGATATTTCTTCAACTTCCCTTTGTTTTACGTTTTTTAACAACTGAAAAACTACCACCATAAACTTTAAATAGTTCTCAACGAAATAGTAGCCTTGGAAAGTTAGTTGTAAGACCAATATTAGGAGGAGAAGCAATGGGAGATGGGTTAACAAAAAAGATACAGATATTATTAGTCGTATCCATACTACTAGTGTCGTGTTTCTCCATAGCAATTCAAACATCGGTTGCTACGCCAGAAGAGGAAAAGGGTCCTCCATTGGATAAAATAATTTGGACAGTCGAAACTAACCAAGAAGTAGCTATAAAAAAGGTAATATCCGGGGATATCGATGTCTTCCTTTGGAGTTCGCCATGGACTTTCTATGAAGGACTTACTGAAGATGAACTGGCCAAATTAACATTGATAAGATCAGCTTCTTCACTTGACTGTATTGAACCAAACTGGGTTGGTGCAATAGAATACGGTCTTAACGAAACACCCTACCCTGCTATCGTTAATGTATCAGGTGGAGAAGGTGCACCTTACAGAGAAGATGGAATATACTTTAACCCCTTCGCAATAAGAGAAATAAGATATGCATTAAATTGGCTAATAAACAGAGAAGAAGCAGTAGAAACAGTAATTGGTGGAAGCGGTGCACCCATGTTTAGTGCTGTCAATCCTTCACACCCAGCAAACAGTACAATATACCCAGTCTATGAACAGCTCGGACTAACAGCAGAAGGTAATCCCACGAAATCTAGAGCTATGTTAGATGAGGCTTTGCAAAAAATTAATGAGACTTGGGAAGATATGGGCGTACCTTACAGAGTTAGAAGAGACGCAGAAGGATGGTTGCAATTCTACGATGGAACAAAATGGAAGGCTGTAGAAATAAACTTCTTCATAAGAATTGAAGACGAAAGACATGAACTTGGACTATACGTAGCAAAACTAATAGAAGATCACTGGAAAATAAAAGTAAACGAACTTGTATACGAGAGAGCCATATCCTTCAAAATACCATACACGCATGACCCATTTGCATATAAATGGGACCTCTATACAGGTGGCTGGATCTCTACATCAGAGTGGCCATATCCAGGTGACGATCTCGTCTGGTATTACTTCCTAGCACCATTACTGGGTTATCCGAAAGGTCAGGCAGTAAATAGCACTATATACGATATTGGACTAAAACTTTACTTAGGATTATTCAAAAACGAAACCGAGTACTGGGACCTCTGTGAGAAACTGTGTGCAATGGGGATTCAGGAAGGTTTCAGAATATTCGTTTTTGAACTTTGGAACTACTATCCGGTAAACAAGGAGAGAGTATCTAACATAGCATATGGTTTAACAACAGGAATAGCAAACATATGGCCATTCAGAACAGCAAGTACGCCAGACGGGGTTTTAAGAGTAGCCGAATTTTCAGCCGCTGGCTCATTATTCATGAGTGCTTGGAATCCTGTATTAGGATTCCAAGATGTGTACTCCGAGTATATGTGGAAATATCTACATGATTATGGTACCTCAACAAACCCAAAGACTGGAGAAGTAGTGCCAGTTAGATTAAACTTCACAGTCCAAAAAGACTTTAACATCACCGAAGAGGGATTCGAAGGAAATATTGATGTACCATCTGCTGCAATTGTATATAACACCACAATAAACAAGTGGGTTGAAGTTGGAAGCGAAGTGAAAGCGTGTGCTAAAGTTGTTTATAACTATGCGTTTAGCAAATGGCATAATGGTATCCCCATGGATATGAGTGATGTATTAGCCACGATAGCTTTCTTATGGGAATGGACCTACAAAGACGGGGAAAATGATCCATTCTACCATGAAGATATAGAGTATTATTATTCTGATGTCTTCCCCCTCATGAAAGGATTCAGAATAATAAATGAAACTGCCTTGGAAGTATACACAGATTATGTGTTTACAATCGACGACAGAGTAATTGCATCCTTCTGCGCTTGGTGGCCAACAGTTCCATGGGAAGTTTTAACTGTAATGGAATATTGTGTTGTCAACGATGGTCCAGCAACTGGAAAAACATACGACTGGAGTGAAGACTACTTAGTATATGGCAAAGATGAATGGATAGACATGATAAACCCGTTGCACGTCTCAGATTTCAGATCTGCAGCAGAATCAATAAATAGAACCACACCGGTTCATTGGTTCAAGCCAAACTACACGCAATACGGTGACTATACTCCGACTGATGAAGAGTGCCGCACACGCTGGGAAACATTGATAGAATGGATAGAAGAGTACGGGCACATCTGCATAAGTAATGGACCATATATGTTGGTTAAATGGGACCCCGTTGCAAGGTATCTTGAAATGGATGCCTTCAGAGACGAAACGTATCCGTTTACTCCAGATTACTGGCTTAACAAACTGCCAGAGGATCATATCGCTAACCTAGTAACCGCGCCACCAACACCGCCAACCGGGCCAGGTATTTCATGGACATGGATCGGTGTAGGAGTAGCAGCAGTAGTAGTGGTAGCAGCTGTCGTCGTAGTTGTCCTACGCAAAAAAACATAATTTTATTTTTTATTTATTTTTGATAAAGTAAGCCGGTTCACATAGATATTAAATTTAATTATTTGTGGGGTAAAATTTATATTATGTTGTTAAATTTTTTTTTCGGGATTTAAAATGGGCTATGGAAAATATGTTCTGTTTAGAGTGGTGAACCTAGTCATAGTTTTGGGTTTAGTGATGTTGTTAACGTGTACATATTTGATTCTGCAATGACTCAACTCCTAGAAGCTCAAATTAATGAACGAGTACAGGCGGATGTGTTGGCTTATGTAAAGAGGTTGCAAGCTTCAGGAACAGCACCGAATGAGGATGAACTAAAAAAATATGCCGAGGAAAGAAGGTTGTTATATGAAAAACAGTATGGTCTCGATAAACCTATATGGATTAGAATATTTTATAGAGTAAAGGACGTAATGACTTTTAATTTAGGAAAGGCAACGACGGAGCAAATATCCTATGCTGGATCAAGAGATGTAAAAACGATAATACTCGGATATTTACCGAATACGGTATTTCTGTTCACAACAGGAACTCTTATCACAATAGTAATTGGGCTTTTTTTAGGTCTCCAAGTGGCAAAGAGAGTTGGAAGTTTTATGGATAGATTTATTTCTATACTTGCAATGGTTTCAAATAGTCTTCCAATGTGGTGGACTGGTCTCTTATTAATCTTCCTATTTTCGTTCTATTTTAGGATTTTCCCTGCCGGAGGAATGCATACACTTCCGCCCCCGCAAGACAAATTACTGTATGTAATAGATTTCCTCTGGCACCTAACATTACCATTGCTTACAATAGTACTAGTTAGCTTTGGAGGATGGGCTTACATAATAAGAAACTTAGTAATAGGAACATTACAACAAGATTTTGTAATGGCTGCAAGAGCTAAGGGACTACCTGAAAGGAAAGTTTTATATGGACATGTTCTTAAAGCAGTAAGTCCATCAATTGTCACCATGAGTATCTTAAGCATAGTGAATTCGTTATGGGGCGCAATGATTACGGAGGGAATATTTAACTGGCCTGGAATAGGGAGATTATACTGGATTGCTCTCGAAACAAATGATATGGCCATAGTAATCGGCTTAACTTACGTGTTTACATTGATATGGTTAATTGCTTTAATAGTGATAGATCTATTGTATGGGTTGTTGGATCCACGAGTTAGAGTTGGGATTTCCTAGAAGCGAGGTGATTCCTCTTTGAACTTAAAAGATTTAGCTAAAGCAGCAAAGGAATTTTGGAATGAGTACAAAAACTATAAAAGTGGAATTATTGGACTAATCCTACTAATAGTTTTAGTAGCTGTGAGTATTGGTGCTCCCTTAATTACATCCGTAGAGGAATACAATAATTGGTATAATCCTACTTATTGGAAAGAAAATCCGAAAAACGTGCCTCCAATGTGGATAAATTTCCTTTCTCGTAAAAAAATGCCAGTTCATGAATCATTTTTCATAGATGCCAATGGTTTCGAGTATCAAGACTTAGGGAATACACGAGTCTACACGACAACTATAGTATACAATTTTAAATACGACGAGGAACCAACCGATATTTCCGTTAGAGTAATAGGTAAATTGGCCCAGGAAAATAACGTATCCATAAAAATTACGGTTAATCGACCAGACGGCTATAAATTATTTCTTTACTCAGCGTATTCGTCGTTACCAGAAGCCTATGAGAATTATTCAAGCAAGACCATAGCCTTTGCAACAAGTAGTAAAATCGGTAGAAATATAATAAATTGGGCTAGCCAGTTTGAAAGCGAAGAAAACCTAAGGACAGCTTACCAAAAACCTACATATGGAAGTTGGGTCATAAGGGTCTTATTTTCAGAAGCTAAAACAGGCATCTTGGTTGGGGAAGCGCCCCCGTTGAAAGGTGAGTATAAGTTCGGCATTTCTATTAGTTTTTTTGATAAAAAAAGTACACTATATGGGGTTAAACTGACTATCGCTGGCAAAGTGTTTGGATGGATGGGTACTGATAGCTATGGGAGAGACTTATTTGTTGGTATTGTCTGGGGTTGTAGGCTCGCGCTGATAATAGGGGTTTTAACTTCCGTTATAAGTACATTTGTAGGTGTATTTTATGGCGTTCTAAGTGCTTACAAAGGAGGATTAATTGATGAGCTTATGCAGAGAATATATGAGATAGTTGCATCAATACCGATATTTCCAATATTACTAATTTTATCTTGGAAATTTGGAGCTACAGTCTGGAACTTAGCGTTATTAATGTCGCTTTTTTGGTGGACTGGGCCTGTAAAAACTGTTAGAAGTATGGCACTTCAAATTAGGGAAGAGACCTATGTTGAAGCTGCTAAAGCCATTGGAGCTGGGACGTGGAGAATCATAACAAAGTATATAATAAGTCAAATAATTCCCTACGCGTTTGCAATAATGGCACTAAATGTCCCAGGAGCTATATTAACCGAAGCTGGAATAAGTTTTCTCTTAGGAGGAAGAGGAACTCAAGAACCAACGTGGGGGAAAATATTGCATGATGCTGCTGTTTCTGGAGCTACTTTAAAGGGGCTGTGGTGGTGGGTTATATCACCAGGTGTTATGATAACACTCACTGGTTTAACATTTGTCCTGATAGGAAGCGCACTTGACAAGATATTGAACCCGATGCTTAAGCGTTAAGCAAAAAGCAAAGTAATGAATAGGAGGGAATTCTATTGACGCTACTAGAGGTTAATGGTTTAAAAACATACTTTTTTACCTATAGAGGAGTTGTTAAAGCCGTCGATAATGTAAGCTTTAGTTTAGAAAAGGGAGAAACTCTTGGTCTTGCTGGTGAATCTGGTTGCGGAAAGAGTACTACTGCTTATTCTATAATAAAACTTGTTCCTCCTCCAGGTAAGATTGTCGACGGAAAAATATTGCTTGATGGAAAATTTAATTTAGCGAAAATGTCCGAACCAGAAATCAGATATAAGGTACGATGGAAGAAAATAAGTATGGTTTTCCAGGGAGCAATGAACGCATTAAATCCAGTCTACACAATCGGTCATCAAATATGTGAAACCCTCATATTTCATGCAGATATGACAAAGGATGAAGCTTTAGATAGGGCTAAAAAATTACTGACAATGGTTGGTTTAGAACCGGATATTGTTAAAAGGTATCCCCACGAACTAAGTGGGGGTATGAAGCAACGAGTTTTCATTGCCATGGCATTAGCCTTAAACCCTGACATTATTATATGTGATGAGCCAACAACGGCTTTGGACGTAGTTGTTCAAGCTCAGATACTGAATTTACTCAAGAAGTTACAGCAGGAGATGGGTATGAGCATCATAATAATTTCGCATGATTTAGGTGTTATTGCAGAGCTTTCAGATAAAATAGCTGTGATGTATGCTGGCAAGATAGCTGAATTGGGGCCCGCTGAAAAAATATTATTAGACCCAGCTCATCCGTATACTAAGGGATTAATAAGTAGTATACCTAGGTTAACTAAAAGAGTAGAAATTACATGGATACCTGGTTTACCACCTGATTTGATAAATCCTCCCAAGGGATGTAGATTTCATCCGAGATGCCCTCAGGCAATGGCCATCTGCAAGAAAGAGGAACCTCCAAGAGTAAAGTTATCTCCAGATCATGAAGTTACATGTTGGCTTTATGGGTGATAATGATGAATGAAAGCAAGATAACAACATCTGAAAAAATAAAAGAGGTGCTGGAAAATTCGAAACCTAACAGATTGATTTATGTACGAAACTTGAAGAAATATTTTTTCCTTAGGAGAGGGTTATTGGAAGCTCTAAGAAGAAGACCTCCAAAAAGTGTTAAAGCAGTAGATGGAATATCTTTTGACATAAAACCTTTGGAAACGTTTGGGTTAGCTGGTGAATCTGGTTGCGGAAAAACAACAACTGGAAAGGTTTTAATATATCTTTATGAGCCAACAGGAGGTATGGTCATATATAAACCCAGAGAAGATACATTAGAAAAGCTTACAAATTTAGCTAATGTGAAAGTTGAAAAATATGACGGGTATATAGATATATTGTCTGTTCCGCAGAAACATTTCTCGTATTTGAGAAGAGAGTTGCAAATGATTTTTCAAGATCCATACGGGGCATTAAATCCAAGAATGCGAATAAAAGAAATTCTAGAGGAACCCCTAATAATCCACAATCTGGCAGAATCTGAAGAAGAGCGTTTAGATAGGGCAATAAGAGCATTAGAGGAAGTGAAATTAATTCCACCCGAAGATTTCTTAGATAGATTCCCCCATATGCTGTCCGGAGGACAGAGACAGCGAGTATGCATCGCTAGGGCACTAATAATGGGAGCTAGGTTCATAGTCGCAGATGAGCCAGTATCGATGATTGACGTATCCCTAAGAGCCGAACTATTAAATTTAATGATGGAGTTGAAAAAACGGCATAAGTTAACTTATCTTTTCATCACCCACGATTTAGCCGTTGCTAGGTATTTGTGTGACAGGATAGCAATAATGTATCTCGGAAAAATCGTTGAAATGGGAAATGCTGACGACCTAATTGACAATCCATTACACCCTTATACTAAAGCGTTAATTTCTGCTATTCCAGAACCAGATCCAGAAAATAGGAAAAAAATAAGAGTCGTACCAATAAAGGGAGAAGTCCCAAGTGCAGTATCAATACCCAGTGGTTGCAGATTTCATCCTCGATGTGTTGTTCTCGATGAACATCCCGAACTTGAAGGGAAATGCCTTAAAGAAGAACCGCCCCTAATAGAAATAAAGCCAGATAGATATGTTGCATGTTGGTACGTAATGAAGCGTTAATTTTTAACTACATATGTTGACATTTACTATTTTTCTCTTCTCTTTTCTCATATCATCGCTTATGTACATGAACTATAAATTTTTCAAAATGTTTTTAGCTTATCTTCTGATCAGCGTCTCGTGAAAACATTTATCACATGTATAAAATCAAGTATTACAATTGAAAAACCATGAGCAGAAGTGAGTATCCAATTTTGGTTAGAAACGTAAGTAAAAGATTCGGTGAGATAGTAGCGTTGGAGAACGTATGTTTATATTTAAAGAGAGGGGAAATTGTGGGGCTATTGGGGCCAAATGGAAGCGGAAAAACAACCCTATTAAAGATAATAATGGGATTAATGTCACCAAGTAGGGGAGAGGTAAAGGTCCTAGGAAAAGATCCAATGTTAAATCCACAGATCAGATACAAAATGGGTTACGTTCCAGAGGAGATAGTACTCTATGATTCGCTGACTGTCAGAGAATTTCTGTATTTTATAGCTAGAATGAAGAAAATGGATCCAAAAAAGTATATTGAGAAAATTAAGATCTTAATAACCCTATTTGAAATTGAGAGTAAAATGGATGAATTATTAGGATCGTTATCTAAGGGTGATAGACAAAAAATTGCTATAATATCAGCTCTGATGCATAGTCCACCAATATTGATATTAGATGAGCCCTCAGCAGGTCTTGATCCAATAGCTACTATAATTCTCAAAAGAATTTTGCTTGAAATGAAGTTAAGAGGTCGGGTAATCTTAATATCGACACACATCCTAGAACTGGTTGAGTCATTATGCGATAGAGTATATTTATTGCATAAGGGACGAGTTGTTTTTGAAGGTAAAATCTCCGACAACAGAACAGCCAGCAAACAGCCAAGTCTAGAAGATATTTTTTTAAAAATAACTAGAGTGAAGGATAAGGTTACTAGAATTGAAAAAATAATAGAAGAGGTAATACGATGAGGTGGGAAATTGCCCGAAGAATAGTTAATGTACTGTATAGAGAAAGAGTATATAGTATGTACGGTGGAGTCAAACCGAAAATGGATAAACTTGAATTAATTAAGTTAATGAGATGGAATATGGTGCTACTAGCGATTGAGAACACGATAGCAATCTTGCTTGTACTCCCTCTTATTTCAATGCCCATTCTTTTATCGTCTCCTCAAATGCTTATCCAAAATATTAAAGTTTGCACCATGATTTACAACATATTATTATTTATAACAACTTTCATTACTGTTTCTACTTCTACTTGGTCTCTTCAAGAATTTAAATTCCTAGAACCTTTGTTGCAACTTCCATTCGAAATTGAAGACTTGAAAAAAATATTATTGTTGGATTTCCTGTATAGTTCTATTTTGATACTAATAATTCCCCCTGTATATGGAATTATAGTTTTTGAGAAGACGAGACTTCCGCAAGTTATAATATTGATTGTGCTTTATGGTTATGTAAACGTTCTTCTGGCATCTGGAATATCTATAGCGATTTCATCTGTGGTAGGTAGGAAAAGAGTGAGTAAAGGTTTTAAGCTAAAAATAGCAGCAATATTGCAGAATTTAGCCTTCTTTGCTTCTATGTTTTTCGTAGGAATATTATATCAACTATTTCTGTATATGGATTTGCTGCTTAAACTTATCGGTATAACCATCACTTCCTTTTCTTTTGCTACATGGTTTATATTTCCATTTTCAGCGTCAAGCAGCATTATAATGTCAAGAAGTATAGCGGGGTTTTTGGCGGCTCTGCTTGTTTGTCTTGGGTACTTAATTGTGGCTAAAAAAACATTTGATCTGTCGCTTAACAAATTCATAGAAACCATTATTCAATCGACTTATATAACGGACGACGATGTTAATAAGATTTCATTACCGAGAATGTGGATATTATGGAACCCACTAAACATAGTAATGAAAGATATTAAAATAGCATTTAGGGACCCCAGATCAGTGTACATAATAATACTACCTTTATTTGTTGTAGTTGAGTATTTGCCTATGTTTCTAATGCGTATACCCCCCATAGAATTTCAGATAAATCTATGTGTTCTATCCATAAGTCTTTTTCTTGTAGGCTGTATAATAGCATCTTTAATTCCCTATCAAATCTTAGAATACGAAAGTGGTAAAGTATGGCTGTTATTTTCTAATGCTGTCTCAAAAAGAGAGATTGCATTGGGAAAATCGATATTTACTGCTATTTCATATATGCTATATGCAATGCCTATGGGTATTTTAACGAGTATATTAGTTCATGATGTTTCACCCTTTATTTATGCTATATCTGGCCTCCAAATATCGTTTACAGCATCTTTGCTGTCAACATTTACAGCATTTCCACAAATTTCTGTGAACGTAAGAATGATAAAATTATCTTTTTTCAAAGCCTTAATGCTAATAGTTCTCTCCTCTCTTCTCTCGTTACCATTAATATTTCCACTATTACTTTTAGAATTGGAAAAAAACCTTCTTACCTTTTTAAAGATGTCGTATATTGTCTTGCTTGTGTCGACTCTAGAATTTTTGATAGTTTTTCTTCTAAGTAAACTGGTAAGATACTAACTTGTTAATTCGTATCTTATTTTTACATTAAATGCAAAGGTTAGTTTTTATAAATCTCGCAATTGTTAAATATGTAAACTCGTTGATCATAAATTTGAAGATAGCAATAAGAATTAAGGAAAAATATCTTAACTGCTGATAAAAAGTTGTGTCTAATTGATTACTTTCTTCTTCTCTGTTTTCTTTTCATTCTTCTTCTCCTTTTTTTAAGCCACTTTCTTCGCATTCCATGTCTTTTGGCTTTTACACCCCATAAGTGTCCCAACTTGCAGTGCCTCCATTCTATTTAACTAAAAGATATATGTTTAAATCCTATCAGAGTCATTTAAGTATCCAATCCTAAGTTTGAAATACAAAATGACACTCCATCTTACATTAACCACATCTAATAAATGTTTCCTACAAGCCTAACATCATTAAACTGCACACATACCGCTAAACATTAATATCCAGTTATAAAAGTCTGAGGGATGGGTTTTGAACAAAAAGTTACCGGAAGGAAAAATCCCGCCGGAAACACTAAAAAACCTGGTTTTCACGCATCTAGGAGCGCAAAACCCAAGAATACTTTTAGGTCCCGGGATAGGAGAAGATGCAGCTGTAATAGAGCTAGAACATAAGGTAATAGTGGTGGCCACAGATCCTATCACGGGGGCAATAGAAGACATAGGATGGCTAAGCATACATGTAAACGCTAACGACATTGCATGCCATGGCGCAAAACCTGCATGGTTTCTATCCACAATTCTTCTTCCAGAAAACTCAAATGAAAAAATACTGGAGAAAATAGTCACACAAATGGATAAAGCTGCAAAAGAACTAGAA
>Ga0164311_10001111_pt1 | contig 12871 bp, 11 predicted proteins | sample GuaBasSedimGuay2_FD_121796 | JGI IMG/M metagenome (GOLD analysis project Ga0164311, IMG submission 121796) | Subseafloor sediment microbial communities from Guaymas Basin, Gulf of California, Mexico - Guay2, Core 4569-9, 9-12 cm | ecosystem: Environmental > Aquatic > Marine > Hydrothermal vents...
ACATAGATAAGCCCAGATTTAAGCCTGTAGAGGACAAGCTGAGCCTCGTGGCAAACTACATTAGGGGGTTCGACGTTGAATACGTCTTCATAGACGGGGAACTCGTCTCAGAAAAGGGTAGAGTATTAAAGGTTGACGAGGAAGAAGCATACATGAAGATCGAGGAGAACGCGTACAAGTTCAGGGAGAAAGCTGAGAAAACGCCCATCTCGCCGCCATGGAAGCCGCCGTGGATGAGTGGTTGAAATGCCAGTCTACCTTTCAATAAGCCCGCTGGAATGTGTAGGCTGCAAAATATGCATGCTTGCGTGTACAGCTGAAAACCTCGGCGTATATAAGCCCACCTCCTCAGCCATAAAAGTCGTAAGACTCGGGGAAGGAGACTATGTTACCGCATGCAGGAACTGTGCAAAAGCTCCCTGCATAGATGTATGCCCTACAGATGCGTTATACAGGGAGAACGGTGTCGTCCAGCTAAGCCGTGAGAAATGCATCGGCTGTGGACGCTGCATAGTAGCATGCCCCTTTGGCGCGGTAGCCTACTATAATGGAAAGGCTTTCAAGTGCGACCTTTGTGGTGTATGCATTGAAAAATGCCCTGTCCAAAAGCTCAAAGTTACAGATAGCTGGGACCAGAGAAAGACAAAGCTGTGGAACACCATGATTGAGATAGCGGGAGACATTCAGCTGGGTGTCTAAATGTACGGATGGACAGGGAAAACCCTATTTATAGACCTCTCCAGGGGGAAACTCGTAGTAGGAGAATCCAGCCGGGAAAACCTTAAACTCTACCTTGGAGGTAGGGGGATAGGGTCAAGAATCCTATACGAATCTACAAGCCCGGATGTCGACCCGTATTCGCCGGATAACTGCCTGATATTCTCGGTAGGACCGCTTGTCGGGACGAGGTTTCCTGGGTCAGGACGCTACTCCGTAACAGCAAAGTCACCCCTCACAGGTATACTTGGAGATGCTAACTCAGGCGGGTATTTCGGCCCCGAGCTGAAATACGCAGGTTTCGATGCTGTTGTCATAAGGGGAAGAGCCGAAAAGCCCGTATACATAATGATAGTTGACGGCGAGGCTGAGATAAGAGACGCCTCCGACCTGTGGGGCCTAGACACATGGGAAACCGAGGATAGAATAAGAGAGTCCACCTCTCCAGGCGTGAAGGTTGCATGTATAGGGCCAGCAGGAGAAAACCTGGTGAGATATGCCGGCATAGTGAACGAGAAGTATAGGCTGGCCGCAAGAACCGGTGTAGGAGCAGTTATGGGGTCTAAGAGGCTTAAGGCAGTAGCCGTCTCCGGCGAAGGCATGGTTGAAGCTGCCGACATTGGAAGATTTGAGGAAGTATGCGACAAAGCCTCAGAGCTAATAATGGAGGCTCCAGGCTACGAGTACTTTTCAAAATATGGAACCCCCTCAATAGTTGACAGAGCGCTTCTAGCAGGTCGAATATCAACCAGGAACAGGCAGACCTCAATATTCCCGGAAGGAGAACTATTATCTGCCGAGGAGCTTGACTCTAAGTACAAGGTTAAAGATAGAGCATGTTTTGCATGCCTTATTCACTGCAGTAACTATGCTAGGGTTATGAGCGGCTCAAAATGTGTGGGCGGGGAAGGCCCCGAATATGAGACCCTAGTATGTCTTGGTTCGAACTGCTGGAACTCAGACCTCGCATCAATAATAGAGATGAACGAGCTATGCAACCGTCTAGGCCTCGACACCATCTCAACCGGTGGGACGATAGCGTGGGCCATGGAATGCTACGAGAAGGGAATAATAACAAGGGAGGACACAGGCGGCTTAGACATATTGTGGGGCGATAGCGAAGTCATGATTGAACTCATAAAAATGATAGCCAGGCGTGAAGGATTTGGAGATATACTAGCTGAAGGCTGCGCAAGAGCCGCTAGAAAGTTTGGAGAGGAAGCCTCAAGATACGCTATGCATGTTAAGGGTATGGAGCTCCCCGCGGTAGAGGTTAGGGGGGCGAAGGGATTTGGACTTGGGCTTGCCGTTGCAAGCAGGGGAGCAGACCACCTCAGAGCCCTGGTAAACTTCGAACTCATAGGCTACCCGCCTGAGCTCGGAGAGAAACTCTACGGAAGCCCCGACTCTGTTGACCCGCTTTCAATAAGGGGAAAGGCACCTATGGTTAAGTACCACGAGGATCTTGGAGCCGTACTAGACTCCGCAATAGCCTGCAAGTACACCTTCTTTACATTCTACACACTATCAGCGGAGCTACTCGCCGAGGCGCTAAGCCATCTAACAGGTGTAGATTTTACGGTTGAAAAGATGATGAGAGTAGGCGAGAGAATAGTGAACCTGGAGAGACACTACAATAATCTCCACGGGATCACAAGGAAGGATGACCAGCTTCCCCGGAGGCTTCTAGAGGAGCCTCTGCCTGAGGGAAGGCTTAAAGGCCAGACTGTAGAGCTTGAACCCATGCTTGACGAATACTACAAGATCAGGGGATGGACCAGCGAAGGAATAGTCCCAAAGGAAAAGCTCCTAGAACTCGAGATAAAAGTTAAAGGTGAACGGTAGATGGTAGACCTAGCCGTAACCATAGATAGAGAGTTAACCCTCGAATACCCACTCGTCATTTTTCCAGGTCCCTTGACAAGAGACTGCACCGCGGCTAGAAGACTGTTAAACCTGAAGATCGGGGCACTGACCATAAAGACTGTCAAAGCAAGAGCCATGGACACTCCAAGGCCTAACATGTACCGTTTCAGCGGGGGACTAATAAACTATGACTGGTCAGCCCCCTCAATAGATACGATTGTCCACGATCTTCCCCAGCTAAAGGAAGAGTCCAACAAGCCGATATTTGTGAGTGTGCTTGACATGGAGCCTGACAAGACAGCCTGGATGGCAGGGCTGCTTCAGGATGCAGGAGCAGACCTCATAGAGATCCCAATCCCATCAGCTGTAGACGAGAAATGGGTCTCCAACACCATTAAAGCGGTACTTGAAAAGATCAGCATCCCCCTGGCTGTTAAGGTGGGTCCGCTAACCTCCATGGCTCATGTAAGGGCAGCTGTTGAGGCCGGTTGCAGACTGCTATCCGGGATTAATACCATAGGCCCCGGCCTGCTTCTGGATGTAGAAAGTAGGAGACCGGTGCTTGGGGCAAAGTATGGGTATGGATATATAAGCGGGCCCGCTCTGAAGCCTATAGCCCTCAGGGTTGTAAGTGAATTATACAGGGGCTTTAAAAACCCGATTATAGGCGGGGGAGGGATTTCGAATGGCAGAGATGCTGTTGAGATGATTATGGCCGGGGCTGAGGCGTTCGGGGTGCTGACTGCAGCGTTAATCTATGGTTTAGAGAGGCTGAACCGGATAGTCAACGAGTTCGAGCAGGAATTAGATTCTCTAGGATACTCAAGCGTTTCGGAGGCTGTTGGGGCGGCAGCCAGAAACATCGTTGAAAAAGCCGACTACCGTTCCTGGAAGTCAAGTGTAATCCAGGAGAAGTGTACGGGTTGCGGGCTATGTGTCAGGGTCTGCCCATACCAGGCCTTGGAAATGGTTGACGGCAAAGCCTCCAACATTATTGAGAGGTGTGAGGGATGTGGGCTTTGCAGCTCGGTATGCCCTGTTCACGCTATCAGAATGATTGTAGAGGTGTAGCGTTATGAAGAAGTTTATTTACGCTGATCCGCTTCAATGTTCTGGCTGTAGGATATGCGAGATAGTATGCTCCTTCGAGAAGGAGAAGGTCTACAACCCGAGGAAGTCCAGGATCAGGGTTGTCAGGACAAGGGAGCTTATAGACCTACCCATCGCATGCATCCACTGCTACAGCCCTCCATGCGCCAGGGTGTGCCCGGTGAACGCCATCGAGGAAGACGAGGTGGTTAAGGTTATCGCTGAGAGATGTATAGGCTGTGGTCTCTGCGTTGAAGCCTGCATCATAGGAGCCATAGACATACACCCGGACGGCTACGCTTACATCTGTGATCTCTGCGGAGTGTGTGTTGAGAAATGTCCAAACCAGGCATTGAAAATAGTGACGCCAAGCCAGGTTTCGCAGAGAAAGCAGCTGGAGTATCTTACGAGAATGTTGAGAGGTGAATCCCCGTGAAGTTCTACGCGTATGCAGGTAGAATCCTAAGGGTAGATCTTGACAGGATGAAAACCTTCACCCAGCCCTTGCCGGGCGAGATGGCCCTTAAATTCATAGGGGGAGCAGGCTTTATAGCAAAAACCCTATGGGATGAGACAGGCCCGGACACGGAGCCTTTCAGCCCTGAAAACCGCTTCATCCTGGCGGTGGGGCCATTTACAGGCACATCTTGGCCTCAGTCCGGAAGGTTCCAGGTTGGAGCTAGGTCGCCTCTTACCGGCGTATTCGGAGACTCCTCGTGCTGCGGGTTCCTAGGGCCAGAGCTTAAACTTGCAGGGTACGACATGATAGTTATCAGCGGTAGAGCCTCAAACCCGGTTTACATCTACATAGATGACGATAATGTTGAAATTAGAGACGCCAAAGGCTTATGGGGCCTCAAGACATCTGAGGCTGAGAAAGCCCTAAAGGAGGAGGTTGGAGACTGGTCCTGCCAGGCCGCCGTCATAGGCCCGGCTGCGGAGAACCTTGTAAGATACTCTGGAATATTCCACGACACCAGGGTTGCGGCTAGAGCGGGGATAGGAGCTGTCCTCGGGTCTAAGAAGGTTAAGGGGATAGTTGTCAGAGGGTCAAAGGATGTAAGAGTCGCCTACCCGGACAAGTTCCAGGAACTGGTGGATAAGCTTTCAGAAGAGTACCTGAGAGACCCCCACATTATGAGACGTCGAAAGTATGGAACCCCAATACTTGCAGAGCTCATGAATGAGATTGCCAGATGGCCTGTCAAAAACTTCCAGCGTGGAATGTTCCCGAACGTTGAGAGAATCGGCGGGGAAAGACTTAGATCCGAATACCGGATCAAGGACAGAGGATGCTACGCCTGTCTGTGCCTATGCGAGAAGCCTGTCCTCATAAGAAAGGGACAGTTTAAAGGAGTGTATAAGAACCCAGAGTATGAAACAATATCAAGCCTAGGGCCGAGATGCTACGTGGGAGACCTCGAGGCAATAATATACATGAACTACCTGTGCAACGAGTATGGAATGGACACTATATCGACAGGTGGGACGATAGCGTGGGCCATGGAATGCTACGAGAAGGGAATAATAACAAGGGAGGACACAGGCGACCTGGAGCTTTACTGGGGAGACTACGACACGATGATCAAACTCATAGAGATGATAGCCTACAGGAAGGGTTTCGGCGACCTCCTTGCAGAGGGAAGCCGCAGGGCGTCAAGGAAGATTGGAAGGGGCTCAGAAAAATATGTAATGGCGGTTAAGGGGATGGAGATTCCAGCCCAGGACGGCCGGGCCCAAAAGTCTATGGGTCTAGCCCATGTTACCGCCACAAGAGGAGCCGACCACCTAAAAGCCTTCCCAATACTAGACGAGAGTATATGGGAGAACAAGATTATCGTCAGGTATGGGAGAGAATATCTGCCTGAGCTTGGAGAGAGGCTAAACCCCAAGTATAAACCCTTCCTTGTAAAAGACTGTGAGGAACTGGCCGCCCTATGCGATAGCCTGCTGCTGTGCAAGAGCACCGGGACTCTGCTCCCGCTTGAAAGCGGAGCAGTCTACTATCCTGAGATAGCGATGGGCTACAGCCTCGCCGTAGGCATCCAAGTGTCCGCTGAAGACATAAGACTTGCAGGTGAGAGAATCTACAACCTTGAAAGAGCCTATAACCAGAGGCTTGGCCTGTCTAGGAAGGACGACAGACTCCCTGAAAGGTTCACCAAGGTGCCATCACCAGAGGGGCCGGCTAAAGGCCAGGTTGTCGAGCTTGACCAAATGCTGGACGAGTACTACAAGCTCAGAGGATGGGATCCCAAGACGGGAATGGTTACCAGGGAAAAGCTTGAGCAGCTAGGCCTTAAAGACGTGGCGGATGAGCTTGAAAGGCTAGGGAAACTTCCAGGTTGATGTTCATGTTCGACCTCGCGGTTAGAAATGGAAACATTTACCTCCCGGGCGGTGCGGTAGTTAAAGCGTCCATAGGCATAAAAGACGGAAAGATCGCAGCTATAGGTGGAAACACGGCGATAGGCGAAGCATCTAAGAATATTAATGCAGAAGGACTCCTCGTGATACCCGGTGGGTTTGATAGTCACGTACACATACATACCGGGGCAACCCATAGAGGAGACTTTAGGACAGGAAGCCTCGCAGCCATAGCAGGGGGGACAACACTGGTGGCAGACTTCGCAAGGGCAAGAGATAAAGAAAGCCTTACCGAGGTATTCAAGCGGAAAGCTGAAACAGGTCTAAGACTCTCCCAATGCGACTTCTGCCTACACACCGTACTGTGGAGGGAAAGGGATATAGAGGAGGTTGACAAGCTTGCAAGTATGGGCGTCCTATCATATAAACACATGATGGCTAACTGCGACGGGACACCATACGTTGATACAGGCTTCATGTACAAATCCTTCCTAAAACTTTCAGGTGCAGATCTTATAGCTACGGTTCACGCAGAGGATGAGTGGATAAGAAGGGAAGCCCAGAAACTACTCGTCAGCGCTGGAAGGAAAGATCCCGACGCCCACTGGCAGGCAAGACCTGACATAGCCCAGATCGAGGCTGTAAAGAGGGCTATACTCCTCGCAACCTATATGAATGTCAGGCTTCACATATTTCATCTATCAACAGCCCGCGTTCTACCAGACATAGCAACCGCTAAACAAAAGAGTGTCACCGTTGAAACATGCCCCCACTACCTCATATTTACACGGGAGGATGTCAGGAAGATGGGGCCCTACCTAGCAATAAACCCGCCACTCGGGACAAAGGAAGATAAGACCATGCTATGGAAAGCTCTTGCAGATGGAACAATAGACATCGTAACATCAGACCACTACGCTCCTCTAAAGAAGGAGAAAGAAAAGTGTTGGGACAACATATGGAATGTTGAGGCGGGAGTGCCGGGCGTTGAGACCAGGCTCCCATTGATGTTAAGTGAGGGATACATCAAAGGAAGGCTCACCCTCAAAAGGTTTGTAGAAGCTGTTTCCGAAGAGCCTGCCAGAATTTACGGTCTATACCCCCTAAAGGGGGCTATTATCCCAGGAGCAGACGCCGACCTAGCGATAATAGATCTAAAGGCTGAGTACAGGCTAAACGTGGATATTCTCCACCAGAAGGCTGACTGGACTCCCTATGAAGGCTTAACTCTCAAAGGGATGGTTGTATACACAATCATATCAGGTAGAATCCTTTATGAAAGGGGCGAGCTTCATCCTGGCGGCCGGGCAAGGCTCATACCCGTCAACTATGGAAAATCACAGTAACCTAGTAGGAGGAGAGAAATAAGCAGTCTTACCCTAGCTTTGTTCAAAATGAAAGGATCTTGAATATGTACATGCACGATAGGAAAAATAAAGAATGGGGGTTCTAAAGGTATAGTCTTAGCGTTCCCTCCAGTATAGTCCTCTTCTCCTTACTCTCTCGTATAGTAGCTTAACCAGTATTGGGGTTCCAATTACGTTGGCTGTTAGGTCGCTTGCAGTGATGAGGACGAATAGCGTCATGAACGGAGCGTATCCGAGGAACGAGATCCATGCTCCGACTATTGCAGCGCAGACGACGGCTGAGAGGCCTGACCAGAAGATGACCTGAACCATGTTCTCAGGGTCCTTTACGAACTGGCCTGGCATCCAGCCCATTACGAAGTTTCCTATGAATCCTCCGACTCCTCCGACGCCCAGCCATCCGGCGAGGACATCAGATATGAACGTGTTTCCTATGCCGGCCGCGAGTCCTCCAACCCACGGGCCAAATAGTATGCCCCATACGCATGCTATGCATGATGCTGGCCTAACTGTCATAAATGAGATTGCTATCCCCATTGTGGCGAAGCATCCTAGTCCGTAGATTACTGCGCCTATGATTGTGAGTGCTACATCTAGGGTTGTGAATTTTGCCATTGTCTCACCGCCGATATGTGGCTTACACGATTTAATAATAAATTTTAGCGGAATGTCGTAAAATAAAAGTATACTTAGTTAAACAGAAAAACAACTATTGTAAACCAACCGGTGGTATTTCAACAGTATACTATAGTCTATCAGGCCCATGCTTGGGTTTTAAATATTCCAGCATTAGGTTGTAGGTTAAGGATTGGGAATGGAGCCAGCCATAGAAATTAGAAATGTGACATTCAAGTATAGAAGGGCAGAGAAACCCTCCCTGATAAACATAAACCTAACAGTCTATAGGGGAGAATTCATCGGTATAATAGGCCCCACGGGCGCTGGGAAGACAACCTTATGCTTAACAATGGTGGGAATAGTCCCAAACATTCTTAAAGGAGACTTCACAGGCGAAGTCGTCACGGCAGGCATGAAAACCACAGAGCACGAAGTTTCAGAGATATCCCAGAAGGTAGGGATGACCATGCAGGACCCGGAGTCGCAGCTGCTGATGCCAGACGTGGAGAGGGAAATAGCCTTCGGCCCGGAAAACCTTGGACTGCCGAGGGATGAAATTAGGAGAAGGATAGACTACGCACTGAAAGTTGTAGGTCTTGAAGAATTTAGGAGTAGACACCCCTTCCTCATGTCAGGAGGGCAGAAGCAGAAGGTCGCCGTAGCATCTTCGCTTGCAATGCTGCCTGAGATAATGATACTTGACGAGCCAACGTCGGAGCTAGATCCTATAGGTACAGAGGAGGTTTTCAAGACAGTTAGAAAACTTAAGGCTGAGGGTAAAACCATAGTCATGGTTGAGCATAAGACAGAGCTTCTCTCAGTATTCTCAGACAGAATAATAGTTATGAATGAGGGAAGAATAATAGAGAGTGGACCTACAAGGAAAATACTGTCAGACGTTGAACTGCTTAAGAAGATAGGCGTAGACCCTCCCCAGGCTACTCAGATAGCGTATCTGCTTAAAAAACGTGGAATCAACTTAGATAAGTTTCCACTAACAGTTGACGAAGCTGTAGAGATCTTCAGCGAGATAGTTAAAGGTGAGTGAGATGGAGGAGATAATAAGGGTTGAGGGCCTCTGGCACGTATACCCAGGCGGCGTAGAAGCTCTACGTGGGGTAGACCTCACCATTAAACAAGGCGAATTTATAGCTATCATAGGGCAGAACGGCTCCGGCAAGACAACCCTGGTTAAACATTTTAACGGGCTCCTCAAGCCTACCAGGGGGAAAGTCTACGTTTACGGGATCGATACAACAAAAGCATCCACATACGAACTGTCTAGGAAGGTAGGATACGTCTTTCAAAACCCGGATCACCAGATATACTCGGACAGCGTATACGATGAAGTAGCCTTCGGCCCGCGAAACCTAGGCTTCCCTGAGGATGAGATTAAAGAGATAGTCAAACACGTTCTTGAAGAACTCGAGCTGTCAGAGTATGTTGAGACTCCTCCATTCATGCTTGGAAAAGGTTTGAGGCAGAGGCTGGCCGTTGCATCAATCCTTGCCATGAAACCGGAGGTTCTAGTTGTAGATGAGCCTACAACCGGGCAGGACTGGAAGGAATGCGTTAAACTTGTAGAGTTCATGGACAGGCTGAACAAGGAGGGACATACAATTATAATGGTGACCCACAACATGAAACTCGTTTCGATGTTTGCAAAACGCGTGATAGTTATGAAGGATGGTCGTATCCTGCTTGATGGCCCAACAGAGGAGGTTATGTACAACATCGAAACACTGAGAGAAGCATATATAAAGCCCCCAGACGTCGTGCTCATAGACTACAGGCTTAGAAACCTCCTAGACGGAAAACCTTCACTTAGGGTTGAAGATCTAGCTGAGAAAATATATCAAGCATGTAAGAGGTGATGCCATGTCCCTACTACTTGAAATCCTTGAATCTGGAAAGATGAAAAGCCCAATACACAAGCTAAACCCAAGGGTCAAGCTGGTATGGTGGATTGTAATGATAATCCTGCCAATCCTAATCACCCACTACATCTATACAATCCCACTTGTACTGCTCAGCTGGGTCCTTGCCGTCGTGGCAAAGGTGCATAAGAGCCTAGGCAGGTATCTTTTAGTGACATATCCAGCACTGCTTGGCTTCATAATTCTCACATGGCCCTTCTTCTACGATAAAGGTGGAAGGGTAATATTCACCCTGATACCGAAATGGGTTCCCCTCATAGGTGGGAAAGGAGCCTATACTGTTGAGGGGCTGATTTACGGGACAGCTATGGCTCTGAGGATAGCCGTAGCAGTAACGGCGAGCATGTTCTTTGTCCTGTGTACTGACATGATCGACCTAGCAAACTGTATAGGAGAAGACTTTCAGAGGCTTGGAGGCTCATACAAGTATCCCTACATGGTGGTTTCATCCTTTAGGTTCCTACCATCATTCGTCGGGACATTCGGTACAATAAAGGAGGCATACCTGTCAAGAGCCGTCGCTTTAGATAAAGGAGGCATCATAGAGAAGGGTAGAAAATATATTACACTGTTCGTCCCGCTCATAGACACCTCTCTTAAAAGCGCCTATGATATGACCATAGCTATGGAGCTAAAAGCATTCGGCGCCGTACCCAAGAGAACCTTCTATAAAACCTTCAAAATGTCAGCTGGAGACTACCTGTTCCTAGCGTTCTCGATACTCCTGCTGATAGCCGGGATATATCTTAGAATAACCGGTAAAGGGGTGCTACCTTTATAGTCAACGGAAGGGTTAGAAAGTCAATGGAAGGATTGAAGCCTAGGAAGTCGATGGAAGAGTTCACAGTATTCAAGGTTCCCACAGTACACCCTGGAACCCCAACCTTCCTAGGAGTCCCGAGCATTTCTGAGGAGGACTTGGAAAAGTACGACGCCGCGATAATAGGCGTACCACTGCAGAGGACAACTCCTCCAACCGGCAGGTCTTTGAAGCCCTCCATCCTTCACACTCACAATCTGAGGGTTTACTCCCTAAAATATGGGAGTTACCTGCCAGAATACGACGTCGATGTCCTGGAAAAGGTCAGGCTTGGAGATCTAGGAGACTTAAAGATGGTGTCACCCGTCTCTACTGATGAAGATTACCTGCAGGCGATTAGAAGGAACAAGGACGCTGTTGAAAAGATTCTATCAGCCGGTTGCGTCCCTATCGTAGTCACAGGGCACCCATTCGCCGCCGCAGAAGCGTTGTCCTCCCTTGGAAAAATAGGGATACTGCATCTTGACGCTCACGGCGATAACCTCCAGGAGCATTCAGGCACAAAATACAGCCTAGCTTGCTGGGTAAGGAGAGCTTCAGAGCTGCAGAACCTAGATATGAGAAATTTCGTACTAATAGGACTTAGAGGCCCAAGGAACATGAAGAGCCAGATAGAATGGTACAGGAACCATGGAGCTAAGATTTACACGTACAGGGATATAGTTGAGGAAGGCTACGAGAAGGTTTTAGAGGAGGCTTTAAGATTGGTAAGAGAAGACACAGATGCGTACATGGTTAACGTGGACTTTGACGTCCTCGATCTATCTATGTCTGAAGGTTTAGACGAGCCTCTAGGAATTTCAACATGGCAGCTGCTTCAAACCCTGAAGAAAGCAGGGGAGAACGCCAGGCTGTACAATATAGAAACGTTTCCAAGCCTTCACCCAAGCATGTACCACATAGCTACGTGGAGCATCCTATACTTCCTACTCGGAAAGGCGTCCAATAATAGGAGAAAGTTCATTATAGTGTAGCTAAACTCAAAAGATTACATAGTTTCTTCTTAGACTACAAACGGCTTAAATGGATAACTTTATGAATTAACAGCCTAAACGGGTGAATTGTGGAGTTTAAGGGTGGATATGCTGGTAAGACTTGCTGGGTTGACCTATCCAGGAGGAAAGTTCATATAGAAGAGGTTGAGCCCTCCATTCTAAAACTTTACATAGGTGGGTACGGGGTAGGTGCTAGGATTCTCTACGATCATGTTCCAGCCTGGATTTCACCCTTCAACCCTCTTAACCTGCTTGTATTCGCAACAGGGCCTGTCACTGGAACTCCTACCCCGGCAGCTTCGAGATACACTGTTATATCGAGGTCTCCACAGACGGGCTACATCGGCGATGCCAACGGTGGCGGATTCTTTGGTCCTGAGCTTAAGATGGCTGGGTTCGACATGCTTATAGTTAAAGGCCGAAGCAGCAGGCCGGCAATGATAGTAGTTGAGGATGGAGATGTCAGGGTTGAAGATGCGGGTGAAATATGGGGTTTAGATGCAAGGGAGGCTGATGAGGCTGTGAGGGCTAAGCTTGGCGAGGACTTTAAAGTTGCAACTATCGGCCCTGCAGGGGAGAATCTTGTCAGGTATGCAGTTATAGCAAACGATAACGCTGAGAGGTTCGCTGCAAGATGTGGACTAGGGGCGGTTATGGGAGGCAAGAGACTTAAAGCCGTCGCCGTGAGGGGCACTGGAAGCGTGAAAATCGCAATGCCCGATGAGCTATTAGACTACGTTAAGGAAATGGTTGAGAGGAGAAAAGAAAGCAAGGTGGCTGTTAACTTCAGCCTTAAGGGAACACCCGGAGATTTTGAGTTCGTCTACGAACTTGGCGATGTCCCAATTAAAAACTGGTCTGCTGGCGAGCTGGAAGGCTGGGAGAGGCTGGCATGGGACTCATACGAGAAAGAAATATACGCTGGAAGAAGAGCTTGTTACAACTGCCCCGTAGCATGTAGGAGAATCGTAAAGCTCGGTGACAAGAGGGTAGAAGGACCCGAGTACGAGACTGTAGCAGCTCTAGGGTCAAACTGCGGAATAACAGATTTGAAGGCTGTAGCTGAAATAAATGACCTATGCAACAGGCTTGGAC
>Ga0164311_10001113_pt1 | contig 12869 bp, 13 predicted proteins | sample GuaBasSedimGuay2_FD_121796 | JGI IMG/M metagenome (GOLD analysis project Ga0164311, IMG submission 121796) | Subseafloor sediment microbial communities from Guaymas Basin, Gulf of California, Mexico - Guay2, Core 4569-9, 9-12 cm | ecosystem: Environmental > Aquatic > Marine > Hydrothermal vents...
AATAAGAACGAAACTTTCTATTTTATAGTGGGTGAGTAGATCGAGGTGCTGCTATCCATGACGCAGGTCCTGCCCGAAGAATTCAAATCATTCCTGCCGACCATCGAACAAATCGAACCCGAATTAGCCAGTGAGGGCAAAAAATAAATCAAGCCCCGATGGTTTTGTCATACCGACAGAGCTTGTCCCGGACTTGATCCGGGAATCCGGTATCCAGCAATACTGCCTTCTGCCTATTGCCTGAATACTTCTTGTTTTCCCGCTGAATCCTGCCTCCTGGCCACTGGCTGCTGAACTTATCATGCGCCCCGAACAAAACCCAAACAAGAAAATATTCCGTTTTTTGCCAATTTTTTGGATTTTTCGATTCAACATTTCGCCCGTTGGCTCCGCTTACTCTATAAATCAGTCATTTTTTTACGGCGGAATTATGCGCAGAGAGAATCATAAAATTGAATACCGAATACTGCTCTGGAAAGCCTGTCATGAGAACTGTGGAGACTCCCTGTCGATTATTTATCAAGAATACAGCAAACCCGTATGCGATTATCTCCGCAAAACCGGCTCGGATGGACTTGCCGAGGATATTTGCCAGGATGTCTTTACACAGATCGCCGCAGGTCAATGTCATTATGACGGCAGCAGCGATCCCAAAAGCTACCTGTTCGGAATCGCCGGAAATATCCGAAACAAGGAATTAGCGGCGGCCAATAAAGAAACTTATGGTCTGAATGAGGAACAAACAGAGGGCGATTTAGCGATAGAGGGTGTTCAAAGCCCGCTTGAGACACTTGAACAATCAGAATTACGCCGGATTCTTGAAAAAGAAATTGCCAATTTGCCGCTTAAAACCCGCCAAGCCATCGAATTGGTATTTTTTGAGGGCATCCCAGCCAAAAAAGCGGCAAAAATAGCTAAGTGCGAGTTCAAGGCCTTCCGGGATCGGCTGGATTATGGCTTGAGGTGCCTGCGAAAGTGCAGAAAAATATCGCAAATACAACCTCTTTCCAAGTAACGGGTTACGATTTGCCGTGAAAATATTTTCAAAAAATGCGAATTTTCTTTCCGGCGCAAACGCCGTTTTTTGTCAATAGTATGTAGAAGAATGAAATTTTAGGTCAAAATTGCTTCGGGTTCTTGAAATGCTGAATCAACTGCTAATGACAGATAAGAACGAATCTGGTTGTTCGGCGGCTCAATATGATGGATACATCAAAGAGGTTAAAGATGACATTTTCTCGATGATAAGAATTGAAAAGGAGTTGACGGGGCATGAAGTTGTCAGAGGCAGATTAGAATAAATAATACCCTATTAAGGAGGTGATGAAAATGAATTTGTAAAAACTTATCCTATCAGAAAAAGAGTTTTAATCAATACGAAGTGGTATCATTGAAAACGAAATATTCAAAATATTTGAAAGGATATTGTTATGAAAAAAAAGACTTACATGTTCGCTTTTCCAGTAGCAGTGTCAATGGTTATATGCTTTGGTGCATTATTATTGACGGGTACTCCTAATTGCACAGATACCAAGAGACTGCTTGCCGTTGAAGAGATGAAATCGATTGTAGGGAAAACAGGCTGTTGGTGTGGATATCCTGATTCTTATTGCGTTGTATGCAATTGCTGGACTTACGGCGGAAGTGGATGGATGGAAATTGCTGGCAAAAAGAATACCAAGAAATGCGCCTTGGTACCGGGTGATGGATGTTTGGATCAAGATAAACAGGCATGGTTTACTGGTTCACTATATTCATCAGTGAAAAACAATGGGTATTCATTCCGCAGGTGCGGCGGAATACAGGAATGCCCTGAAACTAATCTGGAAGGCGTGAATTACACCGGTCCGGAAAGTGACTGGTGTGGATACCAGGGCTGCAATTAAAAGAAGCATTTTGCTTTTATTAAACTAAAAATGAGTCTGGTCTAAAAAGCCCAATTGCGATGATTTTAGCAAAATCAATCGTCTTTGCTGGCTCAATATGGGTGGTTTTCGGTGATCGTTTCACCACAAATCACCTTTTTAGAGCGGACTCAAAGATAGAAAGGGAATTGTTATGAAAAGAGTCTGGAAATATACTCTAATTATTATTTTAGTGATTGGTTTTAATTTTTGCACTTCAATGCTTAAAGCAGAAGATGCGGAAAGTGACTTGCTTAATTTTGTTAAAGCTGGTGTCAGAAACAGTGAAGATTTAATAAATAACATTTCTTTTAATTACTTTGTTGATTATGATGTCTCCAGTAGATGGCGTGAGGTGAAATTGGCAGAAATCCAAGAGCGAAATTCTTCTAAGTTGCCGAGTGGAATTGAATTAAGAGTCCCCACTCTTGAACACAAACTACATACAGGTTCAGCATTATTTGAGGGGAGTAAGTTTAATATCAAGCGTAAGCAAATCTCATCTTCTGATCAAGAGATATTCGAAGATGAAATAGTGGTTTCTGACGGGCTTATACTAACAGAATTAAAACTCAAAGAGAACCATGGATACTTGTCTAATTCTATTAATGCGAGAAGAGCAGATTTAATGTTCGATCCTAGAAATTTCCCCTTACTTTTTCTAGATGGAAAGTCGCTGTCTTCAGCATTAATGGATACAAATACGACTTGCGTATTAACAGGTTCAGAAGAGATTCAAGGTGCCATGTGTCATGTTATTGAAATGTTGATGACTTTTGAAACGCCTGGTGAAGGACAAAAGCAAGTAAAGCGAAAGTGTTGGATCGCACCTGACAAGGGCTTTTTGATAAAAAAAGGAATCTCCTTTCAAGTCGATGCGCCAGATAAGATATTTAGTACCGTTGAGTGTAACTTAAAAGAAATTGCAGGTGGATTATGGTACTATTCGGATGTAACCTTTCAATCATTTCCTATGTCTACTCAGGAGCCAGATGTATTTGCTGCCTTAGGACTTTCTGATATAGTTATCAATCAAGACCTTGGAGATGAAGCATTTGTAGCTGATATTAGCAAGGTTCAAACCATTTACGATACAATAGCTGAGATTCAATATAACACAAAAACCCCTCTACCTGAAGTTGAGTAGCATTTTCTTCGTTTGTAAGCTATAGTTGGCGTAGAAAAGAAAATAGCAAATATAATTTTTTCTGGGTGGATAGAGGATAACTATATCCACCCAGAATTGAGTATAAGGTTGCAGGAAAGATATCAGTGAAGATTCAACAACATATATTTAGTATCATCTTTTTCACAATTCTTTGCATTCTAATAATCATGGCATGGACGAAAACAGTTAACAATAGCAAAGTAGTCATGGCCCATTCGTATTCTCATGGCAACAAATGTGGGCCTATGGCACTCCTCGGGATATGTAGAATCTTGGATATCTCAGTTGGCTTAGAAAAAGTGGTAGCGTTGTCCAACTTAAATGATTTTGGGACGAGTATGTATGGATTATCCCAAGCAGCTAAATCACTTGGTTTGAATGCCGTGGGCATAGAAGCAGATCTTGATACGCTGACTCAGCTTCAAAAACCGAGTATAATTTTTGTTAATAACAACCATTATATTGCTATTGTTGGCTACGGGAATAACTGCTTTCAAGTGGTAGATTCGGGGAGACTATACACCATACAGAAGGCTAAGCTTGAAAAAAAGTACTCTGGTAAAGCACTTGTGATTTCAAAGAAAGGTGATCCCGCACTGTTAGCTAAGATATACAAGATATCTGAATAACCCGGTTCTTTGCAAAACCACCCTCTTTTCACGGCCTTGAGGGCCGTTTTTCTTGTAGCAAGAAAATTTCTCAGAGGTCTCATACGAAAAACATGTTGCGTTTTTGTTTTGATTAATCTATTATGCTTGAAATAGGGAGTATCTTGATGTACAAGCAATAAAGCGTAGCTATAGTAAAAAATTGTTCTAAGCGAAAGGAGTGAACATGAAGAATGTCTCAAAGCTCACCATTTTAATTCTGCTTTTTGTTGTTTATGTTTCGCATGCAAAAACATCTCCAAACCCTATTAAATACCCCCCAAAGGTAGTCGTGGAAGTAAATACGGTTAAAGTACGGAAAAGCGTATTTTCTAAATTGGGGGTAAGCAATGAAGTAGGGCCTCAATCGGAGGTTACTATATTGTTTCCAAACTTGTTGTATGTTTTGTCCGATCCTAATGCGATAGAAATAGTGTATACAGTCAAAATCAAAGCTACTTCAGGCGAAACAAAAAAAGTCAATCGTGGGAAGAAGATAAAATATCTTGTCAAAACGGATAAGGACGATTTTGAGCAAAAAGAAACTCCAATGCCAGTGGGTGTGATTTTAGAAGTGACGCCCACTTTGAGTGGACATCAGAAAATTTCAATAGATGTAAAATTAGAACATTATGCGGCAACTCCTCCAAAGATGATTGATAAGCAATCTTCTTTGCCAATAGGTGAACCAATGATCTCAAGTAAATCGATAAGAAGTAGCGTAGAAATTAGTTCAGGCGATACGACAATAATTGGGAGAGTATCAACAATAGACTCAATGGAATTTACCCTATTAAGAGCCTACATCATAAGCGAGTGATATTTCTACACTAAAAGTGTGATCCATAGAATCTAATATCGCCAATTTTGAGACTTTCTGTAAAAGGATAAGCTGTCTTCCTGCGTGTTGACTCCGAAATGTCTCCATGCAGGAAAGCAAAAAGTCGGGGAAATCAGGAGGGTCAGGCATTTTTTGTTGTGTAAATGGCATTAACGATTCATGGCAGATTACACTTCTGCCATGAATTCCAATCGATCTTTCATTAACTTGCAAATTATCATCCTGAGGGATAGGATAAAACCTGTTTAAGTCTGAATGTCAGGGTGATGCCAAGGCGAAATGGCTCAGGGCAGGCGTAAGCTTGGCTCTGGGCTTTATTTTTGCCTTGGCTGGATAAGCAATTCAATCAAAACAATCCTGCCGATAACACAAAACAAAAGTTTTTTTGGAAAATCCCCATTTTCTTTCCGGCGCAAACGCCGTTTTTTGTCAATAGTATACAGAAGTTTGATTTTTTAAGTTGGATTCTAATGAAAATGAACGATTTCAAAACATTTGAATATGGCTGCCAGGACACACAGGAACTGTTGACCCTGTTGATCGTTTGGCCCGAAGAGCTAACCTTTGATGAACGGGATGAAGTGGGTAAGCACCTGAGTAAATGTTCTGTCTGCCGTCAGGATTTCGTCGGCATGAAGCACACCAGCGATGCGCTCATTGCAAATCGGGATTATCTGCGAAACAGCGGCGTTTTTGGAAAAACACGATCGAACCAGCCGTCAATCGAGATGAGCCACGAAGAAATCATGGCAGAACGGTTTCAGGACAGACTTAACCGGACTTTTACCCGCCGCAAACGCCGGGAGCGGAAAGAGAAAATCGCCAAATTCAAACAGCTGGCAAAACCCGTTTCAGCCATTGCGGCCTGTCTGATTATTGCTTTTGGATTGTTTATGGCGGCGAATCAGCTTCACAAGGCCCAAAATGACACTTCGCCTGTTGTGTCCAACCAGCAACAGAATCCGGTGAAAATTGAGGTTATTTCGGGCGACACTACAGAAATCATCCCCGCTGGACAACGCATCACAGCCGCAAATGGACTCAAAACACTGCGAATCAACGGCAACCGCCAGATGGTTTTGAACATCGGAACGGAATTATCTATTGAGCCGTACAATCTGGGGTGTTTAGTCAGACTCGATCAGGGTGAAATCTATACCGAGGTCGAACATGACGGCAAGCCGTTTATGGTCGAAACGCCACATGGCCGGGCGGTTATTACGGGAACGACTTTTAACATCAAAGCTGACAATAGCAAGATGGATTTGGCTGTTATAGACGGCTCTGTGCAGTTTGAAGCTGAAAAAGGTACTGTTATTGTTCAGGGCGGCTATCAATCCTCAATTGTTTCAGGGACAACGCCGACAAAGCCGGTTGCCTGTAACACTGCCGGTATATCCCAATGGGCCACGGGGCAAAAAACAAACGAAATAATTCAGGTCAATCAATCGGACATCTGTTTTTCTGAATTGCTCGACCAACCTGTCAGCTTTCTACCCTATCGTGATCTGGAAGAGATTGATTTTGATATCTGGATAAGTCAGCACCGTCCGTGGTTTGAGCGGGAGTTCCCGTGGACGAAACGGCTTCAGAACATCCTCTCTATAGACGGTATTCAGGCCGATACGATTGATCTGCTGATTGAATCGGGGGATTTGCGGCGGTTTGCATGGCCGGAGTATGCCCCGCAGAGGTGTCTATCTGAAAACAAGGAGATTATTCAAAAAGCGGCGAACCAATACGGAATCGAAATTGATCGGCTGATTTCGGCAAAGTCTCTTATTCAAAGCAAACGGATTTCGAATATCGAAGGTTTTGAAAAATGGCTGGATGCGTTTGATAAAGACAAAGGCAATCTAACCCTTGATTCAATCCATGCGGCGGTCTTTCTGGTCAATACTCGGTCCCTGATGTGGTTTGCGGTTAAGAATGACAAAATTCAGGTACAGGACAAACAGCAGGTTTTGGATTTATTGGCCGAACAGGTCAAAATTGCTTCAAGTTCGCTTGAGACTTTGAGTCAACTGTTACTGGCGGATAAAAACGAATCCGTTTGTTCAGTCGCTCAATATGAGGGATACATCAAGAAGATGAAAGATGATATTTCATCGATGATGGAAATTGAAAAGGAATTGGCGAGCTATGAAGTTATCAGCGAATAATATTGTGCTGAAAGTATTGGGACTACTGCTGTTGACGGCGGCGGTGCTGAAAGGGTATGAGTTGCTAACCACGCCGATGGCGAATGCGGATATATGGTCGAATCGGTACTTTATGATTTTTCAAGTGGAGTTTGAGTTGATATTGGGAATCTGGCTGTTGTCGGGATTGTTCAAACGGGCGGCGTGGTTGGCGGCGTTGGGATGTTTTGTGCTGTTTTTCGGTGTTACACTATACAAGGGGCTGACCGGTGCGGCCTCCTGCGGCTGTTTTGGCAGTGTGCATATCAATCCGTGGATTACGCTGTTTGCGATTGATTTTCCCGCGGTGGTATTGCTGGCGATTTTCCGTCCGAAGCTGGAAAAACACCGGATTCTAAACATTTCGCATTGGCTGGAACCGATGCCGAATCTTTCAGTATTGGGAGTTGTTTTTGTTTTAGGATTTAGTGCGGTAGCTGTCAGTTCGCCGTTATTGATACTCAATGAGCCAAAAACCGTAACGAGTACCTATGAGGTATTAGAGCCGGAAACCTGGATTGGCAAGGAGTTACCGATCTTGGAGCATATTGATATTGGCGACCAACTTAAAACCGGCAACTGGCTGGTCATGCTGTACCATCATGATTGTCCCGACTGCCAAGCTGCAATACCAAAACTCGAACAAACGGCTAGGGATTTACAAGGTAATGAAGATTTTTTGCGGGTTGCTTTGATCGCAGTGCCGCCGTTTGGTTTGGGTAATGCCAATATAGTGAGTCCAAGCAGTCCCTGCATTCTTGGAAAGCTGGGTACCAGCAAAGAATGGTTTGTAACAACTCCAACCATGGTATTAACCCAAAACAACAATGTTCTTCAATTATGGGAAGACTGTATTCCTGTGCTTGAGGAACTTATAGATATTCATGTTCAAACAAAAACTATAGGATTTTCAAAGACGGATATTCGTCAAAATAAGAAAGGGGGTGGAATCCGGTATATATAAAAAGTACATGATGAATAAAAATTATTGTGTTAAAATCAACCAGAAAATTTCTAAAGGAGTAAGAGATGTATAACAAACATAATTTGACAATATTTATTGTTTTATTAGCATTCGGAACCGTTTTTAATGTAGCAGCAGATGGCCATTTAGTCACAGGGAGAGAATTAAACTTAGTGGAAATGAATAAAATTATTGGTGCTTGTGGGCCGAAATGTTTGCCTTTTGATCAAGTTTGCGGGTTTGGAGTTGCTAGTGTTGGCCCTATATTTCTTACGGATTGTTGTGGCTTTCCTGAATGTCTCGTGAATCAAGCGGGTGTTCCTTGGAAATGCGATGTTGGATTTACGAATAGAAGTCTATGCCAAGGATCCTATACACCGGACCCCGATTGTAATCCGACTGCCTCTAGCATTGACTGCGAAGGCGGAAAGGTTTGTTTGGGTGCATATGTTATGTGCAATGGATGCGAGTGTGTAATAACCGGTGTTGCATTATGTGGAGGTATTCCATATGTAACAGATTGTGGGCAACATGCCAATTGTGATGGTTAAGATGTTTCTATAGAGAAATTGCGATTAAACAAACGAGAGTAATCGACATGTTTAACTTTTGCTCTCGTTTGTATTTCTGTGAAAGGATTAAAGATGGATAAGTATGTACTACAAATCAAAAATGGTGTCTTTACATGTATTTTCATTGTTTTGACTGTTTCATCAATCTCTTGGGGAGAATATAGTGTAGATGAAATTGTTCAGATTCTTCAGAAACGTGAAAGCATTGTTCGGACAACTGAATATGAAATAACACAAATTAAGCACAGAACTAAAGAAGGGACAGAGGTATGGGAAGAACTCAAGCCGAACTCTCTTGCCAAATTGGATAATCCGGAAACTCCAGCAAGAAGGGATATTATTCGCATTAGGAAAGGCGAAAAAGATTATGTTAGGGATATACATTACAGAATTGGAATGGAAGATGTTGCTGGTGAAGTTCTAAAGACATGGAATGGCTCCATCGGCAAAAGATATATTTCTCAGAGCAATACAGGGCGAGTTGAAAAAGATCATTTTACTGTCGACGAGGAACTACCTGAGAGAGCAGGCCTGGAACTTATGGGGAAACCTCTTCATGAATGGCTGAATGAGACAAAAACTAAAGTAGACGAAACAGAAAACGGGGTGAAAGTAGAGTTTGAAATTCTACAAGGACTTGTTGTTCAATATACATTGGATCCTAATAAGGATTTTTTACCAAGCAATTACAAGATATTGAAATCGGGACAAATAGCGTATGAAATGAACATTTCAGAAATAAGCAGCTATGAAGTTTTGGGTGATAAGGTGTATTTTCCTGTAAAGTACAACTCTATAACATATATCTCAAAAGCTCTTGAACCATATCAGAAAGGCAAGACGCAAAAATTCCAAATGATTCCTTTTTTGAAGACAAAAGTAGAAGTTAGAAGAGTAGAATTTAATAAAGAAATTCCTGATACACAGTTTGACATTAAATTCCCTGAAAATGCACATATTTACGATGAATTCTTAGGTAGTATTTTGCCTACAGCTACAAATGAAAGAATTTTACTTGAAGCTATAGATGGGCAGATAGAGGAGTATTCGAAAAAAAACGGAGCAGCCGAGAAAGTAGCATCGCAACAGGGAAACACCAAAATAAATACAGAGGGTGTTAAGACTAAAATAAATCAAACCGACAAACGGGCCTTGGGAAATGTCAATAATCTTGCAAATGCTGACAATGACTCTAGCAACTTAAAATGGTTGTTCATAAGCATCACATTTATTGTTATTGCTGTGATCATTTCTTTTAAATATCTCAAGAAAGGATATTTGAATAATGGTAAATAAAAAAATACTTTTGTCTGTCGTTCTATTATTATTTTTTACAAAAACGGGTTTCTCTATTTCGGAAAAGTATCTAGATTCATGTGGGCTGCGGGTAGCGTATTTCATTTGTAAAGTTCATGATATTGACTTTATCTCTTTGCAGGAAATCGCTAACCGTATTGATATGTCACAAGATGGTACTACCTCCTTCGCTGGTATCTCAGAAGGATTGACTTCACTCGGATTGAATCCAAAAGGTGTGGAGCTCAGCATCGAAGATTTATGTAATTTAACATTGCCTACAATTTTACACCTTAATACCCCCCAAGGACCACATTTTGTGATTTGGAGCGGATTCGAAAAAGACAAAGTTGTTTTAATTGATCCCCCAAATACCCAGCACTTATCTCGTGATAAATTCATAGAGCAATGGGATGGTTATGCTCTGATTTTTTTGCCATCAGATTCACCGAAAAACAAAAATATTTTGGAGGACATAAAAGGACCTTTGATTTGTGAAAATTCATCGCAAGATTTGGGTGATTTTATTCTGCCGCTTGTGAAGCCTGTTAAGGTTACATTTAACATCAAAAACACATCTTCTGGTACACTGCAGATTGGCAGGCTAATTCCTTCTTGTGGCTGTACTGAAGTTAATATCTCCAAGGTCGAACTGAAACCAAATGAAGATGCTGAAATTGTGTGTTCAATTTCTGAACCACCTAATTCAGGCATGCAACAGTATACCGTTTCTGTTCCTGTTTTGAACAAAAAAATTAAGCCATTGCAATGTAATTTCCAAGCCAATTTCATTTCTTTGTTGTCTGTAAAACCTAAACGCTTGTATTTGGGAAGATATTTAAGATCGAATTTACCTGAAGTCTTGAGTGTTCAAATTTTGAAAGTTAATGATAAGGCAAAACCAGTGATTTTGAGTACAAAATCCTCAAGCCCATGGATTAGAGTAGTTGAAAACAGTTTGGGGATTGAAGTCATTTTTTCCGAACAGTTACCCTTGGGTAGATTTCAGGAATTTTTAGAGATTGAAACCGATTTGGGTGGAATAAATATCCCGATAAGTGGTGAATGCATAGGAGGGCATAGATGTGCACCAAATCCTGTTATTTGCAACAAAAATAATGGGAATTGTAAATTTTCCATTGTTAAGGCTGATAACACTTGTAACCTAGACGAATTGATTTTCGAATATGATGAAAGTAGAATTCAAATAGAACAGCAAAAAAATAGTGCTGATATAGACAGGAACGAATATGAAATTATTTTTTTGAAAAACGATACGGGTTCTTTTCATGTGAAAATAATCAATCCGGTAGAAAAGGAAGAGTGCGTTCTAACTATATTGAGGCTAAATCGTGACAGTTAAGACGGTCTTAGTGTGCAGTTTCCGCTTGTAGTGACCGGCACGGCATGGGTTAATTTTGTCTTGACAGTAGTAAGAGTAAAAGATAAATTGTTGGGGTAAAATGGTTGCGATTAGATTTTCAATTGAAACTCTGAATTTGAAAGGAAATTCAAATGAAGAAATGTCCTCAAAAAATGAGTGTTAAGTGGTACATATGTTTAATTGCGGCATATTACGCATTTGTTTGCGGTTCTTGGCTTATTATATCTTTAGGAGGAGGGTTTGCTGAAGCAAGTGCTCAGATCAACTTGCTTAAGCAAATTATCTGTTTAGGGTCTTTTGTCTCTGCAATTCTCTACTTTATTAGACCTGCAATTGGGCTCCTCGGATTATTGTTTTGCACACTTGTTACTATTGTATCTGCAGGGTTTGATGCACAGATAAATGCGATTTTATTCCATTTTATAATACTTTGCGTTTTATTGCCAAGCTTAATATCTTTTCTAAAGCAACGATACTCGTTGAATGGCTATCAAACTGGGGAATAAACGGGGTCCGGTACTTTTTTGATTTGTTTTTGCTCAATAGTGAAGGGTTTGTCCGTAGCGCAAAGAAGGTGCGGAGAAGAAGTTTCCCCGCACCGGTGTTGTCAAAATTATTACAGCAGGGAATTAAAGGTGTCAGAGGGAATTAAAGGTGTCAGGAATCTTTTCTGGTTGACTTTTCGCTTTATTTGGTTATAATTTGGCGGTATGGGCAGACCCAAGCGAATCACGAAGGGCCATATTGTTTATCACGCACTGAACCGTGCGAACGGTCGGCTGCGCATCTTCAAAAAGCCGCAGGATTTCGCGGCGTTTGAAGCCATCCTCGCCGACGGCGTCGCCCGTTACGGCATGCGTCTTTGCGGTTACTGTATTATGAGCAACCACTGGCACCTGGTTCTGTGGCCGCGGCACGACGGCGATTTAACAGACTTCATGCGATGGGTAACGGTGACACACACCCAGCGATGGCACGCCGCCCACGGCACTTCCGGCACAGGACATGTGTATCAGGGGCGTTTTAAAAGCTTCCCGGTTCAAAACAGTTGGCGCTATTTGGCGCTTATGCAGTATGTGGAGGCCAACCCGCTGCGGGCGGGGATGGTTGATCGGGCCGAGCAGTGGCCGTGGAGTAGTCTGGCGATTCGATGTGGCGGGGAAAAGGAGGTCGTTTTGGACCCCGGCCCGACGCGGTTGCCGGAGGACTGGTTGCGGATCGTCCAGTCCGCCGTGGATCCGTCACAGCAGGAGACGATCGCGCATTGCATCAAACGCGGATGTCCGTATGGAAGCAAACAATGGATAAATCAGACCGCAACGACATTAGGCCTGGAATCAACCCTGCGTCCAAGAGGAAGACCCCAAAAAAACTCCTGACGCCCTCACCCAAACCGCTTCGCCGCCTCATCAGCCAGTCCCTGATTCCGTTCAGCATAGATGGCCGTCGCACTCATATTCGTATGCCCCAGCGTCGCACCGGCACATTCGTATCCCATTTCTTTCCGCACTTTGGTTGCTGCGGTATGCCGAAGCTGATAGGGTGTCCAGTAGGGCAGCACCTTATCGGGATCCCCGCCGTTTTTCCGTATCACCTTGCGTGCCGCCGTGGTCGCATACCGCACCGCCTTGCGATAACTCACAGAATCATATTGTTTGCCAATAATTCGTTTGGGATCCGTTTTTCGGTTCGTCCCGACCCGATTCCCGCAGGACAGCGGCGTTTTTCTTTCTCGGGACGCCTTTTCAAGCCGCTGTTTTTCCGATTCGGCCGGGGTGAAGCAATAGGCCTCGGCAGGCCGCAGCAGATAGGGCGTTAGCAGCTCCTGCCCCCGCGGCCCGATGGACACGATCCGCTCAATGTTGCGATAGATGTTCTTGTGTTTTTCGGGGTAGTAGTGCCAAACGGAGTCG
>Ga0164311_10001114_pt1 | contig 12866 bp, 11 predicted proteins | sample GuaBasSedimGuay2_FD_121796 | JGI IMG/M metagenome (GOLD analysis project Ga0164311, IMG submission 121796) | Subseafloor sediment microbial communities from Guaymas Basin, Gulf of California, Mexico - Guay2, Core 4569-9, 9-12 cm | ecosystem: Environmental > Aquatic > Marine > Hydrothermal vents...
CTTGGGTTGGCGCAGACGCGCCACATACTCGCGCAGCGCGCCAGCGGGCGCCCAGGAATCGCGGTCGCCGGCGACAAATAGCTTGGGCCGGGGGTCGGCGTCGAGAAATGAGTCGGCGTAGCACTTTTGTATCAATGCGATGCCCACGAGCAAGCTCACGCGGGAGTCGCGGGCGGCGTGGTGTAGACCTACCTCCGCGCCGAAGGAGTAACCCACGACCGCCAGCCGGTCCGCGTCCACGTCTGGCCGAGCGCACAGGAAATCCACCGCGCCGGCTACGTCTTTCATCTCGCCGCGTCCTTCGTCGAAGGAGCCTGAGCTGTCACCCGCGCCCCGAAAGTTAAAGCACAACGTGATCCAGCCGCGCTCCGCCAGCGCGCGGCACACGGTCACGACGACCGTGTTGTTCATATCGCCGCCCATCAGAGGGTGGGGGTGGCAGACGATGGCGGTCGGGAAAGGGCCGGAACCGTCCGGCGCGCGCAGGACGCCCTCTAGCAGCGGGCCGTCATCAGTGGCAGGGAAGATCACGTGTTGGGATCTGGCGATCATGCCGCTACCCTCCGCCCACTGCCGGAAAGATGCCTAGTTCGTCTCCATCCGCCAGCGGGTGATCCTTCTGCCGCACAATGCTGTTGACAAAGATGACTTTGACCTCATCGGTCGGGAGGTGCAGGTGCTCGATCAATTGGCCCACCGTCGCGCCCTCCGGCAACTCCACCGCCATCGCTTCGCCGATCCCTATATCGGCGTAATAGCGGCGGAGAGTGGCGAATAATTTGACTTGAATCGTGATCATTGTCCATTCTCCTCTGTTCTTTCAATTGGAGTATAACACAATTCACCGGTCAGGCAAAAGAGCAACCTTGACGGTGAAGCTGAACGGCGGTACAATAGACCCGCAAGCAGCAATTCCCGTTATGGGGAAAATGTTCAGATGTAGCCGCGATTTCCATATCGCGCAGCCCGTTTTACGCAACATAATGTACGCGATATGGAAATCGCGGCTACAAAACGAGAGTTGCTGACCCGCAAGATTGAGGTACAAGATATGCCGTTATACGAGTATAAATGTTCAGATTGTGAGACGCGCTTTGATGCCCTGCGGGCAATAGCGGATGCAGACGCGCCCATCGCCTGTCCCAAGTGCGGCGACGAGAACGTGCGCCGTGCCATATCACTGTTCTCGGCCATCGGAAGCGAGGGATTGGTAGCCGGAGCGGGATCGTCGTGCGGTTCCTGCACGCCATCAGCGTCGTGCGCTACCTGCGCCAGCGGGTCGGCGCGCTAGGCCAAACGGCAAAGATCTTTTCTGATTGAAAGCGAGGTGAACTATGGGTGCAATGAGAGCTTTGAGCGCGCCGTGGGACGAGCTAGCGCATCGCCCGCCGATGGGCGTGGTTATGCAACGCCTTATCCATTCTCCCTGGCTGCCCATGCACGTGCAGGAACTCCAATCCCTGTTGCGAGAAGAACGCGCCAGGCGCGAGCGATTTTATAAAGAAATGTCCGAGGGACAAAAAGTGGAATTTATCAACGGGGAGGTCATCGTGCAGTCACCGGCGAAATGGCATCACACGACAGCAGTTAGAAACCTGCTTATCTTGCTAGGCGCTTACGTTTCCAAGCACTCGCTGGGTTGCGTCGGCCAGGAAAAGGTGCTCATCACTCTGACGCGCAACGATTACGAGCCAGACATTGTCTACTTTGGGCCGGAAAAGGCGCAAGCGCTCACGCCGGATCAGATGAAATTCCCCGCGCCGGATCTCGTGGTCGAGGCGCTGTCCCCTTCGACGGAGGAAAACGATCGCGGTATCAAGTTCCTGGACTATGCCGCTCACGGTGTGGCAGAGTATTGGATCGTTGACCCCCAAGCGGAGATGATCGAGCAATACGTGTTGCAAGATGAGGCGTATCAATTGCGGGTCAAGACCGATAGCGGCGTGATACGGAGCGGCGTGATCGAAAACTTGGCTATTCCGGCCCGCGCGGTCTTTGACGAGACCGAGATGTTAGCGGCGCTGCAGGCGATTTTGGGCGATGATGACTGATATAGCGGGCCGCATACAAAACTTGCAAGCGTGAGGTTTCAAGCGTGAGGTTCAAAACTATGGTATCTATTTTCCCCTTCACCGCTATAGTCGGGCAGGAGCGTATGAAGCGCGCCCTGATATTGAATGCTATCCACCCCCAGATCGGCGGGGTGCTCATCCGGGGCGAGCGCGGCACGGCCAAATCTACCGCCGCCCGCGCGCTGGCCGCCCTGCTGCCAGAGATCGAGGTAGTCGCCGATTGCCCTTTTGGCTGCGACCCCGACCAACCTGCGACCTGGTGCACCGAATGTCGCGAGCGGAATGGGGTAGGGAAAGAGTTGCCTCACGCCCGCCGGCGCACCAACTTTGTGGATCTCCCCGTCAGCGCGACCGAGGATCGTGTTGTAGGCACGCTGGATATCGAACGCGCTATCCAAAAAGGAGAGCGTCGCTTCGAGCCAGGAGTGCTCGCCGCGGCCAACCGGGGCGTTCTCTACGTGGACGAAGTCAACCTGCTAGATGACCACGTCGTTGACCTGCTGCTCGACGCGGCGGCGATGGGCGTCAACGTCGTGGAACGGGAAGGTATCTCTTTCAGCCACCCGTCCCGCTTTATCCTCGTTGGCACAATGAACCCGGAGGAAGGTGACTTGCGCCCACAACTACTCGACCGCTTTGCGCTTTGCGTGGACATCCATGGAATTCGCAACCCTGCCGCCCGCGTGATGATCATGGAGCGGAACCTGGCCTATGAGGCTGACCCCGAGGGGTTCTGCGAAGAGGGCGCTCCCAGCGAGTGGTCGCTTTCGGAAGAGATCGCCCGCGCGCGTCGCCTCCTGCCCCAGGTCAACCACTCTCAAGCCGATCTGGCGACCATCGCGACGATGATGAGCGAGTTGGGGGTGGACGGCCACCGCGCCGACCTGGTGGTACTCAAGGCCGCCCGCGCCCACGCCGCCTTTGAGGGGCGCATCCGCCTGAATGACCGCGACATCCTCTTGGCGGCCGAGCTAGCGCTGCCCCATCGACTGAAGCGCCACCCACTGGAAGATGCGGAGGTCACGCTGGGAGATCTTGCAGAGCGGTTGGACGAGGCCCGCGCCCAACACCCGACCGAGGCCGAGTTTGAGGAAGAAGGCGACGCGGACGCCCAAGCAAGCGCTAAAAAAAAAGCATAGCTGGGGAAGCTAGTGACAAGGAACCCACCGGCGAGCGCGGCGAGTCCCCCCAAGAACCGGCGCTGCAAACCATACCCCAGTGGCCGTCGCAAGGCAGTTGGTGGGATTATGGCGACGAGAAAGATGTCGGCGAGACGTTCGTCCCCCGCCGATTGGATACGCCCCTAGACCGGCTGACGCGTGCCAGCGGCGGTCGCCGCAGTCAGACCCGCACCGATAACAAGCGCGGTCGCTACATCCAGGCGCGTCCCTCCCCCGGCGATCCCCGCGACCTGGCCTTTGATGCCACACTCCGCGCCGCCGCCCCCTTGCAGAATGAGCGCAAGCGCAAAGCTCACCACTCTGAGGACGCGCCGGCTTTGGCGTTGCGCCCCCAGGATTACCAGCGCAAAGTGCGCGTGAGGCGCGCCGCCAATCTGGTGCTCTTTGTCGTGGATGCCTCTTGGTCTATGGCGGTGGCCGAGCGTATGGAGGCGACGAAGGGGGCGGTCGTCTCGTTGCTGACGGACGCTTACCAGCGGCGCGACCGGGTGGGGTTGGTCGTCTTTCAGAAAAACGACGCCCGCATCGTACTCTCGCCAACCAACAGCATTGAGTTGGCGCGGCGGGCGCTGGTCAATATCCCTGTTGGCGGCAAGACGCCTCTTTCGGCCGGCTTGCAGACCGCCTACGAGGTCATCACCCGCGAGTTGCGTCAGCACCCTGACCTGATGCCACTGATGGTGCTCTTGACCGATGGCGCGGGCAACGTCTCAACGACAAATCTGCCGCCGCAGGAAGAAGCCCGTCGCGCCGCGCGGATGTTTCCACAGGCCCACATCCGTTCGGTGGTGATCAATATGGAGCACGAGGCTTTCGACCAGGGGCTGGCACAGGCGTTGGCTGATCACCTGGAATCTCCCTGTTACACCCTGGCCGAGTTAAAGGCCGAGGCACTGCTACGGACGGTGCGGGGGGAACTGGCGGAGCAACTAGCCTGATTCACAGGACCAGAAATCAAAAACCGCACACACTTGATCCTATCAAGTATGTGCGGCTCTTTATTTGTGTGATTGTAGAGCAAATTTAGTAGTGGCTGTTCTCCTCCTTACAGTTCGTCGCAGAAGCTTTGCCTAATCGTCACCTTTGGCTTTATAGCAAGGTGACGTCGGTGGCCTGCAAACCCTTTGCGGTCTCCTCGAGGCTGAACTCGACGCGCTGTCCCTCCTCTAGTGACCGGAAGCCATCACCCGAGACGGCGGAGTAGTGAACAAACACATCCTCCCCCATATCGCGCGTGATGAATCCGTACCCCTTGGGGTTGCTGAACCACTTGACGATCCCAGTTTCTCTCTCGTTCACTTTCTATACTCCTTTAGCTCTGATATTCTGTGGGCCAGAGCGGCCCGTTAGGAAAACTGATACACAAACCCGCCCAAATCTTGCAAGCCCGGGCGGGAATACAACCACTACCTGAACTTGTCCTACGAACTAACTATATCACGTCTATATCTAAATGTCAAATGCGCGATGGCAGCAATGAAGAATACGCGGACCAGTGATAGAGCGTAAGGGAGTTGCAAAATTTAAAACCTCCCAAAAACTGTGGTAGAATGGATTTTTTACCATTGTTAAAGGGAGGCGAATGGAACTCACGGATGATCTAAAAACCATCTTTACCGAAGCAGTTAATGACTTGAAAGAGTACGCCCGCCGGGTATTCATGGCTCGTGTCGTAAACGCTTTGGGTCAGCAATTCCCGTTTTGTAGCCGCGATTTCCAAATCGCGTGTATCTTCCCGCGTAAAGCACCCTGCGCGATTGCGAAATCGCGGCTACGACCTGACTTTTCACCCATAACGGGAATTGCTGGCTTTGGGTAAAGGGAGCCAACGCCAAGCAGAAGCAGAACTGAATTGGTGTCGCGATACCATCCGCAAAGGACAGCAAGAGTTGGAAGAACGCTTCGAACGGTTACCGGATTTAGAAAAGTGGTTTGTCCGTATTGAGCCTCTCCCAGCGTGATTTTGGGAGGTTTATTTTTCTGGAATCGCCATACTGTTCTTGAGCAACGAATTGCTGATTGGGCTAAGGCTGTCCCTGATTGTTAACATACGATTTTTACCTTAATGCCATTTTACGTGAGGAAATGCGTGCTTGATTTTTCGGGCATTTGGTGTAAGATATAGTTCGAGTAAATCCTCAGCGAGTGGCACAGCCTCAAATAAACCAGTGTTCCGAGGTAAACTATGAAAATTCTCGTCACCGGTGGTGCAGGCTTCATCGGCTCTAATCTCATAGACGTACTGATGGAGCAGGACCACGAAATCACTGTTTTGGATAACTTGTCCGTGGGCAAAGCCAGTAACATTGAGCACCACCTGGGAAGCGATCATTTCCACTTTATCAACGATTCCATCCTCAACGTAGGCACGTTAGAGCGGCTCGTTCGCCAGACCGACCTGATCTATCATATGGCGGCTGTCGTCGGCCCCAAATACGTTGTCCAAGATCCGCTGGGCACCATAGTTACCAACGTGCGCGGCACGGAGAATGTGCTTGAATTGGCTTTCAAATACTGGGTCAAGACCGTTATCACCTCCAGTTCCGAGATCTATGGCAAGTCTACCGCCGTGCCGCTCAGCGAGGACGATGACCGCATCCTCGGCTCGACCATCGTCGGCCGCTGGTCTTATTCTGACGCCAAGGCGATTGATGAATACTTTGCCCTGGCTTATGCCAAAAAAGGACTGCCGGTCGCCATCGTTCGCTACTTTAACGCCTACGGCCCCCGGCTCGACCCCCAAGGATACGGCAGCGTCATCGCCAGGTTCATCACCCAGGCGCGGCAAGGTGAGCCGATGACCATCTATGACGATGGAAAACAAACCCGTTGCTTCACCTACGTGACCGACACAATAGCAGGCACTATCCAGGCAGCCACCACGCCAGAGGCAGCCGGGCTGGTTTTCAACATCGGTTCCAATAGAGAAACCAGCGTCAACGAACTGGCGCAGTTGATTCACCGACTAACTGACTCCCGCTCAGAGATCGTCCACGTGCCTTACACCTCCGCCTTTGGCCCTCACTTTGAAGAATCTCGCCGCCGCATGCCTGACGTGACTCGCGCGCGGGAGGTGCTTGGCTTTGAGGCCCAGACATCTCTCGAAGAGGGATTGCGGCGAACGGTGGAGTGGTTTCAGAAATCGGTAGCCTGGTAGGCCGGGAAGCCGAAATCCATTTCCCAATTCCAAGTTCCCAACTTGTGAGGTAAAAGCAACTCGTATGAATTCAACAAAACTCGGCACATTCTGCGACAAAGTTCTAGAAATCGGCTGGCTCTTGGCGGTAATCATTACGCCGCTCCTTTTTAACGTTTATTCCAGTCGTGTTTTTGAGCCGGACAAACTGACCACCCTGCGCACCGTCGCCGTCATCATGTCCGCCATCTGGATGGTCAAATATATAGAGGAGCGAGCCGCCGGACGGCAAGGGATTGGGTTCACCTGGCGCACGCCATTGGTGCTCCCCACTCTCTTTACGGTCGTGGTGTATCTGCTCAGCACCTTCTTATCCGTCACCCCTCACGTCAGCTTTATCGGCTCCTACCAACGCTTGCAGGGCACGTACACGACACTCGCCTACATCGTGGTGTTCCTCATCATTCTGCAGGGGTTGCGCACCCGCGCCCAACTCGATCGCCTCATCACGGTGATGATCGTCAACAGCCTCCCCGTCGCCCTCTATGGCCTCATCCAGCGCAACAAACTGGACCCGCTGCCCTGGGGCGGGGACGTGACCAGCCGGGTCGCTTCCAACATGGGCAACGCTATCTTTGTCGCCGCCTACTTGATCATGACCTTTCCGCTCACCGTGGGCCGCATAGCGGAAAGTTTCAAGGCCATCCTGACCGAAGAAGACGCTAACTGGGCCGACATCCCCCGCGCGGCTGGCTATATCTTTATCGCCGCCGTCCAACTGATCGCCATCTGGTACTCTCAGAGCCGTGGCCCGATGGTGGGCCTCATGGCCAGCCTGGGAGTGTGGGCGCTTCTCGGTATGCTGGCCCTGCAGCGCATTCTCCGACGCCGGGTATGGCGGGCGTTGTGGGTTGGTATGTTGACAATCGTAGCCTTGGTCACGATCGGATTCCTGCTCATCAACCTGGATGGGACAATCCACGAGTGGGCCTTAACTACTCCCCTGAGTCGCGTGGCCCGGATACTTCAATACCAGGGCGGTACCGGTATGGTGCGCAACCTTATCTGGGAAGGGGCGCTCGACCTCATCAAACCCCACAAGCCAATCCAATTTCCACCGACACAAGCGCACCCTAAAGGATACCCCGACCCCTACAACGCCCTGCGTCCACTGGTCGGCTACGGGCCGGAATCTATGTACGTGGCCTACAACGGCTTCTACCCGCCGCTGCTGGGACACTACGAATCGCGCACCGCTTCCCCAGACCGCTCGCACAACGAGACGATGGATTCGCTGGTCATCACGGGCTTGTTGGGCTTTAGCGCCTATGTGTGGCTCTTTGGCGGCGTGTTCTACTTTGCCTTGCAATGGATGGGATTCCTCCCCGACGACTGGCGACGCAGGCTCTTTCTCGCGCTGTTGGCCGGAGGAGCAATAGTTGCGATGGCGATTGTCGTACCCCTCATCGGCCCCCACTTTTTCTGCCTGGCCATCCCCATCGGCATTGTCGGCGGGATGCTGCTCTATCTGATAATTTACGGCTTTTCCGAGTGGAAAACCGAATATCAAACCTCAAATTTCCACCCCCATTTTATTCTGTTGACCAGCATCCTGGCTACCGTCGTGGCCCACTTTGTCGAGATCAACTTTGGCATCGCCATCGCCTCCACGCGCACCACCTTCTGGGCTTGCATCGGGATACTCGTGGCTGCCGGGATGGACCTGATCCGGGAAAATGAGACCAGGCCGCAGGAACAAGAATCGAAAAACAACAAACAACAAAAAAGTAGGAGCCGCCGGAGACGCCGTAGAGCCGCCCCGCCTTCTCCTGCTACGGCCACTATACCCGCCTGGCTGTGGCCCGTACTGACCATAGCCATCATCGGCGGCTTCATCCTGGGCACACTGTGCTTTGATTTCATCACCAACGCCGAGCGCCTGACCGAACCCATGCGCATCGTCTGGCGCGCGCTAACCGTACTGCCGGCCCAGGATAGCCGCGCCTCCTATGGCGCGCTGATGATCTTTGCTCTCACCTGGCTGATGAGCGCGGTCATATTCCTATCCGAGATGGCCAAAAACGGCGCTTTCAGCAAGCGCAAGGGGGACGGAACCCTGGCGACAATCCTGTATCTGCTGATCTCTCTGATTACAGGGTTTGGGTTTGGTCTGGCGCTGGCTGACCGCCAGGCTGCGATATTGAACGTCCAGGCCCAAACTATGGAGGACGTAATCGCACTCGCCGACCACGTCGCCAGCTTTTTGACCGCCTATTACGTCTTTATCTTTTTCACACTGAGCATTGGCGGCCTGACCCTCTTCTTGGGAACACGCCGCCCGACACAACAAAGCACGCAACCGTGGGGCGCAATCGCGCTTGTCGTGCTGCTCGTCCTGGCCCTCGCCGCTTCCACGATGACCAACCTGCGCCCCATCCAAGCCGACACCGTCTACAAACAAGCCAGCCCCTACGACGGCGGCAAGCAGTGGCTGGTGGCTATCGAGCATTACAAGCACGCGCTTGAACTCGCGTTCGACGAGGACTTTTACTACCTGTACCTGGGGCGGGCCTACCTGGAATATGCTTCATCCATTGATGACCCCGCCGTGCGGGAGACGGTGCTGCGGGAGACGGAACAGACGCTACACGAAGCCCGCGAGATCAATCCGCTCAACACCGACCACAGCGCCAACCTGGCCCGTATGTACCGCCGCTGGATGGATTTTGCCGACGCCGAGGGCCGCCAAGAGTTGTTCCAGAAATCGGCCGAGAACTATGCCATCGCGACCACGCTAAGCCCCCAAAACGCCATCCTGTGGAACGAATGGGCTGTCCTTTACCTATCCATAGGCGACCTCGCGCAAGCCCAGGAGAAATGCTCCCACTCGCTAGAGTTGGACCCCGACTTTGACGACACCTGGTGGAAAGTACAGGCCAGCATCTATGCCAGCCAGAACAACATCACCAAGACCCTTGAGGCTTATGAACAAGCGCTAGAGATCAACCCGCGTCTGGCCGACGTCTGGCTCCTGATGGGCGATACCTACGCGAGGCAGAGCCGGTTGGAGGAAGCGACCGAGGCTTATGAACAAGCGCTCGAACTGAAACCCAAGCACACCCAGGCCTGGCGTATGTTAGGCTCCTTGTACGCTCAGTTGGGCCGCCTCGACGAGGCCGTCGCCGCGCTCGAACACACGCTGGAGCTAAAGCCCGAAGCATCCGACGCCTGGGACACCCACCGTATGCTGGCTATCGTCTATAGCCAACTGGGCCGGAACGACGTGGCGCTCTCCCACGCCCAGATGGCGCTAGATTTGGCGCCGGAGGACCAGCAAGCCAGCCTGGAGTCCCTGGTAGCGCAATTAATGTCGGCATCGGGAGGATGACGACCATGACCGACTATCTACTGGTCTTTGCCGGCGCCCTGGTGCTGGCGATGGGCGCTACGCCAGCGGCCCGCCGGCTGGCCGCGCGAGCAGGCTTTATTGATCGCCCCGCAGCGCGCCGCATCCACAAGCGCCCCGTCCCGCGACTGGGAGGCGCCGCCATCTACCTGGCAGTCGTCGCCGCGGCGATCATTTTGGGAAGACAATACAACTTTGACCAGTTCGGGAGCATCCTCGTCGGCGCGACGGGGATCTCCTTCATAGGACTGATAGACGACCGTTGGGGCTTACGCCCGCTGGTCAAACTGGTCAGCCAGGCGCTTGCAGGGCTGTTCCTCTACGCCAGCGGCATCTATGTCGGCACATTCCACTACACTGTGCTGAATCTGGTCACGACAGTGCTGTGGATCGGCTATATCACCAACGCGATTAACCTCCTCGACAATATGGATGGACTGGCCGGCGGCGTCTCGGCTATCGCCGCTGCCTTCTTCGCTCTGATGTGCTCCTTCAGCGGACAATACCTGGTCGGCGCGCTCTCCATCGCCGTGTTAGCCGCTTGCCTGGGATTTCTGTTCTACAACCTCAACCCGGCCAGCATCTTTATGGGGGATTCAGGCGCTCTATTCCTTGGCTTTGTCCTGGCTGCCATCGGCATTAAACTGCGTTTCCCGGATAACGTCACCTTTGTCACCTGGATGGTGCCGGTGTTGGTGATGGGGCTGCCCATTTTCGATACCACATTGGTCATCATCTCGCGCCTGCGCCGCCGTCTGAATCCGGCCACCACACCGGGCCAAGATCATACTTCACACCGTCTGACGGCGGCCGGGCTAACCCAACGCGAGGCCGTCCTGACTCTCTACATCGTCTCCTTCATCCTGGGTCTGCTCGCCGTCTTTGTCACCGAGGCGTCTATCCTCGAAGGGTACACTGTCGGAGGACTCGTCGCCCTGGCCGGTCTCTACGGTCTGTGGCGCTTGGAGCGCCCCCCCTTCTGGCCCAACCAAACCAACTAACCAACGAGGTTCCTATGTCTAACTTGCAAGACAAAATCTCCAACCGCACTGCCCGTGTTGCCATCATCGGGCTGGGCTATGTCGGCCTGCCCCTGGCTACCGCGTTCGCCCAGGCTGGCTTCCGCGTCACCGGCGTGGACGTCAATCAAAGCAAAGTAGACTCTATCGCCGCCGGCAAGAGCTATATCCCTGACGTCCCCGACGACGAACTGGCCCCCCACATCCAAACGGGTCGTCTCACAGCCACGTCAGACTATGACGAGCTAAACGGAATAGACGCCATCTTTATCTGCGTCCCCACCCCCTACGATGCTCAACGCGCGCCCGATCTTTCCTACATCGAATCCGCCAGCTATGGCATCAGGCCGCGTATGAGCCCTGGCCAACTGATCGTCCTCCAAAGCACGACCTATCCGGGCACGACGGAGGAAGTCGTCCAGCCGATCCTGGAAAAAAGCGGTCTCGAGGCCGGCATAGACTTTTACCTGGCCTTTTCCCCCGAACGCATTGACCCCGGCAACAAGCAATGGTCGGCCTACAACACCCCCAAGGTCGTGGGCGGGATCACGCCAGAGTGCACCCAGTTGGCCTGCGATCTTTTGAGCCAAATGGGCGCGTTAGTGCATCCGGTCTCCTCCGCCCGCGCCGCCGAGCTGACCAAACTGCTAGAGAACACCTTCCGCGCCGTCAACATCGCCCTGGTCAACGAACTGGCCCTACTGACGGAACGAATGGACATTGACTTTTGGGAGGTGGTCGAGGCCGCCAAGACCAAGCCTTTCGGCTTTATGCCCTTCTACCCTGGCCCTGGGGTGGGGGGGCATTGTATCCCCATAGACCCCTACTATCTCAGTTGGAAAGCGCGCGAGTACGACTATTATACCGAGTTCATCGAGCTGGCCGGCGAGGTCAATCAGGCCATGACCTATCACGTTGTAGACCTGACAGCGCAGGCCCTCTCCCTGCATAAAAAGCCCCTGCGTGACGCGCGCGTGCTGGTGCTGGGCGTGGCCTTCAAGCCGGATATTGACGATGCCCGCAACTCGCCCGCCGAACGGATCATCGAATTGCTGTTGACCCGTAGCGCCAACGTTCGCTACCACGACCCCTACGTGCCGCGCTACCAGGTGGGCGGCGACGTCTTTCACCGCGAGCCGGTCGCACTGGAATCGGTGGAACTGACGGATGAGGAACTCTCCGCTGCCGACTGCGTCGTCATTGTCACCGACCACCGCTGCCTCGACTATGAGCGGGTGAGGCAGTGCGCCCAACTGATCGTAGACACGCGCAACGTCACCGCCAGCCTGCCTGATGGCGGGGCAAAAATTGTGCGCCTGGGCGCGCCCCCGCCCAAGTGATATGTACACCCACCATCCCAAGCCCACCGCCCCACCTCCACCGCCCACCCGCCTGCTGAGGGTCGTTCAAATCCTGACCATCGTCGCCATACTGGCCGCTCTCGGCGCGGCCCTCTACTTCCGCGACCGCCTTCAAGAACTGGAGCAGTACGGCTACGCCGCTGTCTTTATGGTGGGGCTGGTCAGCAACGCCACGTTGATCCTGCCGGTGCCAGGGCTGGCGATCAGTTCAGTGCTGGGAGGCGTGTTCAATCCGTGGATCGTGGGCCTCGTCGGGGGCGTAGGCCAGGCGTTGGGGGAACTGACCGGCTACATGGCCGGTTACAGCGGGCAGACCTGGGTGGACGAGAACCCCGTTTACAATCACCTGGCCCAGTGGATGCAGCGGCACGGAGTCCTGACCATCTTTGTGCTGGCCCTCGTCCCCAACCCGGTCTTTGACGTGGGAGGGCTGGCAGCCGGCGCGCTGCGCTTCCCACTGTGGAAGTTCCTGGCGAGTTGCACTGCCGGCAAGATAGTCAAGAACATTATCTTTGCCCTGGCCGGCTACTATGGGATTGAGGCATTGTTCAAGCTATTCGGCAGTTGAGGTAGTGTCCCATCAGGATGCGGATAAATCGGCCTCATCCCAAGGAACGACCAAACGGCATCCAATACAGAAAAACGGTGTCCCAGACCCAGGACTGAGCACCTGAAAGGCACAGAAGCCGCA
>Ga0164311_10001115_pt1 | contig 12860 bp, 8 predicted proteins | sample GuaBasSedimGuay2_FD_121796 | JGI IMG/M metagenome (GOLD analysis project Ga0164311, IMG submission 121796) | Subseafloor sediment microbial communities from Guaymas Basin, Gulf of California, Mexico - Guay2, Core 4569-9, 9-12 cm | ecosystem: Environmental > Aquatic > Marine > Hydrothermal vents...
CTCTTAAAAGATATACCGCCAGGGGCAGATCCGTTGGGGCCGGAGAACATTCTGGTTCTGGCTCTCAGCGTCGTCACAGGCGCAAGCATATCCGGACAAAGTCGTGTGACTGCAGCCGCAAAATCGCCCTTGACAGGGGCAATCGGTGATTCTCAAGGCGGGGGCTTCTTTCCCGCTCAACTTAAGCATGCCGGATTTGACGCACTGGTGATCAAAGGGAAATCTCCCAAACCAGTATATCTCTGGGTTCACGATGGAGAATATGAGCTGCGCGACGCTGCCCATATCTGGGGATCGATCACAGGTGAAGCCGAACAAACCATCAGGGAAGATTTAGGAGACAAAAAGATCGAGGTCATGCAAATTGGACCTGCCGGGGAAAATGTAGTCCGTTTCGCAGGCATATTCAGCAATTCCAATCGCGCCAATGGTCGGACTGGCATGGGAGCAGTCATGGGTTCCAAGAACCTCAAGGCTGTTGCAGTCCGGGGAAAGATTCGTCCCAGCATTGCTGATAAAACCAGATGTCAGCGCTGGCCAAATGGGGTGCATCTAATCTTGCTGACTCTGATATCGCCGGGATGGCAAAATACGGCACAAATGAAACAACCGGGTCCAACCAGAATTCCGGCACACTTCCAACTTACAATTACAACAGCGGTTTTTTTGATAATTGGGAAAAGATCGACGGACCAACAATGTACGATACCGTCCTCAAAGGCGCTGCAGAAGGCAAACAAGACCGGGAAGGCCGGGATACTTGTTACGCCTGCACCGTCCGCTGCAAAAGAGTGGTCGAGATCAAGGAAGGTCCCTATCAAGTTGATCCAAATTACGGCGGACCTGAATATGAGACTACCTCAACTTTCGGCAGCTATTGTGCCATTGATGACCTGGCTGCTATCTGCAAAGCCAATGAGATCTGTAATAAATACGGCATGGATACAATTTCCTGCGGGGCAACGATCTCCTGGGCATATGAATCCTTTAATGAAGGCAAACTGACCCTCGAAGATACGGATGGTCTGGACCTTTCCTGGGGCAACGCCGAATCAATGGTCAAGTTGACAGAAAAAATAGCCAAACGAGAGGGCTTTGGTGATCTGCTTGCAGAAGGATCCGAAAGAGCGGCCAAAAAGATCGGTCGGGGAACTGAAGAATATCTTATCACTTTCAAAGGCCAGGAAGCTCCGGCTCACATGCCGCGCGTGAAACGATCGCTGGCAGTGATCTACGCTGTCAATCCTTTTGGTGCGGACCATCAATCTCACGAACACGATCCGGTCATAGAAGGTGATTTTGAGTATTATGAGGAGCGGTTAGGTGTGTTGGGGTTCAGCGCAGGTGTAGAAACACATTCCCTTAACCGTGAAAAAATGCGCTTTACGGTGGCTACCCAGCGGCTCTACAGCGCCATGGACAGCCTGAACCTATGCCAGTTCGTATTTGGCCCTGCCTGGCAGCTATACGGTCCTAATGACATAGTTGAACTCGTACAAGCAGTGACCGGATGGGAAGATTTCAGTTACTCAGATATTGAGAATGTCGGCGAAAGACGCATCAATATGATGCGCATGTTTAACGCCCGGGAAGGATTCGATCGCCAGCAGGATCTCATCCCGAAGAAGCTCTTTAAACCTCTCAAAGGCGGCACCAGTGATGGTTGGAAGCTCGACAAGGACGAGGTGGAAGGTGCCCTCGATACCTATTTTGAACTTTCAGGATGGGATGTCAAGACCGGTATACCAACTTCAGAAAAACTGGAAGAACTGGGGCTAGCCTGGACAGCAAAATAATCAAGAACAGACTTAAACTAAAAGACCCTCTCCACATTGCAGAGAGGGTCTTTTTTTTGGAAAATCCTCCAATTAACACCGAACTAGTTTCAAACCGGGATCATACATAGGTTTCAGGGATACTTCAGCAGGATAACGAACGCCGGCTATATCTATTTCGTAGGATCCACTCATCACATATTCAGGGGTGACAATCCCGCTTTCATTTTCAACAGGCCCAACGCCGACCGAAGCGCCCAGGGTATGGCCATAGGCGCCGGCCATGATATTTCCTACTGGCTTTCTATCCCGGTAAATGATCTCCCCGTAATACATCATCGGTTCTGGATCTTTTAACAAGAACTGCGGCATCATATAGGAGTAGCCTTTTTCTTTTAGTCTCAAGAGAGCATCACGCCCAATAAATCCGCCCGGTTTATCAAATTTCACAAAATATCCCAATCCTGCTTCCAGAGGTGTATCGGTATTATCTATATCACTGCCATAGTCACGATAGGCTTTTTCCAGACGCAATGATTCCAGCGCCTGCAGACCAATATTTTTTAATCCGAATTCAACACCAGCCTCTCCAACTCTGTCAAAAACGTGCAGGGAGAATTCAGTCGGAATATATAATTCCCATCCCAATTCACCAACATAAGTCACCCGGATCGCTTTTACCGGAGCGTATCCAATATCAATTTCCTGCATGGTCAGGAACGGGAAGGCCTCATTGGACATATCCGCATGGGTCAGCTTGCTCAGTAAAACCCGGGATTTCGGTCCCTGGATATTCAAAACACTGTAAGCAGATGTGATGTTGGTGACGAAAACGTGAGCCTCTTGTGGAATATGTCTGCGCAGCCAGGCCTGGACAGCTGTAGTCGTTCCATCTCCTGTCAGGACCAGGAATTGATCTTCTGCCATGCGGGTTACCGTCAGATCTGCCTCGATTGTTCCGGTTTCATTGAGCCATTGGGTATAAACACAGCGGCCGACCGGGACGGCAATATTATTGGCACAAATCAGGTTAAGGTATTTCTCTGCATCTCTCCCCTGAACCAGAATCTTGCCCATTACTGAATAATCAAGCAAAGACACTTCTTCCCTGGTTGCCCGGTGCTCTTCAGCCGCATACTCAAACCAGTTCTGTCTGCCCCAGGAATATTCAACTTTGGGCTCCACGCCCTTTGGTGCAAACCAGTCTGGATATTCCCAACCGGCATAAGCGCCGAAGTAGGCTCCAGCTTCTGCAAGTCTGCCGTAGAAGGCAGATTTGCGGGCATTGCGCGCCCTTTGAAATTGTTTATTAGGATATCCATCTTCGAACATCACCCCCAGGACCTCGACAACCCGATCTCTTCTATAAGCCGGGTTATTTTCAAAAGGCAGCATCCTGGCGATATCTATTTCTGTGACATCTACCTCAGGAACTCCATCGACCATCCACTGCGCCATTACTTTTCCAGCGCCTCCACCCATCAGAATACCCAGGGAATTAAACCCTGCAGCGACATAATAATTATCCAATTCAGGCGCCAACCCCATCATGGGGCTGATATCAGGAGTAAAACTTTCAGGCCCGCAGAAGAATTTATGGATACCTGCTTCTTCCAAAACCGGGATCCTTTTCATAGCTTCTTCAACATAAGGCATCATCCGTTCCCAGTCTGGATTGATCTCGCCAAATGTGAAATTATCAGGAATACCATCTTTAGCCCAGGGAGCAGATACTGGCTCAAACAGGCCGAAAAGGATCCCGCCAACCTCTTCGCGATAATAGGCGTATTTGTCAAGATCAACCAAAACCGGCAAATTCGAGTCGACACCTTCGATTGATTCGGTAATCAGATAATAATGTTCAGTTGGATGGAGGGGGACATTCACACCTGCCAGTTCTCCCACCTTATTGGCCCACATCCCGGCACAGTTTACTACATATTCGACCTCAGTTTCCCCTTTGTCCGTCACAACAGCTGTGACTTGCGTTCCCTCTTTCTTAAAACCGGTCACAGGAGTATTCTCGTAGATCTTTACTCCTCTATTCCTGGCACCTTTGGCAAGGGCCATGGTCACGTCGACAGGATTAACCCGTCCATCCCTGGGCGCGTAAAAACCAGCCAGTACATCATCGATATTAGCCAAAGGCCAGATTTCTTTTACTTGCTGCGGGGTTAACTCTTCAACCTCCACATCAAATAAACGGTTGAAGGCTGCGATCCGCCGCAGTTCTTCCAACCGGTCTGGAGTGGAGGCTAAAGTGATCATGCCTACTCCCTTGTGGCCAGTTGCCATCCCGGTTTCCTCTTCAAGTTTTCTGTACAACTCGAGAGTATACTTGGCCATTTCAAGATCTGTCGCACCGAAAAATCCGTTCGCTTCAATCAGGCCAGCTGCATGCCAGGTCGTCCCGGAAGTTAGCTGGGCCCGCTCAAAGAGCACAATGTCTTTCCAGCCAAGTTGTGCCAGGTGATAGGCAGTACTACAGCCGATAACACCTCCCCCGATGATCACAACTTTGGCTTTCTTGGGAAGTATATTCTTCTCGGCGCTTTTTTTCTCTGGCATATTAACTCCCTAATTCTGATGCTGCTTTGTCCGCTGCTGATAAGATCTTTTCCAATTCTTTCAATGAATCCTCAGGCAGCGGCTCGGGATGGTGGTTCTTTTCCAATTCTTTAAATTGTTCCAATGCGATCTCGCGTGGTTCTCTGAGGTTTCCTTCCGGGTCATGTTGATCAAAAAATGGAGAATAGTGGAAATCACGGATGTGGGTCCGGGTATGTTTCTGGCGCATATAATGCCCCTGGGGGCCTACTTTTTTGATCACATCGATGACAGTATCCAGATCCTTTATCTCCAACTCTTTATAGGTGTCATAAACATTCCTGGCGATCTCAGCATCCAGCATGATCTGCTCAGGATATATGATCATGGACGAATTCATCAATCCCATATAACCGCACAAATCTCCCCCCGCCAGAGGAATCTGCGAGCCGCCAAAACCCGACTCAAAAGCTGACTGCCAGCTAATATCCGGAGCATCGCTGCTAAATGAACCTCCTCCCAAGCTGGGTACGCCCCAGGCATGAGCCATTTGGACAGCAATGAAACTCACAGGCAATGGCGTATCCCCAATATACCCTCCAGTTCGAGGATTCATGAGAGATGTAATGATCGAGTGAAATACCGGAGCTCCTGGATAGGCCAACTGCATTAAAACCATCGCACTTACTGATTCAGCGTCACCTTGAATAATTGCTCCAAAAACAGACGCAGGAGCAGTTGATCCCATATTGGGCATAGCCATGAAGCTGGTAGGGATGCCTGCCTCTGCATAGATCAGGGCAGTTTCAATACCATGTTCATCATGGCTCAAGGGAGCGATCCCGCAGATATTGGCACACACAGGAGGTCTTAATCGCCTTTCTTTTTCGGTTCCGGCAACAACAGTTGCCATCTCAACAATAGCTGGAGCCAAATCAGGGTGAACCGTCGTTCCTCCCCGAACATGTTTTAAGGTACTTGTCAAACCTGCATGACATTCATGCAGGGGAGCTGTAAGGCCGTGGTCCTGGGCGCTGACCATCGGCCAAAAAAAGCTGACAAAAGGGATGGCGTCAGCCACACGCGCCATCATGGCCACATCGGATTTTCTCGATGATCGTTTTTCGCGGGTTTCCAAATCGATCACATGAACGCCGCAGCCATCTGTCGTCAGATAGGATCTTGAGCCATCAAGTATGAGATCAAATCTCGGTTCGCGTCCCCCAAGAACAATATTCCTGGGAGCAGTAGTCAAGGCTTTATCCACCAATTCCGGGGGGATACGAACAATGGAAGAATCCCAGTCCACATTGGCTCCATGCTCAGTAAATATTTTTAAGGCTTTCTCCGAAGGGTAATATACTCCCACCTCAGCCAGCAGCTGGTATGTCCCTTTCTTAAGGTTTTCTATTTCTTTGGGGCTTAATATTTCAATTTTATTATGAGAGGAAATCGAGATAATGTCTGGGGTGTGAGAATATTCTTCCATCATAAATTTTCTTCCTTATCGTAACAATTCTTAAATTACATTCATGCCACAATTTCACAGGTAGTTTATAGATGGGGGGGGGGTAACCCATCCCAACCTCCAATACTAACAGTTGGGATGGGAATTAAAGCTTTATATCTCTCCGATCGTGCCGTCCCAGGTATCCACTTTCACCTGGATCAACTCTTCCTCATCAAACCAGTGGGTGGTGACACATTTGGTTTCGGTATAAAAACGAATTCCGTCAAACCCCATCACGTGCAGATCTCCAAAGAAGGAATTCTTATGACCCGAGAAAGGGAACATGCCAACTGGAACCGGAATACCGACGTTAATCCCAACCATACCGGCATGTGTGCGTTTGGCAAATTCCCTGCTGAAATATCCATTCTGGGTATAGATTGCCGATCCATTGGCAAATCGAGACGCGTTCATCAATTGAATGCCTTCTTCAAAATTCTTTACCCTTTTAATACAAGTAACTGGACCAAATATCTCTTCATTTCCAACACTCATCTCGGGGGTGACATGATCGAAGATCGTTGGTCCAATCCAGAATCCGTTCTCGTATCCTTCGACAGTTGCTTCTCGACCATCTAGAACCAAAGTCGCTCCTTCTTCAATGCCTTTTTCAATCCAATCCAGAATATATTTTTTATGACTTGAGTTGACCACAGGACCCATTTCTGATTTTTTGTCATAAGATGGGCCAAGAACTCTCTTCTCTGCTATTCCTTTTAATTTCGCGACCAACTCATCTGCAATTGATTCCTGAACAACGACCACCGGAAGAGCCATGCATCGTTCACCAGCGCAACCATAAGTAGAATTGATAATCCCGGCAGCTGTGCGTCCAATCGGTGCGTCTTCCAATACCAAACAGTGATTCTTGGCCTCACACAGAGCTTGAACCCGTTTACCGTGGGCAGCAGCTGTGGAATAAATATGTTTGCCAACCGCGGTTGATCCAACAAATGTGATCCCTTTTACATCTGGATGGGTCAGGAAAATCTCTGCTTCCTTGCGGCTGGCAGTGACAACATTCACCACACCTTTGGGAAGTCCAGCCTGGTGGAGCAGTTCAACCATTTTTAAAGCAGTCAGCGGGGTAGTGCTGGATGCCTTTAACACCATCGTATTCCCAGTTGCAATGCAAAGAGGGACCATCCAGCCGAAGGGGATCATGGCCGGGAAATTCCAGGGAACCAAACCTACGAATACCCCCAGGGGTTCTCTGTATAGAACAGTGTCATAACTGGCTGAAGTATCCATCAGCGACTGGCCCATCATCAGTGACGGTGTACCGCAGGCCAGCTCAACCACTTCAATGGCTTTCAATACGTCCCCCCTGGCCTCTCCCCAAACCTTGCCGTTTTCCATGCAGACAGTGTGAGTCAGGTCATCAATATTCTCTTCGATCAATTTCTTGAAAGCATACATAACCTGGACCCGCTTCAGAACAGGCCTATCCCGCCAACCCGGAAAAGCTTTCTGGCCTGTTTCTACTGCCATGTTGACTTCGTCTACTGTGCAGCGCGGTGCCCTGGCAATAACTTCACCAGTATTTGGGTCATAAATATCATAATACTCATTCGTTTTGGATTTCCGATTCTTACCATTAACAAAAAAACCAACTGATTTTACATCACTCATAATTAGCTCCATACATTATTTGAACGAATTTTTCTACGCTTGTTTCGGACATTATGTCTTCACGATATTGTCAGAAATTTCCAGTGCTCCTTTGATAATTTTTAATCCTGCATCTATCTGATCTTTAGTAATACAAAGCGGAGGAACAATAAAGATCATATTCGCTTTTATGAAGGTAAATAACCCATGCTCCCGCAGGTAAGCTCCAATCTCATTCATTGTCTTTAATTCATCCTTGCCTGCATTCCTGGAAGCACTGGGTTCCTTGGTAGATTTATTTTTCACGACCTCAATAACAGAGAATAAACCGATCTGACGGACATCGCCTACTGATGGATGTTCTTCTTTGATCTCCTTCAGGCGTTTTCCAAGATACTCTCCTACTTTGGCTGCATTCTCGATCAATCCATCCTCTTCATAGGCTTGAACGGCAGCCACTCCCGCCGCGCAGGAAAGCGGATGGGCGCTGTAGGTCAACCCGCACCATAACTTATGATCGTCAAAATACCTGGCTATCTGATCGGAAACAATCACACCCCCCAGGGGGATGTAACCGGATGTGACGCCCTTCGCGAATGTAATGATATCCGGGCTGACGTCCCAATTATTGACCGCAAACCACTTCCCTGTCCTGCCAAAGCCACTCATGACTTCATCGGAGATCAGCAAAATACCGTATTTGTCGCAGATCTCTCGCATTCGGGGCCAATAATCATCCGGAGGAACGATGATCCCATTTGAACCTACCACACCTTCCAGGAAGATGGCGGCGATTTCACCGGGTCCTTCATACTGGATAATCTCTTCTACATGGTCGATGCACTCACGATGACAGGTATCTTTCGTCCACCCAAAAGGGCACCGATAGCAATATGGGTTGAGCACATGCACAGCACCCGGCATGGTTGGTCCTACAGCCCACCGTCTGTTATCGCCCGTTAAAGCGATTGCGCCGTGGGTTGCACCGTGATATGAGATGTATTGAGACAGGATCTTGTGCCGGCTTGTGAACATGCGGGCCATTTTAATAGCATTCTCGTTGGCTTCAGCTCCGCCAAGACAGAAGAAAGTCTTATTCAGATTATTTGGAGTCACTTCAGCAAGCATCTTCCCCAACCTCGCCCTTGGTTCGGTCGCCATACCTGGATGGGAGTAGCACAGGGCTTCCGCCTGGTCCTGAATAGCCTTGATCACTCCAGAGTGTTGGTGTCCCAGGTTGACATTCATCAACTGAGAGGAAAAATCCAGGTATTTCTTTCCATCCGCATCCCAGAAGTACACTCCTTCAGCCCTCTCTATAGGAATTGGATTCACTTCCGCCTGCACTGCCCAGGAGAAAAAAGTATATTCCTTGCTATCCCGGGTGATCTGCTCAGCATTCATCTTACTTTCTGCTTTTGTCATATATCCTCTAGTAAATCAATCTGAAATAATTTGATCTGCAATTCTATGATCCTATTACTCGATCTCCATGTGAATTTTAATACCACGCTTTTTCAGTTCAGCAAAGAATATAGCTGGATCGATCACTGATTCTGGAGGGAAAACTCCTCTGTCTTTTATATCACCCCTGGCGATCATTTGAGCGCCAATGCTTAATGGGATGCCGATGTTCTTGTAGTAGGCTGCTTTTCCACCCCATTCATCCATCGGTGGATGTTCATTCCAATGGGAAATCTTCAGGTTTTTTCCATCTTTCTTCCCGTACATTTCCACGATCAGGCCATATGCCCAGAGCGGAGTTTCTTTTGTCTCCGGCAATTCCAAGAGCAGGTCATGCATTATATCCAAAGCAGTGGTTTCAACACCTTTTATCGTGATCGGATCCTCACTGTACAAACCTGCTTCCAGCATGACTTTGGCTAAGTTCATAGCGTGAGGCGGGAAACATCCCCGAACGGAGACGTTTTTTGCGTTCAGGCTGTCTGGCATCGTCCACGCTTCTTCATGCGGGATGTAGCATACTTCTTGTTCTCCAATCGGCCCAAAGAACTTTGCCTTTTTGATACCTTCAAACGGTCCTGCGTGGACGTATTTTCCATCCTTGAAATACACCCGATCATCATTTTCTGGATGGAACTCATACAGAAAGGTAATCAGAAGGCCAGGAGCCGGCGCAGGACAGCGGAAGGCAGCAAAAGAGATCTGAATATCATCGATCTCATCCATTTGATCGGCAGCATTTCTGGCCATAACATTCGTGGTCCCGGGAGTGGCACCCACACCCGGTATAAAAATCATGCCCTTTTCTTTGGCAGCGGCATCAAAACTCCACTGATCTTCATGATCAGAGACATCTAACCCACTTACACCTGCTTCGACACATGCTTTGGTGACGATAAGATCGTATTTCCAGGGGAGACCATTGATAACTACATCAAACCCCGGGAATAACTTCAGCATGGAATCATAATCATTGGCATCGAAAAAGACTGAGCTTAGCCTTGGATCGCTCAACTCTTTGACAAGTTTTTCTGCAGCTACCAGGTTATACTCTGCCACGACGATTTCCTGGAAATCAGAAAACTTTACAAGATCTCTGGTGGTTTCATTGCATACTGCGCCTGCACCACCCAGTACTAATACTTTCATTGGTCTCTCCTGATTCTGATGCTCTTGGATTTTTTCTATGATCAGAGAAAACCGAAATTATCCTTTGGCTGCGATGATCGAATCATTGAAGATATTCAATGTCTCATTGACATCTTCTTCGGAAAGTGAGTAGCACAGGAACCAGGGCTCCCTGGCGTCACCATCAGGCTGGACACCTCTCTCAATCAGGTTCAGCACCAGTTCTTCGTACAGTTCCCCATCGCCATTGAAGTATTCCCGGAAATCATGCGGTTCATCTTCAACGCCCAGAACTACACCAAACATGGCAGGTACACCGATGATCTGGTGGGGGATATCAACTTCAGTCAGGATATCGCGTATACCCTGCATTAAGGCAGTGCCGCGTTTGTTGATTGTCTCTATGACTGGTTCTTTTTCAAGTATCTCAAGGGTAGCGATACCGGCTGCCGCCCCGACCACATTGCCTGAATAGGTGCCCCCATGGGCCATCGCACCGGGTTGGATGGTCATCATTACTTCTTCTTTGCCAGCAATGGCAGCGATCGGGAAGCCATTGCCCAGCGCCTTGGCATAGGTAACCAGATCTGCCTTGATCTTGAAATATTCCTGGGCTCCACCTTTAGCAATCCTGAAACCTGTCTTAACTTCATCAAAGACCATTACAATCCCGTACTTATCACAAAGCTCCCTGATTTTTTCCAAAAAACCTGGTAATGGCATAATGCTGGCCGAATTACCCAATATGGGTTCCACAAAGATAGCAGCGATATCACCCCATTTGGCTTCAATGGTCTCTTCTAATCTCTCGAAATCATTAAACGGCAAATTGATCACATACTCATTGATCCCTTTAGGGATGCCTGAGGTTGCAACCACATTGATCGGATTTCGTTTTGATCCCATTGCATTGGGCGCCGCGGATGCGGTGGTGAACATGAAGTAGTCCAGCATGCCGTGATACTGACCTTCGAATTTAATGAATTTTTCGCGGCCAGTATGGGCCCGGGCAATCCTTAACGCATGCATGGTCGCTTCAGTACCGGTATTGGTCAAACGGACTTTATCTACATCGCACATTTTAACAATACGTTCACAGAGTTCAATTTCGTAAGGTGTTGTCCAGGCAAAGACAGATCCACCAGCAATTGCATCCTGAACTTTCTTAACAACTTCCGGGTATCCATGACCGAGGATAATCGGACCGAAGCCGAGGCGATAGTCAATATAACGCTTATCATCAGCGTCATAGATATAGGTACCTTCACCCCGCGCAGCGATCAAGGTATCGTCATCGCCCCAGTAACGGAAATTTGAATTCACTCCATAAGGCATGACTTCCAGAGCTTTTTTGAATAATTCCTTAGTTTTTGGCCCTTGCAGACTCATGTTGATCTCCTACTAATCTTTTATCATTTTGTTTTAACGCATCTAATCTAATGAGAACAGGGAAGGTCCTGGCCCAATCCCATCTCTCTTGCTTTCCGATATACCTCTGGCAAGATAGCGGCATATTCTCCCCAAATCCCCAGCGCGATGTATACTATGTTCTCTTCGGGTGATTCCCGGCCAGGTGATCTTTCTGCCACAATGTCCGGCCATTCGGCAAAGACGTCCTTAAAATCAAATTTCCCTTGTTTTATTAGATCAATGATCTCGGGAATACGGGGGCTAACATATTTCCAGCTATCCACAATGACCTTATCAGCTTCGGTGATCACATCCAAACTAACTTCCTGATACGATCCCAGCCTGGCTATAAATTGCCCCTTTTTAACCCATTCTTGTTTCACCAATTCCTGACTGCCCGTTGTGACAGTAAAAATGATGTCTGACTCCCTGACAGCCAATTCCCTTTCATCAATAGGGACGGCTTTGACAGAGAATCCCAATCTAGGTTCCAGTTCCTTTGCGCAAGCTTCTGCTGCTGCTGGATTGATGTCAACATAATAAGCCTGCTTGAGAGAGAACCGCTCTACCAGGGCCAATAAATGGAGACGGCCCAGTGTGCCAGCTCCGAATATGGTTACAACTTCCGAATCTGGCCGGGCCAGGTAGGCCGTTGTAACTGCAGTCGAAGCTGCGGTTTTTAAACCAGTGATCCAGCCGGCTTCCATAAAACAGGCCGGCAATCCAGTTTCTGCATCCAGAAGAATAACCATGGAGGATGTCGTAGGGCGTTTGTATTTTTCTGGGTTGACGGGGAAATAGCTGAAAGTTTTAACAAACGCAAAATCTTCTCCATATATGTATCCAGAGAATGGTTTGATGAAGCCATCCTCACCAACATTCATGTAAAATTTATTACCGTTAACGTTTCCGGCTGCGTCAGCTTTGACACCTTTCTCTGCCAGATCAACTGCTTCAGCATAGGTGATGGTTTTCTTGACGTCAGCTTCAGTCAAATACAGGATTTCTTTTGGGACAGGCATCAATATCTCCTAAATAATTTTTATTCCTACATCTTGTTTATGAGTAATTTCATAACGACCTTATATACGAACCCGTTGGGGGCTAATATTAAAACAGGCTACATAATGATCCTTCGTAACTTCCACAAATTCTGGCTCCTCAACTGAACATTGTTCAGTCGCGACCGGACAACGAGGGTGGAAACGGCAGCCAGATGGTGGATCCAATGGACTGGGCACCTCGCCCTTCAAGATGATTCTTGTTCTCCTGAGACTGGGTTTGGGGATAGGTATTGCGGACATCAACGCTTGGGTATAAGGATGAAGTGGTTTCAAATATAGGTCATCACGGGAAGCAAGTTCAACTATTTTTCCAAGGTACATAACGGCTACTCGATCTGAGATATGTTCAAC
>Ga0164311_10001118_pt1 | contig 12854 bp, 7 predicted proteins | sample GuaBasSedimGuay2_FD_121796 | JGI IMG/M metagenome (GOLD analysis project Ga0164311, IMG submission 121796) | Subseafloor sediment microbial communities from Guaymas Basin, Gulf of California, Mexico - Guay2, Core 4569-9, 9-12 cm | ecosystem: Environmental > Aquatic > Marine > Hydrothermal vents...
AAGTAACCCTAGAGAAAGCACTACAAGAGGTTTTAAACGTAACGGGAACCCACGAATTAGAGAGAATGCTCTACGAAATAAATGATGTTTTTGAAATAGTCGACCTACCGCTAGAAGAACCGATTAAAGGAAAGGCATTTATGGAACAGCTAGCTGAGGTAGGTATGGACGAAAACTCGATAAACAATTTTCTAGCACAAATCACAACAATGCTAAGAATCCAAAGAGAACTGGCAGAAAAAGGAAAATTAGGTAGACTATATTTACCCAGAATCTTCAGCTTCTATACAACTTTATCAAATCATGACCCCAAAAGTTTCGTTGCAATTTATCATAGTTATGGAACAGGAGAAAAGAGAAGATGGACAGTAACCTACAAATGTCTAGATCCAAGTTTAGCCTTTAACCAAGTAGTAAATCAACCTCACGCATTAATATTGACCAGCGGAACTCTATCACCCTTAAAAGGACTAGAAGAAAGACTCGGCATAAAAGCTAAAATCAAAAAATCATATCCACCCACAATAAGTAAAGGAAATATATTAGCCATGATCTTAACACGAGGAGTTCATGGAAAACCATTAACAACAAAATATGAAGCAAGAGATGAAGAAACAGCCCTAGAATACGGAGAGACAATAGTAAAAATACTGCCATATATACCGAACGGAACCATACTCTTCTTCCCATCTTACGAAGTACAAAGAAATATGTTAACAACATGGCATAAGCACGGGATTCTAGAGAAATTTAACGCACCTATTTTTATAGAAGAGGAAAAATCAGACATAGAAATTCTAGAGGAGTATAGAAAAGCGGCAAAAAAAGGAAAAGCAGTACTAGCAGCGGTTTGCAGAGGAAAAATGAGCGAAGGCCAGAACTTCAGCGACGAAGAAGGAAGGGCAGCAATAATGATAGGTATACCGTTTGCAAACATAAAAGACTCGTACATAAAGGCTAAAATAGAATATTATGAGGAAAGAGAGAGGGGGAAAGGACGTAGATGGTATTTAGACGATGCCGTAAGAACAGTAAATCAAGCAATAGGCAGAGTATGGAGACATAAAAACGACTATGCAGTAGCAATTCTAATGGATAACCGATATGCCAGACCCTATATCCTAACTAGAATAACATCATGGATAAGAACTAGAATTACCCGCCCCTATTCAAACATGCCAATAACAACAGTTCAATGGTACCTACAAAAATTCTACGGCGAAATGCAACAAATTATACAATAATCCTACATGCTGCACAGAAAAACGCTTCATTTCACAATATAGATTACGAAGTTTGAAACACCTATAAAATCAGCAAAATAGGATAAGTTACTGGTTTTTTGCAATAAAAGTAAATACTGAAAAGACCATGACACCAGTTTTTAAGAGAAAACCGTAAAAACCAAAACAAAACAGTAAAGACTCAACCAAATCGAAAAATTCCATTAGTAACAGTAAAATAGCAAGAAAAAATAAATCAAAACCGAATAAACCGAAAACAGTCAGTTAAAATCTAATTAAACCCTAATAAAACAACACCAAACCAGAACAAATAAATACTAAACAAATAGAACCACCACAAATTTTAAATGAAAACTTTAAATTGAAAAATATACATAATGACAACTACCAAAACTTCCATAACCAAATAAAAAAGAAAAAAAGTGGAGAGAGACAGCAATGATTGAACTAGGATGGCATATTGTTGCTGAACTTAACGGCGTAGACCCTAAAATACTCGACAATGAAAAATACTTAGTTGAAACGCTAAAGGATGCAGCAAAAATTGCAGGTCTAACAGTACTTAGCATAAAAACGCATAAATTCAACCCTCAAGGAGTAAGCGTTGTCGTTGTCGTAGCAGAATCCCATATATTCATCCATACATGGCCAGAACACAGATATGCAGCCCTGGACATATTTACTTGCAAAAGCGAGGAGAGCACGTGGAAAGCGTACCACGTAATATTAGAAAAGCTGAAACCTGGAAACACGCAAGTTATTATGCTGAAGAGAGGAATAGTAACCCACGAAAGAGCTATGAACCTAACTACAAACGCAGAGGAGGCAACGACAGCAGAGGGGGAGATCGCGGTTGAGTAGTGATGATGACTCTGATCAGGCAATCGATGCAGGAGGGATATTATACCACGAAAGGCTCACCAGAACCCTTTCGAGAATATTTCAAGTGAATAGGGTGCTCTACGCCGGAAGAACGAAGTATCAACGTATAGAGGTAGTGGATACTCCAGATTTCGGAAAGATGCTCATATTAGATGGCAAGGTACAGTTTTCCTTGAGAGATGAGTTCATTTATCATGAAAGTTTAGTTCACCCAGTAATGTTTACTCATCCAAGCCCTGAAGAAGTATTAATTATTGGCGGGGGAGATGGAGGGGCACTCAAAGAAGTTCTTAAGCATAACATAGTCAAAAATGTAACCCTTGTGGATTTAGATGAAGAAGTTATGGATATAGTTAAAAAATATGTTCCAGAAATGTTTAAAGACTCTTTAAAAGATCCGAGAGTAAAAATTTTAAATATGGATGGTAGAAAATTCCTTGCAGAAACTAAAAACAAATACGATATAATTATTATAGACGTAACTGATCCATTTGGTCCATCAACACTGCTTTACACTAAAGAATTTTACCAACTTGTCAATAATGCTTTAAAAGATGGAGGCGCCATGGTTACGCATAGCGAAGGTATGTATTCCAGCAGAAAGGAATTTGTAACAATCTATAAGACAATTGAAACAGTATTTAGGAACACCAGAGCATATGGCGCATTTATACCATCTTTTGGTGATGCCTGGACGTTTACAATTGCATCAAACACCCTAGACCCAGCAAATATGGATGTAAAAGTAATAGAGAAAAGAATGAAAGAAAGGCATGTGGAAACACAATTTTATTATCCTGAAATGCACAAGGTTCTCTTTACATTACCCAAGGATTTATTGAAAGACCTAAAAGAAATGAAAGTAACAATTTCAACGGATAAATCCCCAGTCCAAATGCCAGCATAAAAACTTTCGCACGAATTTCTTAACTGATGTAATTTTTCATTTTAGGCATATATGAACTTTTAAATAAAGCATAAAATACAATTTAACATCATATTTGAAGCCAACTTAACAATATCAAATTATATGATATCTCATTACCTGAAAGGCTGTTATAGTAGTGTGGAGGCCATGGATTTGAGATTAAATATAACTAAAGCCATAAGAGTTAGTAAGATGGAAATCGCTATAGTTGCATTGCTTGTAATTTTATATTTATATGCGATGTATGTTCGTATCTCAACTATATTTGTGTTTTTGGGTATAGTTTTGGGGGGTTGGCTTGTATTTAGACCTTCTGAGTGGGCTGTAGAAGGATTGGAGGGAATAAGTAAAACTATTGGTCTTACAGCGTATTTTGTTGGAGTTTTAACGAGTTTAACATCAAATTTACCAGAAGCAGTAATATTAGGTTTAACGTTATGGCGAGGTTATGCGACGAAAAACCCGGCAATGGTAGATATAGCAATACTAACGGTTTTGTCATCAATAGGCTTTAACATGATGCTTCTAGGTTCAGTAATATTACTAGGTACAAAGAAAACTGGTGGAAGCATAGAAATCCCTAAAACAGCGATAGAACATGAAATAGAACTCATAAGGTTCACTATAGTTGCATTGCTTGCCGTGTTTGCTCTGGGCATAATAGACATATTATTTAGCATGAATTTGAATGAGACAACAGTGACAACGTTTTACATACCAAGGGAAGCAACGCTACTTCTTGTAATTTCCTACCTAATTTACATTTTATTTGCAGCAAAAGGAGGAACTCTAGGAGTTGAAGAAAGTGAAAAAACTGGAGAAGAATTGCACTATTCGACGAAGGCCTATGCAATGTTGTTCTTAGCTGGATTACTGGGAATATATCTTGGTGGAGAACTCATAGTTAGAAGTGTCGAATCTATAATTAGTGAGGAAGCCCTTGCAATTTATGGAAACCCGATTATATTAAGTGGGCTCCTCATGGGGGCTTTAGCAGCAGTACCTGAGCATGGAATAGCAGTTATTTCAGCTTACAAAGGGAAAATGGATATATCACTGGGTAACTTACTAGGGGGTATATCTCAAATAATACTTTTAATTCTAGGAGGTGTAGGAACGATAATTTTAATTCCCCTCGACGAATACGTGCTCTTTCAATTGGTTATAACAGCGTTGTGCATGTGGTTTCTAAAAAGAAGTATAGTGGATGATGAAAAACTAGACAATTTTGAAGGAATCATGCTTATAACAGTACAAATATTTGTATTCATCCTACTTCTCAAAGGACTAGTGTAAGCGGCTTTTATCCCTCCCACGATTTTAAACATAACGGAATGAATAAAGTTATATGTCAGATATTACTTCTCGTATTCTTTTAACAGCTTCTTTTAGGTTTTCACACGAAGTTGCAAAGGACATTCTCAGATGACCTTCTCCAATTTCAGGTCCAAAAATAACTCCGGGAATTGTAACAACTCTTGCTTTTTCAAGTATGTACATTGCAAGCGACATAGAGTCTTTGGAAATCTCCGAAAAATCTGGGAAAACATAAAATGCTCCCTTAGGCTTAAAACATTTAACTCCGTTAATTTTGTTCAATTCTGACACAATTAAATTTCTTCTATATTCGTATTCTTTAACCATTTCCATTACAACATCCTGAGGTCCCTTCAATGCTGCCAATGCTGCATATTGAGCAATGGAACTTGCACAAACCGTAGAAATAGAAACCATTTTTTTCATATGCTCAGTGAATGTCGAATTAGCAACCACATAACCAACGCGCCAACCAGTCATCGCATATGTTTTAGAAAATGAAAAAACGGTGATAACCTTGTCTTTAATATCGGGAATGGAAGCTATGCTAAAATGCTTTTCTCCGTCGAAAATTATTTTTTCATAAACCTCATCACTCAACAAAATGACATTTCTTTTCCCAATAATATCCGCAATCTTCTCAAGTGTTTTCTTATCTAGTACAGCCCCTGTTGGATTTTGAGGCGTATTCAAAACAATCAGCTTAGTCTTATCAGTAATCTTATTTTCCAATTCTTCTACATCGGGTTTAAACCCGCGATCCTCATGAAGGTGACAGTAAACGATCTTGGCACCAACAAATTTAGCGACACTATAATAAGCAGACCACGCAGGATCAGTAAGTATAACCTCATCTCCAGGATTCAAAAGAACGTTAAAAACAGCAAAAATTGCGTGATAACCACCACAAGTAACAAGAATTTCTTTTTCAGGATCAGCCTCAATACCATTTTCCTCTCCAAGTTTCTCAGCAATAGCTTCCCTAAGTTCAGGAATTCCAGCTATCGCAGTGTAATGCGTGTAACCCTTGTCCATTGCTTTCTTGGCAGCTTCTCTAATAAATTCAGGTGTGTCAAAATCTGGTTCGCCAAGCTCAAGCCTTATGACGTTCCCCAAGGCGAGAGCTTTCTCACTAAACTTTTTAATGCCGGAAAGCGGGGTTCTAATTGCTCTCTTAGAGATGAACCTTTCCAATCAATTCACCACCAACGTCCATTAAAACCATAAAACGATACAAATACCTAATATAAAAAACTATGGAATAAATTATTACCTTAAACTTCATCTAAAGATTCTACGAAACATTTACTTCAATCGGCCTAAAATTTGGCAACAATAATATAATTTTAAAGATTTCAGTGCGCATTACACTTAATTTCACATTTAACCAACACATCTTTCAATGATCCAGCATATAAATAACTAAATTAAGGAACTTAGCCTGAAATGTTATTCCAGAAGTTCCGCCTAAGTATTTACCCACTAGTCTTCTACATAATTATTATTAACCTGGTTGATTAATGTAGCTTAAATTAGGTAATGAGAGGAGACGAGATGCTTATGTCTTCAAGACCACCTGTAGAAGTTCAACATCTTTTTAAAATCGGCAAAATAGGAGAATTAGAACTTAAGAATAGAATTATAATGGCCCCAATGCTAATTGGCTTATCGGAACTCGACGGCACCATCGGAGAAAGGTTTACACGCTTTTATGTAGAGAGAGCTGAAGGAGGAACAGCTCTCATAGCAGTAGGGGGAATATGTCCAGATGACAGATATAGAAGTCACCCGGGTCAACCGTCCCTGGACGGTGACAAGTACATTCCCGGGTGGAAAAAATTCACAAATGAAATTAAAGAGAGAGGGGCAAAAGTCACAGCCCAACTGTTACATCCCGGCAGATATGCACTCTCCATAATTACTGGAAGACAACCGGTAGCTCCATCACCAATACCTTCAAAACTCACCGGAGAAACTCCAAAAGAACTTACAATCGAAGAAATAATAGAAATTGAAGAAAAGTTTGCTGAAGCAGCCAAAAGAGCCAAACTTGCAGGATTTGACGGCGTTGAATTATGTGCCTCGGCCGGTTATCTCTTCAGTCAATTTCTCTCGCCAGCAACAAACAAACGGAGTGACAAATACGGTGGGTCACTTGAAAATAGAATGCGATTCCTAATCGAAACAGTTGAAAAAATAAAAAGCGTGACCGGAGAAAAATATCCTCTCATAGTTAGGCTTAGTGCTGAGGACTACATGCCAGGAGGCACTACCATCGAAGAAACAAAAATTGTCGCAAAATCTCTCGAAAATGTTGGTGTAGACGCTATAAACATCACTACGGGGTGGCATGAATCCCCAAGACCTCTGATAACAAGAGAAGTTCCTCCAGGAGGATTTATACACCTTGCAGAAGCCATTAAAAAAGTTATAAGTATACCCGTAATTGCAAGCAACAGAATAAAATATCCTCAACTTGCAAATAAAGTAATAAAGGAAGGAAAAGCTGATTTTGTTGCTATAGGAAGACCATTAATAGTTGATCCACTGTGGCCTCAAAAAGCATACGAAGGAAGATATAATGAAATAAGGCCTTGCATCGCTTGTGGACATTGTCTAGAAAGCCTCTTTTCAGGAAATGCTATTGAGTGCACTATCAACCCAAGAGCTGGGAAAGAAAGTGAATATAATGTTGAGAGAGCGGAAAGAAGTAAAAACATTCTTGTTATTGGAGGAGGACCTGCTGGATTGGAGGTAGCATTAACTTCATCATCCAGAGGACACAATGTAACATTGTGTGAAAAAACTGGAGATTTAGGAGGACAGTTTAGACTTGCTGCTATTCCACCATACAAAGAGGAACTTACAGAACTCATTAAATACTACGAAACTATGCTAAGGAAATTAAATGTAAAAATAAAACTTAACACCGAAATAACAAGCGATATAGCCAGAAAGCTAGCACACGATGTTATAATTGTGGCAACAGGCTCTGAGCCACTAATACCCAATATACCCGGTGTTCATCAGGAAAACGTTACCACAGCACATGATGTACTGTCTGGTAAAGCAACATACGGTAATAAAATTGCCATAGTTGGGGGAGGCGGTGTTGGGCTTGAAACCGCAGACTACCTGTCCGAAAAGGGTAAAGATGTAATTGTAATAGAGATGCTTGGTAAAGTAGGTCTAGATATGGAAAGAACGACAAGATGGCCTCTACTAAAAAGGTTGCAGGCGAAAAATGTTAAAATTTTGACAAATACTAAAGCCGTAGCTATAGAAGGAAACTATGTGGTTGCTAAATGTAATGAACACGAAAAACGAATTCCTGCCGATACAATAGTTTTAGCAGTAGGCACAGTACCAAAAAACGAATTATACGAGAAACTTAAAGACGATTTCAAAAATGTATATGCAGTAGGAGACTGCGTAAAGCCTCAAAGAGTTAGGCATGCGATAGCGGCAGCCTTCAAAACAGCCATCAAAATTTAACTAAACCAACGTAAAGATATAAAATTCAAAACTATTATATTAGACTTCCTTAGCAATAAAATTAAAACTTGCACTTAATAATTTCGCAAAAATACCTAATGGCTAGGGGAGAAGAGTTGAAAAAGTTAAAAAAAGTTAATATTCTTATCACAGGTCCTCCACGAAGCGGTAAGAGTACACTTATCGAAAAATTCATCGACGAACTTATTCAAAGGGGCTTTAATGTTGGAGGTATTTCTACACCTGAGGTAAGAGAAAAAGGTAGAAGAATCGGTTTTAAAATAATCGACTTAGCTACCGGTAAATGGGGATGGATGGCACACGTAAATATCTCCAGTCATTATAGAGTTTCTAAATATGGCGTAGATCTGACCACGATAGAAAATATTGGTGTAAAAGCCATACTTTATGCAATTGACAACGCAGATTTAATAATAATAGACGAAATCGGTAAAATGGAGCTTTTTTCTGAAACATTCCAAGAGGTTGTTAGAAAGGCTCTTAATAGCAATAAGCCGGTAATAGGGACCATTGGACTAAAATTACATCATCCTTTTGCAAACGAAGTAAAAAGGAGAAAAGACATAACCATAATGTTCCTAACGAGGGAAAAATGGGAGGAGACCTATAATCAGATTAAAGATATGGTATTTCAATAACCACTCTCTCCACCATATTCATCTTCGCTTTTTACAAGTTTTGCTCCGCAAAATGGACAGTACCTTGCACCTGGAGGTAATCTGGCACCACAGTAGGGACAATAGTTCATAATCTGATATGTGGGATAGTACTCTGGCAATGGAAGAAATTCTTTTCTTTTCTTCCGTCTATAAAGCATGAATGCGATGATTAAAACAATAACAAGCGCTACTACTGCTACAATAAAAATCGGAAAGATTGGTATGATTATTTCAGCCGTTAAGTACAAAAGTGTGTATTGGTATCCCACTTGTCCATCCTTGTCGCGTAAAATTAAAAAGAGAACCAGTAAGCCGCTGAGATTAACCGTTCCAAGAGGAGTTTTCACCGTACCATTTTCTGGAATTCTCACCTCACCCTGCCAACCATCTCCCGTAAAACTCCCCTTAAACGCTAAAAGGGGAAGTCCACTAATTGCGTAAATGTCATAGTCGACTATAAGAGCAAAAGCTTCCAATTCTCCGCTTGTATCCTCTATATCACTGCCATAGATCTTATAGGAAATAACATCACCTAGGCTAACACTTATTGCTTTGGTTGTTTCATTTATTTCCTCTATTGTTTGACCCTCAACGGTACTATTTAGGAAAACTTCTGGCTCTATATCAACTAAAAGAAACATTCCAGTGGCGTTATTCATGTCCAGCAAAGTATTATTTTTAGAATCCTTTACAACCACGTAATATACATAGAGGTCTGAAAAGCTATCTAAACTTGGATCAAACGTTGCAGACCATACATCACCCCTCTTAACCATCGGTATACTTTGAAAAGTCAGGGATGCACGAGACATGTCGGAGAATTGGAGATAGGGAGAAAGATAGAGGGTAACTTCAAGGTTACTATCATTACTTACAATATTCGCTGCGATTTCAACTGCATCGTTCAAACGACAAAGAATATCAATGCCTTCGACATATTTCACCCAAGAGGGATACTCTATATCGGATGGATGATTCAAAATAAGTGTATTTGAAACCTTAGTAACCACAGGTATATCCGAAGATACCCTAACTGAGTATTTCCTTAGAACTTTCGTCCCATAAGTAACTTCTAAGATATATATTCCCTCCTCTTCAACAACAAAGTGTCCCTCAAGAATTTTTTCATCGAGAGTACTCAATGGTACTATAAAGTTACTACGAGTTGGTGTAAACACTCTAACGCTTACGTTTCCTACCGTCATAGTTTCATTAAGAATGTAGACAGCCAAACTTAAGGTTGATCCAATCATATAAGTATGATTATTAAGTAGCAATAGGACGTTATTCCCCTTTTCTAAGAGCCATTCGAACACGTTTCTTTCCAACTGAATGTGAGAAGGATTACCTTCCATGAGGTTATCATAAAAACTTACTTCACCTCCAAAGACAACAATTCTACCGCCATTAGTTACAGTTTCGTTAACAGCCACCAAAACTGGTTTCCCTTCTAAATAAGCTAGAGTATTAACGCCAAAGTTCTTATCGACCTCTAAAGCAACTCCCGCAGCCCATGTTATGTTTTGTACACCGTTTGTGATAGGATGTTTCACGAGATTTTCTTGAGTGATATTTAATGTTTCTTTCAAAAGTTGAACTATACCGAGATCTAATGACGATGCAAGAGTTTTGTTTGTGAAACTTACACCATAGGATGCTAAAATTCTGTTTAACGGCTCTACAGCGAATGCTGGGTAGAAGCTTCCCAAAACAAGTAAAGAACCACCGTCTTCAATAAATTTTTGAATAGCGTATTCTTCATCTGGTGTAAACATCAGTTCCACATCTGGTAAAATCAAAATATCATAGTCCTCAAGTTTTTCCAAAGTCAAAATGCCCTCAGAAACATCTAAATCAATCAACCTATCAGCCAATAAATTAGCGAATAAATAGTAATTGCACCAAGGACTATCCGAAAAATCAAAATTGTGATACCAGTCAAATAGTGCTCTAGCCCTCGGTATCTTTATTTCAACATTTAAAGATACATTTGCCAAAACTTCAACACCATTCGAGGAATTAATAAAATTAATTTGCCCAACATATCTACCAGGAACCGTGGCAATAGGAACTTCTAGCTTCACTTCCAGAGTTATATCGCCAAAAGCATCGTTAAAAATGGTATTTTCAAGATGTACGAAACTTGTTATATTTCCATCAACCTCAGCACGTATATCACACACACTTCCACTCAGAAGAATAAGAGTATTAACTATGCTATCGCCAGGGAACCTAACTATTTGCGGTTGTAGAGGAATAGTAGTAGGAATCACCTTAACAACAGGTAGAAACGCCCCCTCTAAATTCTGCTTGAGAAATTGATAAGCTTCGTAAACATTAATGATCCCGGCACCCTGAATATTTTCATTTAACCCGATATTTTTTGCAGTTTTCATCAAAGCAATCCTTATAGCATGCGGATTATTCTTTTTAAGACTCGGAAATGCTTGAAGCAAAATTGCAGCCGCACCAGCAACAGCAGGAGTTGCCATAGAAGTCCCACTTAAAGAAATATAAGTGCCGTTTATAGCTTTACCAAGTTTTAATCCAGCTTTCTGCATATACGATTCAGGAGCTAAAGGCGCAATCACATTAACCCCTGGGGCTAAAACATCTGGATCCGAACTCCATGTCAACGTGGGCCCCCTACTACTAAACGATGCAACCTGCCCTTTCCAATCACATGCACCAACGGTAATAACTCCGTAAGCAGCGCCAGGCGAACCTACAGATGAATAATATGGACCGGAGTTACCAGCGGCAGCAACAACAACAATGCCTTCTTCAACAGCCTTTTCAGCAGCAATGCTTATCGGATCATTTGGATCGCCAACACTCGTACCAAAAGACATATTAATTATGTCAGCCCCTGCAGAAACTGCCCATTCGATTGCTTTTAATATCGCTGCCGTGGTTCCTTGACCAAACATGTTAAGACATTTTACATTAATAATTTGAGCTCCAGGGGCTACGCCTCGGTATATTCCGTTTGAAGCTGCTCCCGTTCCCGCTGCAATCCCAGCCACATGGGTTCCATGGCCGTTAAAATCGGTGGCATTTTCATCAAAATCAAAGTTATACTTCTTTAGCACAAAAGATTGCTCCAAGATAATTTTCCCTTTCAAATCTGGATGTGAACTACTAACACCCGTATCAAGTATAGCTATCCTAATTCCGCTTCCATTAAAACTGAACCACAGCCTATCTGCGCTTATAAATTTTGGAACAGTTTCATTGTAAATTGTGTTGTCCTTTATGGCTGCGAATCGCGTTTTCGTAGTAGGGGGAATAGCTTGAAACCTTTCATTGAGATAAACCTTCTCTACTGACTGAAGGGACGCTAACTTCCTTAATTCACTAATTGGTAGAGAATATAATACAGCGGGAATTATGTGGAATGTTTCAATTTCTTCTAAGCCCTTTATATCAAGACCGTTCAAATGTTTACTTCGTAGCTCCAAATCTTTGTAATTTTTGAATAAAACTATGACCTGTATCCGCTTTCCAGCATTATAATCATTCAAAAGCCTAATAAGGTTAGGAGAAATTTTTAGATTTACACTGCTATTAAAAGCATCAGGTCTTGTGAGGAAAGAGTACTGGAAATGGGGAACGATAAACGTAGAGGCAATTAAGAAAAGTATTAACATGCTAAACAAGCATGTTAGGTTTTTCCTCGCGTATTTCACCATCTTGAACTCCACCGTGCCACAATTATATCCTTAACTACTATGCAGGATGCAATATGTCAGCTTATGTCATGATGTTAAGTATCGTATCCCGTTTGGATGTCAGCCGCCTCGTGTCTTCAATTTTCCATCTTTTATTTCAAATATCTTATCTCCACTTTTACCGTATTTCTTTACAAGAGTGTTTTTAGCTGTTATAAAAATTATCGTAGCCTTTTTCTCAGAATTATAAATTCTTAAAAGATCAATAACTTTCTTTTCCCAATCCTCATCTAAACCAGCTGTAGGTTCATCAGCAAACACTATTTTAGGTTCATTTATTAAAGCTCTAGCTATTGCAACTGCACGACGTTCTCCATCGCTAAGCTCTTCTGGAAAGTGTTCAATACGATATCTTAAACCCAGCTTTTCAAGTAACTGTAGGCTTTTTTCACGAATTTCTTTTTCTGATAACTCCGATGGATATAAAGGAGCTTCAACATTTTCAACAGCAGTAAAAGATGGAATCAGATGTACGTCTTGAAAAATAAGTCCCATCTTCTCCTTTCTTATTTTTGCTAAATATTCCTCATCCTTATCAGTAAGAGTTTCGTTTTCAAATATTATTAATCCACTATCA
>Ga0164311_10001119_pt1 | contig 12848 bp, 6 predicted proteins | sample GuaBasSedimGuay2_FD_121796 | JGI IMG/M metagenome (GOLD analysis project Ga0164311, IMG submission 121796) | Subseafloor sediment microbial communities from Guaymas Basin, Gulf of California, Mexico - Guay2, Core 4569-9, 9-12 cm | ecosystem: Environmental > Aquatic > Marine > Hydrothermal vents...
ATATAATATTGAAAATCTAATATAAATACTTTATAATTAATGCCTTAATATCTTTAAATGGTAAGGAAAACCCCCTAACCTGACCATTGGCTTTGAGCTAATGACCACCTTAGTAGGTCAGATTGAAAAGATGTCATTTGCTGGGCATCATCGGCATCTCTTTCTTTTTCAGTCCCGAAGGAAGTTCAAAAGTACAACTACATACAGACCGGGGAGTAATTTTTGTCACCGTAGTAGTAATATTCACTCTGCTCATAGGGGAACCCATAGTAACTTTGCTTTGCATAACAAATCCCTTGATTCCCATTATTGCTTCCATTAAACGAGATTTGAATATGCCCATTTTCCGGTAGAATTCAAAAACCTCCTTGCCCAAATTCAATTCATTGGCAACCCACATATCCACCGTCGGAATATCATCGGCATAAACAAGCACGTGTTCGCATTTATGACCATTAATATTTTTTGTTTCGCCAGTTTTTTTAACCGCGATTTTTGCTTCTCCACTTCCAGTGATCGTTGCCATTTGTTCCCCCATCATCTTCTGCATCATCTCCTGTTGTTCTGGAGATAAGGTTTTCATTCTTTCTCTCATCGTAGCCATGGCTTCCTTAACCTGGTTGCCTGCTTCTTCCATTTGAGCAAAGGTCATTTCAGTGTAAGTTCCCTCTTTCTTGTTTACCTGCCAAATAAGCTGCTTATCTGCACGAAAGATAACCAAATCACCAGTTTCAGTATTCAAAATCATCAGCTTTCCGGGTTTGTAATACACCTTCTGCTTTTCAGTTTCAATCTTTTTACCCATAGGAGTTTGGGACTCGGTAATGGAGGTCTGTTCCCACACTCCCTCAAATGGTTTCTGAGCAAAAAGCATTGACTCAAGGGAGAAAAACAACACTAAAACAAAAACCAACACACATTTTTTAGAAATCATAACAATTTCTCCTTTAAACGGTTAAGAATTCTGTTAGCTGGTGTAAAAGTTTAATAAAATAAATTGTAAAAAGCAAGATAAAAAACCCTCGACTGAGCCGCTATTTACTCTACCTCTCCTCTCCAGAATTCAAATTCAAAATCGAGACGTTCTACCTCTTTGTTTCCTTTGAAAAAAATCACTTCCGGGAGGATGAGCCGAAAGTTTTTCACCTCTTGTTGCAATCTGGGAAACAGCACGATTCCTTCAACTTTTGCTTTGGGGTAAACTCGTTTTTCCTTCAACAGAGTTTGAGCGAGGATATTGCTCCAAATGAAATACCTGGCACCAAACAAATTGTGAGCATAATAGGACCGGGCATAAGGAGGATAGATAGGACGGAAGCCAAAAGCGCCCCTAAAATCCATAGATTTCATCAGCGCTTCCTGGTAAGATAAAGCACTGTGTTGATGCCCTTGATCATCAACCATGACGAACAACGCAGGATCAAAACCTACCTTTTCCTCGCCGTTGTTGTTAAAGGTTACCATAAAAGCAGTAAAGTTAGGTCGAGCTTCTTCATCAAAATAAGGAGATTCAAGCCAGCCGCCACATAAGGAACTTTCGCCCAATTTATTAAATAGCCGAACTCTTCCAACCTCGGCGTAAAGATTATAAGCAATAAGCATTTCCTCATATTTCTCGTCTGCATAGTTGATGTATTGACCGGAAAAAAGCGGAGCGAAATCCATAGGGCTCAATTGCCGTACATGAATAGAAAACAGTTTTAAATCCTCCGGTTCAAGATATTTGACGGTGATGGAAAGCTGATCTTGGGTAATACTAACGGAATTCAATTCCTCTCCTGGCGAAAATCTTTTGTCATCACGGGGTATGATAGGAACAATACTCTTCTGCTTCAAGGCTGGAGCACCACATTGCAGCCCCACAAAGACAATCAACATAATCCCTAAAACTTGAAGGTAAAATTTCTTCCTCATCATTCACACCTTTTGGTTTAGTCCTAAGCTTTATTTTAGCAAAATAAGCTTTTTCCTATCTGTAAATTCCATAGGTAAACTTCCTAGTGTTTTGGCATGCATACGGCAGAGATAAACACCACTGGCTACTGCTCTGCCATGTCGATCCTGTCCATTCCAACAAACCGAATAGCTGCCCGGCAAAACATCGCCATCTACAAGAGTAACTATCTTTTGCCCTGCAAGGTTGTAAATCTCAATGACCACGTGGGATGCTTTCGGTAGTGCATAATCAATTTGAGTGTTAGGATTAAAAGGATTGGGATAATTTTGACTAAGCTTGAAGCAAGTGGGAACAAATGAGTTACCTCCTTCCCCTACTGAGTTAGCGTTGTAGGTCACTTCAATTCTAAAATGGCGCAAGCCGGTAGAAAAATATGCATAACTCTGATTCTCTTGCATATTGACAGAATTTTCTGACTCAGCATCCAGATCGATCAGGAAGAAACGATGCCCATCTGCCACCCGGGCAGCTAGCTGCGGCCACTGCAACTTCACCATTCCGGTATTATTGGTGTGAATTTCCAGATTCCAGATTTTGGTCTCTTCATCCTGCAAGGGGGCGCGGATATCTCGATTATAGCGAATGCCGGGCAAAGACCCCCATTTGGGATGAGGGAAATAAACCTCCACATAGTCACCGCCTGGGGGCGGAGGCGGTTCACAGTAGTCTAAATTGGGATCGAAACCGTCGGTGGCGGTAGCATCTACGCCCAACTGAGTCAAAAAGTCGGTTGCTCTGTTGGTGGTAGCAGTGAGAATGAACCGCCAAGAGCTAACACTAATCGATTCACCCCCTTCCTTCCTTAAGGCTATTTTCTTCGACGCCATGGCTGCAGATGGGTCGAGCATCAATTCTACAGAATCCTCAAGTACCGGTATCCATGCACCCTGCCAAGCCTGGAATAAGCTAACTTCCCTGTAGCCAGAGTCTTCTGCCGCAAAAGTGTAAAAAACATCCTGAACCCATCCTTCATTAGCCGCATCGGCAGCTCCCAGATGTCGCCCATTCTTCACAAATATAAAATTCTCTCCATAAATGCTGAACGGAAAAGGATTGCCAATAAGATTGTAGCCCTTCTCTAACGGAACTGGTACGGCTTCAGTTAGCATTTCACCTTCGATATCCACAGTATGCGCCTGGGTTGTACCGATCCAATACCCACAGCCCAATTGTAACGTATCGGCAGGAAAGTACCCAGTAGTTTGGCGAAAGCCCATAACGTAATATGCCTCAGTAATATCGTCTCCCAGGATGGAATTTGTCGAAAAATCTTGAGGACTTAACGGTAGACTGATGAGGTTCCAACCAGCAGTTAAGGTTTTTTGCGACTGGGTAACACTGGTGTTACCCACGATTAACTGAAAGCGATGCTGTCCCCCTGTGGCTGCCGAGACATACTGATAGGCGGAAGTATCAGCACGGAGATTCTGAAATAGATCATTGTCTAAATCTTTAAGCACCAAACCATAATTCGGAGGGATTTTGTCCCATTCTGGTCGTACGCACACTGCGATAGTCTGATTAGAGAGATCGGTTTCGATCACAAAATTCCATACCAAAGCAGCGTTGGATAGATCAACATTGGGGCGAATGTCGCGGCAGAAGCGTTCGCCCAGATTATGATTCCATTCCGGATGAGGGAAATAAAGTTGGAGATAATTTGCTGGAGATGGTGGTGGTTCTGGCTGATCGAGCCCAGGATCAAAGCCACTGGTGGCAGTAGGAGAAACACCTGCATAGTTGTAAAGGTCGTTGGTCACATCAGAATAGGCGGCGATTTGAATCTGGTATGATATGGTGGCTTTTCCGACCTGATGCAGAAGTTTAGGATCATAGATCACCACCTGGTGCTTCCAGACGTCGGGGCGATCCCAGGAAGCACCGGCATCCTGATGGTTACTCCAACTTAACTGACCCTCTTGGTCACTTCCACCGGGGGTATCGTTATCCCTAATCATGATGTTGCAAGGCAATACCCACCCAACCTGGGGATGTGGAACAGGCGGTAAGGCAGGATCCCAATCCAAACCGCTATAAGGCAATTTTGCTTCAGCGTAGTAACCTGAAGTGAAATCGCCTGGAACCCGTGGGCCACACCACTGCTCTGTGCCAATAATTCCTATGTTACTTGGATTGCGCTTACCATTGGTGTAAACATGAAAACAAGGATTAGTACCCGCATTTGGCTTTATGAGAATCTGAAAATCTGGCTCTGTGGTAATCTCATAATCCTTATGACGTTGATCCGACGGACGCATATCGTACAACCCTAGATAAAACTCCACCGCATCTCCCCTCCACATATCTGCATCATCGTACGAGTAGATATTCTCTAAATAATCATCAGTCATGTCAGCGGCAAAGTACAGCGCTTCCTTATCTGCACCACACCATAGATACCCGCTCAAATCATCAGCACCGTCAATCTCACCCATGGTAATCTTATTCTCCGGCGAGGTGGGATCTAGATAAACCACATACGATCGATCAACCATACTCTCCCACTCAGTTAAATCACCATCGAATTCCGGTGGGGGGTACACCGTACCATCCATCCATACCATCGGCAACGCCCAGGTGGTAGTGCCAGCCTCACCACTCGTAGTAGCATTAACACCAGGAACGATAGTAGTGTTCTCCACACCATTAGATACCACTGTAACCGCATAATAGTAGGTCACATCTCCAGGGTCTCCGGGTGTGTACAACATATACTCATAAGAACCTTCGTTTTCACTAATTCCGGTACCAATTAAATAAACATCATCGGCCCTCACATTTGTAATAGGTGACTCTGACATGTAAACATTATAAGTCTCTCCGGCTAAACCGTCCGCATCAGTCCAGGTAATAATGTGTACAGTAGTGTTATTGTTCACCGAAATGTCAGTAGGAATAGAGGGAGGAAATCCCGGGCCAAACATTTTGGGGTCATAAATCACTACCTGATGCTTCCACGTCTCAGGACGATCCCAGGAGGCACCGGCATCGTCGTGGTTGCTCCACATCAGTTGTCCCTGGCGTTCTCCCAGGCCGGGGACGTCGGTATCATTTATGCCGATATTGGTCGGCAACACCCAGCCGATGGCTGGCCGGATTACTTGAGGATATGCCACCGGATCCCAGGTCAAGGCCTCGTAGGGCAACTTGGCTTCCACTATCCATCCGGATGTAGGATCCCCAGCAATCCGTTCACCGCACCACTGTTCAGTAATTGTGGGATTACCTTCGGTAGTAGTCTTGCCATTAGTGTAAATGTGAAAAGCTGGACCGGTACCGGCATTGGCTTTGATGAGTATCTGATAATCCGGTTCTGGTTGTACCTGGAAGTCGTCATGCGGAGGGTCCGATGGTCTCTGATCATAAAGCCCGAGGTAGAATTCGACACCATCCCCTTTCCACACGTTGCCTTGGTCGGCTGTCCAGATATTTACCAGATAGTCGTCGGTGACGTCCGCTGCAAAGTAAAGATTGTTCTGATCGGCAGCGTAGTAGAAGTATCCGCTCAAGTCCTGCGGGCCATCGATCACACCGGCAGTGATTCTATTATCTGGTGAAGTTGGATCAATGTAAATCCGTGGGTATCCCACCCAATCGCTGAGATCCCCATCAAAAGTAGAAGGGTGAAATTTTATTCCATCCAGCCACACCATGGCCAAAGCCCATGTGGTAGTGCCAGGTTCACCATCCGTAGTGGTATTAATCCCAGGAGATAAGGTAGTATTTTCCACTCCATTGACTACTGAAGTGACGGCATAATAGTAAATAACTGTAACTGGATCATTGGGAGTATAGAGTTGATACTCATAGGACTGTTGCCCTTCTGGAATTTGGGTGCCAATAAGATACACAAATGGGGAATTGAGATCGGTAATTGGATTCTGAGACACGTACACATTGTAGGTTTCTCCAGAAAGTGCTGTAGCATCTTTCCATGAGATAACGTGGACGGTATTTTGATTGGTGACAATAATGTTTGTGGGTAGTGTTGTTGGTACTGGCTGAAAGTAATCTGCCAGCCTCGTGGGATCATAAATCACCACCTGGTGCTTCCAGACGTCGGGGCGATCCCAGGAGGCACCGGCATCGGGATCGTCACTCCAGCTTATCTGACCTTCGCGATATGGGCCACCTGGTGTATCACAATCATTAACCATGATATTGCAGGGCAAAACCCAACCAATCTTCGGATGCGGCACAGGTGGCAATGCTGGATCCCAATTCAACCTTTCGTACGGTAACTTCGCCTCAATGTAGTAGCCTGAAGTGAGATCGCCTGGAATCCGCGGCCCACACCACTGCGCTGTACCAGTAATACCTATGTCACCCGGAGTACGTTTGCCATTGGTGTAAACATGAAAACAAGGCTCAGTGCCTGCATTAGCTTTAATATCAATCTGAAAATCTGGCTCGGCAGTAGCCTGATAATCCTGATGGCGTGGATCCGACGGGCGCATGTCGTACAATCCTAAATAATACTCTGGCGAATCGCCCTTCCACATGTTGCCGTTATCGTAGGAATAGATATTCTCCAAATAATCATCAGTTACGTTGGCTGCAAAATACAACGCCTCTTCATCAACGCCACACCAAAAGTAACCGTTGACGGTAGGCGAGATTATGTTTGTGGTTATTATGGGGTCAGTGTCATGAGGTTCAAGATAAACAGACAACTGTTCCGGCCATTCAGAGAGATCACCATCGCAGGCAGGTACAGAGATATGGATATCATCAAACCAGATGGCTGCCAGTCCCCAGGTGGTAATACCCGATTCACCAACAATGGTAGCATTGATTCCTGGCTTAATAAGGGTATTCTCTATCCCTCCCACAACCGAGGTGACAGCGTAGTAATAGGTTACATCATCTCCTCCTGGCTGTAAAGGAGTGTACAACTGATACTCGTAAGAACCTTCGCCTTCGGCAATCTCTGTACCAATTAAAAACACTCCATCAGCTTTTACATCCGTAATTGGAGACTCCGACATATACACATTGTAAGTCTCACCTGTCAATCCTTCCACATCGTGCCAGGTGATGGTGTGCACTGTTTGGTTATTGATCACATTAATGTCAGTTGGAATTTCCAATGGAGGCGGAGGAGGGGGGCCCGGGGTTGGAGCATAGATTACTACTTGATGTTTCCACACGTCTGGACGATCCCAGGAAGCACCAGCATCCTCATGATTGCTCCAGCTCAACTGGCCCTCTCGATCCACTCCACCGGGCGTGTCAGTGTCATCAATCATGATGTTACATGGCAGAACCCAGCCAATCTTCGGATGCGGCACAGGGGGTAATGCTGGATCCCAATTCAACCTTTCGTACGGCAACTTCGCCTCAATGTAATACCCAGAGGTAAGATCACCTACAATCCGTGGCCCACACCACTGCTCTGTACCAGTAATACCCATGTCACCCGGGGTGCGCTTGCCATTGGTGTAAACGTGAAAACAAGGATCAGTACCAGCATTTGCCTTTATGAGAATCTGAAAATCTGGCTCTGAGGTAAATCCATAATCCTCATGACGCGGATCAGAGGGACGTAGATCGTACAATCCTAAAAAGAATTCCACTGCATCCCCTTTCCACATATCTCCGACATCAAAAGGATAGGTATTCTCTAGATAATCATCAGTGATGTCGGCAGCAAAGTACAATGCTTCCTCATCAGCACCACACCATAGGTAGCCACTCAAATCAGCAGCATCACTGATTTCTCCACTAGTAATCTTGTTAACCGGCGAGGTCGGATCCAAATAAATAATGTTGAAAAATCCCCATTCCTCTATATCACCATCACACACTGGCGGAGGAAATCCCCCCTTGCCAAACCAGATCATCTGCGCTCCCAAGGTAGTAGTACCATCCTCGCCAACTGTGGTGGCGTTCTTACCAGGAATTATCGTGGTGTTCTCTATTCCAGCGACTGTTGAAGTTACAGCGTAATAATAGGTAACCGGGTAGGATTCGAAAGGAGTGAAGAGCTGGTATTCGTAGGACTGCTGTCCCTCTGGAATTTGGGTGCCAATGAGATAGGCGGATGAAAAATTGAGATCGGTAATTGGAACTTGGGACACGTAGACATTGTAGGTTTCTCCGGAAAGGTTGGCCTGGTCGGTCCAGGTGATGATGTGGACGGTATTCTGATTGGTGACGGCGATGTTTTGGGGAGTTTGGGCCAAGGTTGGGTAGGTTACAGCCCCAACCAAGATCGCCACAACGGTAACTATGACTTCTCTTTTCATAACACCACCCCCGTTTTCAAAGAAATGAAATGTAGTACTGATTAATTAATACATAATAAATATATTACACAATCTACGGAAAATCAACTTTTTTTTAAAAAAGTAATTATTCAGGCAATAAAGGTGATGGTCACGTGGAGCAAAAACGCAGGTTGGGGAAGGAGAGAAAAAAGGTCTTTAGCAAAGCTTTCCTAATCTGGATCTAAGCAGTCATTCTAAAAGGTATGAACCTCTTCCAGAACAGCTTTCGTCGTTTAGCAGCCAATTTCTCCTGGATTTCTGGAAGCTTCTGACGTGCGGCTTCTTCACCACGATGAATGCATTCCTGTACTTTGGAAAATTGTGCCCAGTTGATGTGACGAATCTCTGGGGTAATAACCACATCCGCTTGTGCCAGTTTTAGACGATTGAGTTCTGAGCCACGAATATCATCGACCTGAAACAAAATGTCAATGCCACGCTGAAAATCCCTGCGGAATACTCCTGCCTCTACATTCACAGCTATAACAAAATTTGCCCCCAGCTGTTTAACTGCATCTACTGGTACTAAACTAGTTACCCCTCCGTCAACTAACAGACGATCATCTTTCACTACTGGCTCAAAAATGCCAGGAATTGCCATGCTAGCGAAAACAGCCGGCATTAACGGTCCATCAGTGAGCACCAATTCCTCACCTGTCTGTAAATCAGTAGCAACCGCTGCAAATGGCAATTTCAAATCGGTGAATGATTTACTATTCAACACTTCTTCCAACAACGGGAGAACATCCTTACAATCGATAAGCCATTTTTTCCGCATTCCCATATTGAGCAAATAAATCTCTTTAATGAAACCAAACAAGCGTTTCACAGCGGGACGCTGATCCTTGGAAAGGCTCTTCAAAGAGGAAAGTTGTTCAATTTCGGGAACTTTTTGAGGAAGTTCACGGGCACGCCGTTCGATACTATTGATATCGCCAGAAAGAGCGAAAGCTCCACCAACTATTGCTCCCATACTGGTACCAGCAATGCAATGGATAGGAATTCCTGCCTGTATTAGAACCTTAACAACCCCAATATGTGCTAAGCCCCGTGCGCCTCCACCACCCAGAGCCAAACCAACCTTTATTTTAGAACTCTTCATTCACGAATACCCAAAGCAGTAAGCGTGACCATCATCTCCAAAACACATTTAATTTAAAAAGATGCTTTTACTATCTATTTTAACTTACTCACCCCCCCATAAGTAGCGAACCATTTCGTACCATCGGAATCGATAGCAATAGCAGAAACCCAGTTGTCTGCCAAACCATCAGCAGTAGTATAGGTTTTCCATCTGTCACCATGGCCATCAAACCGGCTTACTCCTCCGCCATAAGTACCTACCCATACCACGTCGTTAGACTCAATGGCAATGGATAAAATTCCATTAGCACCCAAACCATTGGCGGTAGTGTAAGTAGTCCAACTTCCCTGCTGACTGTTGAATCGGGTGACACCAGCATCGGTTCCAAACCACTTGTTACCTTTAGAATCCACAGCGATAGCCCAAACTCGATTGGCTGCCAGACCGTCGGCGGTAGTGTAAGTGGTAAAATTGCCATCCTCAAAATGGCTTACTCCTGCCGTAGTACCAAACCATACAGAACTATCAATATCGGCAGCAATAGCCCAAACTCGATTCGAAGCAAGTCCATGCCCTGCGGTGAAAATTTTTAATTTACGGCCAATCAGAGCTGTCACTCCCATATCCGAGGTACCAAACCATCTAATACCACGGAGATCAACTGCTACAGAGAGAATTTTATTTTGAGGAAGACCATCGACATCAGTAAAGGTACGCCATTGTCGCTCCGACTTATCCAATACACTTACTCCATTATCTGTAGCAATCCATTTTACGTCTTTAGAATCGATAAAAATAGATTGAACGAAATTGGAAGCCAGGCCATCGGCCTGGGTATAGGTACGCCATCTACCTTTATCAAAAGTGCTCACTCCACCGTAAGTGCCAAACCATTTTTTGCCTTCGGCATCAATGGCCACGGATAATACTCGATTTGAAACCAAACTGTCAGCAGTAATGAAAGTGGTCCAATTTGAACTGTGAACAGAGGTTAATTCACTAAATCTGCTTATCCCCGCACTTGTCCCAAACCATATGTTACCTTCAGAATCAACGACAATGGAACGTACATCATTGTGAACTAAACCATCAGCAGTAGTGTAAGTAGTCCAATTGGGGCCCTGAGCGGACAGGCCCGGGTGGCTTTCAAACCGGCTTACCCCCCTATAGGTACCAAACCACTTCCTACCATCTTTATCAGCAGCAATTGACCAAACCGTATCCGATGCCAACCCATCGGAGGTGGTGTAGGTAACCCAGTTTGTGCCATCAAATCGGCTTACTCCCCCGGTAGTACCACACCAGACAACTCCATCAGTATCAATTGCCATGCACAAAACCTGATTACTTGCCAGACCATCAGTAGTAGTATAGCTCTTCCAACTACTGCCATCAAATCGACTAACGCCTCGGGAAGTTCCAAACCATTTAACACCCTTTTTATCGATAGCGATGCAACGAACATCATTGCTAGCCAGACCATCAGCAGTGGTATAAGTAGTAAAACTATTCGTTTTAGAATCAAGCAAACTTACACCGCTACCATAGGTACCGAACCACTTACTGCCATCGATGCCGATAGCGATAGTTTGTACCATATTCGAGGCCAAACCATCCTCAACCGTAAATGTTCTCCATTCTTCATCTTGCAATCTGCTTACTCCGGACACAGTACCAAACCATTTAGTACCGTCGGATTCAATAGCAATACATGCCACTCGGTTAGAAGCTAAGCCATCGAGGGGTGTGTATTTTACGTATTCTCCAGTTCCCTTATTCCATCTGACAACTCCTCCACTAGTAGCGGCCCAAAGATATTCTCCTTGACTGTCAGAAGCTTCCACGGCCAGAGCAGTCACCTGGTTACCATTAGAATAGATAGTCCATTCCTTCTTACTAAGTTTTTCGCATGCACCTAACGCAAGCAACAACACTAACCACAACACAAGCTGTTTTTTTAGCATCGTTTCTCTCCTCAGGGTTTAGAAAAAAATACTCTTTCTATTTTCGTAAAATTTGCCGCACGAATTCTGCCTGTTTTGCTTCTTCGAGATACTGGGGGGTAGTAGCAATAACCAGTAATCTACCATCACCATAGTTGTCGTCTGGATTGAATAAAAAATCTCGACCAAGGTATTTTCTTCTTGTAGAAGTTCCTATTGTTTCATTTTTAAAAACTTTTAAATAGAAATGCGGCCGCTCCTTTTCTTCAAATACAACTTTGCTCATCGAACCATCAACAAGAGCAATAGGGAGAAAAACCGGGTTTTCTCGAGCAAAATTCTCCTTCACATACTCAATCCCTCTCGGCCACCACTCCGGCTTGAAGAGTATGTATTTGATATCGACAAAGTGAACCAGTCGATGGCTGAGTGAATCTCCGCGTGAGTCTACTACTGTAAAAAATAACGTGCGAAAATCTGCTTTGCCCTTCTTATCGGTCTTACCAAAATACAAATAATCGGCACTAAAAACTTGACCGCTACTGTAAAGTACGTACACAATGGGACCTTTTGGAACTTCTATCTGCGAGTTTCCCTTTTCAGGACACCAAACTAATATAAGTGCGAATAAAAGACAACTGAGTTTTGTAAACATTTCTTTTCATCCTCTCTTATTACTTCCAAGTAAAAGCCACCTGCTTGGTAATACCTTCTCCTTCGGTTAGAACAACCAACTGATTAGCTTTTATGTCTCGAAACTGTTCTACCAATCCGCTGGGCCAACGGACTTCTATTAGATCTACTGTTTTAGATTTGCCTAGTCCAAAATGCAAACGACGGTCACTATCAGAAAGATAACTCCCGCCGCATTTTACCTGGTCAGTTTGGGTTATTCCACCTGCTGTAACTTTCACCCGTGCACCCATGCCGTCACGATTACTGCGGGTACCAACAGTTTTGACCATGAGCCAATTATTGCGATTACCACCATTGTTCCGCCAAAGTTTGGCCGTATCATTCCAATCACATACCAAAATGTCCATGTCACCATCGTTGTCATAATCAGCCACTGCTACTCCCCGAGTCACATATTTTTCCTGGAAAGCTGGTCCGAGCTCTTTAGAAACTTCGTTAAAAGTACCGTCTCCGTTGTTGCGAAACATCTGATTTGTCTCTTCAAAAGTAACCATATCATCCTTTTTATGGTGATGCAACAGTGAACTACCATTACCAGTCAATATATCCTTGTAGCCATCATTATCGTAATCAACAAATTTGCCAGCGAAACCTACATAGAACAGAGTGTATTTAGCGATGCCGGCTGTGTAAGAGGCAAAGCTGAAAAAACCGTTACCATCATTGGAGTAAAGAGAATTAACTTCGTACGAATAGTGCGGCACATAGATATCGAAGTCACCGTCATTATCGTAATCGGCTGCATCGGGTCCCATCCCCGACATAGCCGCACCATTATCGCTAAGAGCTACCCCAGCTTGAATTCCTACTTCGGTAAAAGTGCCATCACCATTGTTAAGATAGAGGAATCCGGGGACACGATCGTTGGTGACATAAAGGTCTATATCGCCATCGTTATC
>Ga0164311_10001120_pt1 | contig 12844 bp, 12 predicted proteins | sample GuaBasSedimGuay2_FD_121796 | JGI IMG/M metagenome (GOLD analysis project Ga0164311, IMG submission 121796) | Subseafloor sediment microbial communities from Guaymas Basin, Gulf of California, Mexico - Guay2, Core 4569-9, 9-12 cm | ecosystem: Environmental > Aquatic > Marine > Hydrothermal vents...
CACTTGCTAAGCAGAGAAATATCCTCGCCGCAGAACGCACCTTCAGCGCCTGGATAAGAACTGGTCTGGGTGCTGTGGCGGCTGGACTGGCTGTTGCCAAACTAATTCATCGTGGTTCCACCCTCACCGCCCTCCTTGGTGGCACCCTGATTGTCACAGGGACGCTTATATACATCATCGCCTTCCATAACTACTACCATGTCTTCAGGTTCTTCCATCGGGAGGGTCATGGAGCGAGGGCATTCTACCTCCTCATCACCCTTATTGTAGTCCTCTGCCTCTGCTCAGCAGGGGCATTCGCCCTCCTAATGTTCTGAACATTATCCCCCTCTACCCCGCACCAGCCCTTGAAATCTTATCCCCATATTCATAATATCTACCCTATGGTCATAAAACCCACCATCATCGTCCATGGCGGCGCCTCCAACCTACCTGATGAACTGGTAACCCCCTACTATGATGGTGTCCTTAGTGCGGTCAAGATGGGCGCAGATGCTCTTAAAAGCGGTGGAAGTGCACTTGATGCGGTAGAGACCGCAGTCCGTTATATGGAGGACAATGCAACATTCAACGCAGGCAGAGGCGGTTTAATACTTCTCTCCCACAATGGTGACTATGCATGGGCATTCAATACTACCCGCATGGCGCGTGCTGTTATAATAGATGATAAAAAACCAACTGTTATGGTTGACTGAAATTCAATATACTTGTTAATTCCTGAATATAGCACCTGCCTTGACAATAACCCACCTTCCATATCATAATCATCTAACAATGAGTGAATATATCACGGTAATAGGCATTGAGGTCCACCTTCAACTATCAACGAAGACGAAGGCATTCTGCTCCTGCCCCAACCTATTCGGCGCCCCACCCAACACCCTCACCTGCCCAATCTGTCTCGGACACCCCGGCACCCTTCCCGTCCCTAACAAGAAGGTGATTGAGTATGCAATAGCAAGCGCCCTCGCCTTGAACTGCACTATAAATGCTAATACCCGATATGACAGAAAGAACTACTTCTATCCTGACCTGCCAAAGGGCTTTCAGATATCTCAGTATAATATCCCGCTTGCTGAAAAGGGCTTCCTTGAGTTCTACGCAGGTGATGACTGGTCGCACCCTACACGATGGGGCATCACCAGAGTGCATTTAGAGGAGGATACCGCAAAGATAATACATACCGATGATGGTGCACTTCTGGATTTCAACCGGGCGGGAGTCCCACTGATGGAGATAGTGAGCGAGCCGATGGTCTCATCCCCCCCTGAAGCATATTATTACCTTCGCGCTCTAAAGGCAACAATGCTCACACTCGGTGTATCAACCTGCAATATGGAGGAGGGCTCTCTCCGCTGTGATACCAACATATCAGTGGGCAGGAAGGGCGAGGGTCTGGGAACCAAGGTAGAGATAAAGAACTTAAACTCATTCAGGGCTGTTCGCCTCGCCCTTGAATATGAGAGGGACAGGCAGGTGGAGATACTCTCAAATGGCGGAGAGGTGGTGCAGGAGACACGCCTGTGGAACGAGAAGATTGGCATAACCGAGCCAATGCGGGGAAAGGAAGAGACCGCCGACTACCGCTACTTCCCAGAGCCGGATATTCCACCCATAGTAATAGACAAAAAGTGGATAAATGAGATTGAGAATAATATGCCTTCCCTCCCAATAGAGAGAATGAACACTCTCAAAGTGGCAGGGGTAGGCATTCAGGAGGCGACCACAATAGTTGAGAGACCAGACCTGTATGCATACTTTGATGAATGTTTGAAATACCACGACAACAAAAGGTCACTGGTGAACTGGATTATCGGTGAATTAAACGCCATTGCACAGAAGAAGGGCATTGACTACTCTGATATACCGGTTAGACCAAAGCACCTTGCTGAACTGGTGAGAACTGTTGATGAGGGTAAGGTTGGCGCCAGTGCTGGGAAAGAGGTATTACTAAAGATGTGGGAGACGGGGAAAAGCCCCGATGAGTTAATAAGTGAAATGGGCGTTGAGCGTATAAGCGATGAGGACACAATTAGAACAATTATTAACGAGGTTGTTGGCGAGAACCCCGAAGTAGTCGCATCAATACTCAAGGGGAAGGATAAGGCGATAGGACGGCTGATAGGTGAGGTTATGAGAAAGAGCGGTGGGAGCGCTGACCCAGGCATTGTCAAGAAACTGCTAAGTGAGAAGATAGAGAAAATGAAGGAGGTGAACTAATACCACGCATTCAATCTAATAAATGAACAGGCGAGTAAAGATTGCGGTTATAATTGCCTGTTGTGTCTTATGGGCACTCGTCACAATATCGGTTCCCTATATAATGCTAAAGTTCTCTTTAAGCGACGATAGGTTATATGCGCTCTCGGACAGTTATGTGAAATCACTTTTAGGCGAAAACGCTACAATAAAGAATGCACACCTGGACCTACTCCCCTTACCATCTATTATTATCAGTGGTCTGAGAACCAAAGACCCAGAAGGTGAATTAACTGCACAATTCCTGAAGGTTAAAATAGACATTCCATACCTGTTAATAGGAAGAATAAGGTCAGAAAACATCCTTATCTATGGAGCAAAGATATTGATAACCCACGAGCAATCAAGTGGTAAAATAGTTATAGCAGGTATCAATACAAAAGAAACATCAAAACCCCTTCCAGAAAGAACTCTCCTTGAATTTAGAAACTCAAAGGTAAAGGTAGAAAGAATTGTTAATGGTAATATATTGCTTGATGGAGTATGCGGGTCTGTAGAATTAAAGGAGGGTAAGAAGAATAATATAATCAATATGAATATTAAATGGAGAGCGATGTCATACATCCCCTCTGAAGAGGCGTCATCACCTTTGATTCCCTTTTCCGGCTCACTTGCCATATCCACCACTTACTCAAAGGATAAGAACAGGGTTGAGATAACAGGTTGTAATCTGAACATACCACAGAACACAATTACAATTGAAGGTGGTGCCACAAGAGGTGAGGATGGATGGCAGGTCTCTCTGCACCACACTTTAAATGCTGGGGAAGTTGATGGTATCAATAGTATTTTATCACCTCAGAAGTATGGCATTTTGAACAGGATAGGTGTATCTGGCATACTGGATGCAGTTATTAAAACAAGTTTCACACTAAACGATAAAGGAGGTATGGATAATATCACCATAGACGGTAAAGCGAGTTTGGTCAACGGTTCAATCAGGGCTCTCTCTGTAAGCGGTCATAAGGGCAGTATAGAAGACCTGTCAATGAGAGTTGAGATTAAACCCGAAATGATATCAGTTAATGATATTAAAGCGGCAATGGATGGTAGGACATTATCAGGTAGTTGTAGAGTTAAACCAGGTGGTGAGCCGGAGTATGAACTGAACATTGACGGCTGGGTTGATATGGGGGTGGTCTCCGCCCTTATGAAGGCACCGGAGGAGTGGGCATGCGAGGGGATTGCAAGGGTTATGGGCAAGGTTGAAGGCGATATAGAAAGTGAGTTTCTGCCCTCAATTGATGCCAAACTTGACCATCTCTCAGGAAGCTTCTCCCTGCCCCCTTTGAAGGAGAGAATTAAGGTCAACGATGCAACACTCATAGCAACTGGAAGAACGATAGAGTTGATAGATGCCACAGCCAAACTGGGCAGTGGTGATATAAAGGCAGGCGGGACTCTCAAGGGCTTCATAAAACCCACTATCACATTCAATCTAAACATTGAAAAGCTTGACCTTGATAGAATGGGCAGAAAGTCAAGAGAAACCAAGAAGGATACAGATTATAACCTTACACTCATAGGCAAGGTAAATGTTGGCTTCTTCAAATCAAAGGGATTTGTGTCAGAAGACCTATCAATGAACATTATGTTTAAGAATAGCAAACTGAGCATAACAGATATGCATATGAGGTCATATGGTGGATATATAGATGGAAACATGATAATTGAGATACCGGATGGAGATTACAGCGTTGTTCTATATGGCAGTGGGGTTGATATTGGCAGATACCTTGATAGTGCGACCGAATACAGAGGAATAATATCAGGCGGTAAGACCGACTTCACGGTCAAGTTTAGAGGCAGAGGGACTACCAGAGGTGAGGTAAAGAAGACAATAAGCGGTGTTGGAAGCATAAAGTCATCTGGCTTTAGTGTCTCCGACCTAACAGTCCTCAATGGTTTTGCTGAGTGGAGCGGGCTTGACTTCATAAATAGGGTGAAGGTTGATAAATTGGTGGGCGAGTTTTCTATGGGCGGAAGAGAACTGAAGGTTATTAGGTGTGAGGTAGCAGGTGAGGGCATTGACCGGGCTAATCTTTATGGCACCATCGCCTTCAACGGTGATATAGAAATGTTATGCCAGCTACGGCTTACTAAGGAATATGCCGAAAAATATAAGGGCAGAGCAATTGCACTCTTTCCAGATGCTTACGGACGAGGCAACATCGCCTTTATATGCTATGGCACCACCAAGAAGCCGAGATTTCGCCTTAACTATGAGCAGATGCGCTCCCTCGCCGAGGGCTTAATACCGCCACTAACCGATGAAGTCATTGAAAGATACCGCCTTTATTAAAACTTAAAATGTGTTGCTGAATATAATTAAAAAATTGGTGAAATAAGTCAAATACCATATTAAAATTACTCCATATATTTATTTTATCTTTTCATTGGAGGTAAAAAATTGTCAGTATTTCTCGCATTACTACCCGTAGTCATTATATTCATAATGCTTGCTTTCTTCAAAAAACCCGCCGACACCTCCGGTTTCGTGGGCTGGGTTCTCATACTGCTGATTGCGATACTATACTTTAAGACCTCTGCATCTGTAGCCATCACTGCTTCACTCGCAGGTGTCGTTGCATCGTTTCCAATAAGTTTGATGGTCGCCACCAGCTTGTTCCAGATAACCTATATGGAGAAAGTAGGTGCTATCAGGCGCCTGGTGGTATTCTTGAAGTCGGTCTCACCACAGGATAAGGTAGTTCAGATACTCATTATCAATGTGGGCTTCGGGACTCTTATCACCGCACTCGGTGCAACCCCCGTATCAATACTCCCTCCCATTATGATTGCCCTCGGCTATACATCGTTTGTGTCTATCGCACTCCCCGCTATCGGCTATGATGCGCTCTGCACCTACGCTCTTCTCGGTATCCCTATAGTAATATTCACTCAGTTCACAGGAATAACCATTGACGAAGCAGGTGCCATATTCTCCAGATATATGCCGGTGATAAGCACCCTGATTGCCTTCGGTATGCTCTATATTGTGGGCAGGTGGCGCCTTATGTGGCGTGGGGCAATACCCACCATTATCACCGGTCTCACAGCGGGCTTCGTCGCCATATTTATGAACAAAATCCACCTCACCCTTCTTACAGGAGTGGGTGCCGGCATTGCGGTTATGCTCATAATGATGTTATACCTACTTGTGAGAGGCAAAAAGGTCTATGACCCATCAGAACTGACGGACGAGGATATTAAAGTCAGGGAGACCATGCCCTTATGGAAGGCGGTTCTTCCCTGGATATTCCTGGTGATATTTGCAACCATAGTCAATGTGCCGGGACCTATCTTTGACACCCTGTTTAAGGATATCCCACTCGCAGTCAGTATAATTCCCATAGGTAAGCCGATACCTATTCGCCTGTTCTGGCAGGCATACTGGTGGGTTCTGATAAGCACCCTGGTGGCATCGCCTTTTTATAAAGGTGGTATGAGGAAGCTATTCGGTTCAACTCCAAGGTGGATAAGAAGGGCGCCCAGACCTGTCTTCTCCGCTTGTATCTTCTTCGCCATCGCCTATGTCATGAACTGGTCGGGTTACAACAGCAACTGGCATTTCCTCGGGCAAGAGCATAACATCGTCTCTGTTCTCGCAGTCAACTCCGCCCGGCTGTTCGGCGAAATGTATGGCTTGATAGCACCATATCTGGGTCTTCTGGGTGGCTTCATATCTGGGAGCGAGACATCATCAATAGCAATGCTTACCAGGTTCCATCTTCAGACATCGCAGGAACTGTGGGGTGCAGGTGCGATAGTTGCAGGGCTGTTGATTGCGGCTGCCTCAGGCATTGGTGGTGGACTGGCAAGCGTCATCTCACCCGCTAAACTCCAGAACGCCGCAGCAGCGATTGATAGAATAGGCGAGGAGTCAAGGGTTATCAGAACAACACTGTGGATATCACTTGTGATTACGCTTGCCTGCGCTATTATGACTGTTATCTGGCTTATGTAGTTATTAATGTATTTAGGGCTTATCAAATTAAAATGCCTTTAATAATTTAATCAAAAAGGGTAAAAGGTGCGTAAAGAATTATGGTCAGTTTTCAGATTATTAATATTGGCTATTATAATGGAAAGAACGACAAAAATTGACATACTGGGTTATTGTGATATAGTTTATATGATATAAGTTCTAACTTAGGAGGTGAATTTATGAAGAGGAGTATTATAACGCTTGTGGCAATCTTCGCACTCAGTTTTATACTGTTATCGTCTGATTGCGAAGAGGAAAACGGAGGTGTTGCAACCAACTACTTCCCACACGCAGACCAGACAACCTGGGTATTTGATGAGGTAATTGAAGATGAAACAATCACAATGAAACTGAATGGAACTGAAAACCACGCCACTGCTGGTGAGGTCCAGGTGCTTGAGATGACAACTGGGGGAGAAACCTTTTACACCTATATAAAAGCAACCGACAATGGTGTTACAATGTACTTTGACCTGACAACAGATGATAGGTGGGAAATCCTACAATACCCTATAAAAGTAGGAGATACCTGGCACTGGGATATTACTTACAATGATGAAAACCCTGGAAATGATGAAGAATGGCACGCAGAGGTACTAGCAGAAGAGAATGTATCCGTTCCAGCAGGTGAATTCACAGCTCTGAAAATAACCCTTTCATCTGCCGGGTATGTGGATGAGACCTTCTGGTTTGCCAGTGGAACCGGCTGGGTAAGAGATTATGCTGAGGGGTATTATGACCGGCAACTTAGAAGTTTCAACCAGCCATCATAAGTGAATAACTATTTTTTCTCTAAGCCCCCTATTATGGGGGCTTTATTTTTTTAACCATAACTTATTAAATTACTTAAAACCCTAATTTTTGTTATACTCTATTCAAAATGATATTCAATTCATAAAAGTGAGGTTTCACATTATGGCAGATAAGATGAAAGCAGTGGTGAAGAAGAATGGTGAGTTCGGGGCGGTTATGGAGGAGGTTTCCATACCAAAGCCCAAGTCCGATGAGGTCCTGGTAAAGATAAAAGCGACATCAATATGCGGAACCGATGTCCACATCTATGAGTGGAACGAGTGGGCACAGAGTAGGATTAAACCACCACAGATATTAGGGCATGAGTTTGCTGGTGATGTAGTAGAGGTTGGAAAGTGCGTAAAGAACATCAAGGTAGGTGACTACATCTCTGCGGAGACACACATACCCTGTCATCATTGCAAGCCCTGCCTTACAGGTCAGTTTCACATCTGCGAGAACCTCAAGATTGTAGGAGTTGACAGAGATGGCTGTTTCGCCGAGTATGCTGTTATACCGGAGAGCGTCGCCTGGGCGAACGACAGGTCAATACCGCCAGAGATTGCAAGCGTTCAGGAACCACTGGGTAATGCGGTCTATTGCACGACCGTGACCGATGTATTCGGTCAGAGCGTGGTAATATTCGGCGATGGTCCCACGGGGCTCTTCGCTACTGGGGTAGCGAGGGTTGGTGGCGCAACCAGAATTATCACCGTTGGTATGATGCCCTTTTGCCTTGATATAGCGAAGAAGATGGGCGCCGATGCCACAATCAATATAACCGAGGTCAAGGATGTGGCGGAGGCAATCATTGAGGCAAACAATGGTGAGAAGGCAGACATTGTCCTTGAGATGGCTGGTGCAGAGAAGGCAGTTGCCGATGCGGTAAAGGTTCTAAGAAAGGGCGGGAGAATGAGTGCCTTCGGGGTTTTGCCCGGTGAGGTAACCATTGACTACAATAATGCTCTGGTATTTAAGGGAGCCACAATCTTTGGCATCAATGGCAGGTTGATGTATGATACCTGGACCAAGGTGAGAAATATATTATCATCCGGAAGAATTGATATAACACCGGTAATCACTCACAAGATGCCCCTTGATGACTTCGCAAAGGGCTTTGAGCTGATGCTGGATGTCCCCAAGAAGGCGGGTAAAATCGTCCTGTTTCCATAGATAGAAGGTGGGTGCTAAAAAAATTGTCATTCCTTGAAGAATATCAGGAAAAGATAAAATCGGGGGATATAAAGGGCGCATACGAGACCATCAAGAAGGCGGAGGCATCATCACCCACTCCTGATGAACTCCTACTTATAGGTAGCATATACCTCCAGATGGGTCTCAATCAGGATGCAGAGAGGGCGCTCACCCGGGCTGATGAGGAGGGTGTTAAGAACTATGCACTCTATGTGAACCTTGGGGTCTGCTACAACCGCCTTGGAAGGTTTGATGAGGCGGTAGAGACCTTTTACAAAGCCCTTGAGATGCGAGACGACATCATTGGTATCTATATAAACCTCACAACTGCATTAAAATACGCTGGAAAGACACAGGAAGCGCTAGACCTGCTGGATAAAGCGATAGCGAAATTCCCTGACGAGGGCGAGGTCTATAACACTCGTGGATTTCTGTTTGAATATCTGGGTTGGTATGAGGAGGCGTCAAGGGACTATAAAAGAGCAACTGAACTCAACCCAAACAATGCTATATACTGGATAAATCTCGGCAACTCCAATATCCACCTTGATAACCTGGAGGATGCTAAGATATGTTTCAATAAGGCGACTGAGTTAGACCCTGAGAATCCGCTCGCCTATAACAACCTGTCTTATTACTATATGCGCATTCGTGACTATGATACCGCGCTGGAAATGGTGAATCTGGCACTTAATAAAGACCCACAATACTTCCAGGCATATCTTAACCGTGGCGTTATATTAACCTATCTCAAACGGTATGAGGATGCACTGAAGGACTTTGAGAAGGCGATAGAGTTGAGACCCAACAACCCAGCGGGATATTTCAACACCGGCAGAATTCTTGACATACTCGGAAGAACTGATAAGGCACTTGAGGTATTAAAAGAGGGGGCAGAGCTGGGTAATGAGCAATGCAGTGAACTGATAAAGATTATTGAGAGCAGGAAGTGACATATATAAACCTTATATATCTTGTGAGAAGGGAGGATATAAAATGTTTAAGAGGGTATTCTGGGCTACACTATTAGGTGTATTATTTGGTATATTCTGCGCCTGGGGAAGCAAGAACTCAGGTTATGATATGACCAGAGAGATGTGGGCAGGCATAATTATGAATCGTGCACTCATTGGCTTCGCCATAGGTATAAGCAGGTGGAGAATACAGTATATGCTACATGGTGTAATAGTTGGTTTCATAATCACTCTGGGGCTTTCCATCTATCCACTGTTTGCCAAACCCATCTCCATCAATGGATTCCTGATGTTATCCATTGCAGGTATCGTCTATGGCTTCCTCATTGAACTATTAACAACAAAGGTGTTTAGGGCACCCATGAGATAATTTAGAATATCGTTGAATTAAAGATGGAAGGTAGTTCAATATTATTTCAGCAGTTAGTAAATGGACTTACTATAGGCGTTGTGTATGCGCTGATTGCCGTTGGCTATACTATGGTCTATGGCATCATAGAGCTGATAAACTTCGCCCACGGCGAGGTATATATGATGACCGCCTTCATCGCACTCACCCTGTATAGCATAGCAGGGCTTCCCCTCATCGCCGCCATCCTCATCGCCATCATCTTCGCCTCGCTTTTGGGGGTGACCATAGAGAGGGTCGCCTATCGCCCCTTGAGGGGTTCCCCGCGACTTATAGCACTGATAAGTGCCATAGGGGTATCACTGTTCTTGCAGAACCTCGCTATGAAGATATGGGGTGCCAGAAGGCAACCGTTCATCCCACCACATAAAGAGATAACACTGCTAAACATAAAGCAGACACTATCACTTCCCTTAATAGGTGAGGCAACTATAACAATGATACAAATTATAATGCTAATAGTCGCAGTTACGCTTATGATACTGCTCTCCCTTGTCATCAAATATACCAAAGTGGGCAGAGCGATGAGGGCATGCGCTCAGGACTTGACTGCTACGCGCTTGATGGGTGTAGATGTCAACCGAACCATCGCCTTCACCTTCGCTATTGGTAGCGCACTTGGTGGTGTTGCTGGAATCCTCGTTGCACTCTATTACAATCAGGTCTATCCAATGATGGGCTATATGGCAGGTCTGAAGGCATTTACCGCCGCAGTTCTCGGTGGTATAGGCAATGTCACCGGCGCATTTCTGGGTGGAATACTCCTGGGTGTCTCTGAGGGATTGTGCGGTGCCTACATATCATCCCTCTGGATGGATGCTATTGCCTTCGCCATACTCATCATAGTCCTGATATACAAACCATCGGGTCTGTTGGGAGAGAGGACACCGAGAAGCACTTAAAAGAACAAATTATGAAACTTTCAGTAATAATGCCACTTTATAACGAGATAGATACCCTTGATATTATTGTGGAGAGGATAATGAGTGTGCCTCTGGACCTGGAACTCATCATCGTTGACGACGGCTCAACAGATGGTTCCAGAGAGAGAGCAATACAACTGGCTAAGAATAAGCGCATCACCACCCACCTCCAACCGAGGAATATGGGCAAGGGCTCTGCAGTAAGAGCCGGCATTGAGATTGCCACCGGCGACATCATCATAATACAGGATGCTGACCTGGAATACTGTCCTGAAGAATACCCGAAACTTATCTCCCCAATAGTTGATGGCTGGGCGGATGCGGTGTATGGCTCCCGTTTCTACGGTGTCCACCGTGCCTTTATGATATGGCACATGCTTGGAAATCTCCTCCTCACCTTCGTTACCGATATACTGTTCAATACCACACTCACCGATATAGAGACCTGCTTCAAGGCGGTGAGAGCAGATATACTCAAGTCATTCAATCTGAAGTCAAATGGTTTTGACATAGAACCAGAGATTACCGCAAAGTTGTTCAAGAACAAACATATCGTTTATGAGATGCCTATAACCTACCATGGCAGGGGTTATGAGGAGGGCAAGAAGATAAGGTGGACTGATGCAATCCCCGCCCTGTGGGCAATAATAAAATACAGGTTCGTTGATTGATGGTCTCTAAGGTTAGAAAGGATAAAAGTGACTGAACAGAAGAAATCTTATAGTGACGACGATTTGAGGGTGTTTTATAAGAAGATGCATTCACTCGGAGAGATAAAAACACTTATAAGGTCACCTTATGACCTAAAAGAAAGAATAAGATTCTTCAATGATGCAATGTTATTCACCCTGAAGCGGAATCTTCCTGATGATACGAGGCATTTAGATATGCTTATAGAGTTAGTCAAAACCTTACACAAAGTTGATAAAAAAGGCGGGCAGGATGCTTATATTAGAAAAAATTATTGAAGATATGAGATACCACAATAACGGTAAAAGTTGATTGGTAATATGCCGGGCTTTCTAATAAGACGACTTGACCAGCTGAGGAAAAGACCACTGTTCTGGGGAATATGGGTCGCCTGCCTTATCGGTATCACCATATTCCTCACCTTGGTGGGTATGCCCATACCCTACGCCCTTGTGATATTCGCCCTCGCCATTGTATCCATACTTTTCTCAAGGGCTAAATACCTGCCGATACTGATTATCATATTACTTGCGATAATGCCTTGGACATCGCAAGACCAGTATTGGTTAAGGGTGCTTATAACAGTTGGCATATACATTATGCTCGCATTAGGTCTTAATGTCATAATCGGATTTACTGGTATGCTTGACCTCGGCTACATCGCATTCTTCGGCATCGGCGCCTATACTACCGCCCTCCTCACCACCCACTTCCACCTCTCGTGGTGGTTATGCCTCCTCGCCTCCATAGTAGTCGCCGCCATCTTCGGTGTCCTGCGTGGTCTGCCTACCCTGCGCCTCTCGGGTGATTACCTTGCGATTGTTACCCTGGGTTTTGGTGAGATTGCCCGAATGACCTTCGCCAACTGGGTGGGTCTGACCGGCGGTCCAATGGGCATAAGGGACATCACCCCACCATCGGTCTTTGGCTTCAGTTTTGGTTTCTCCGCCCAGTGGGGCTACCGTCTCTACTACTACCTGATATTGGTATTGCTGGGTCTCACCGTGTTGACCATAACAAACCTGAGAAACTCCCGCCTTGGGAGAGCGTGGGTCGCCATAAGGGAGGATGAGACAGCGGCACAGACCATGGGGGTGAACCTGTCGTGGAACAAGACGCTGGCTTATGCGGTGGGCGCCGCTTATGGTGGTGCGGCGGGGGCGTTCTTCGCAAGTTTCAATATGTTCGTAAGCCCCAACAGTTTCACATTCTTTGAGAGTGCTATTGTATTATGTATGGTTGTCATAGGTGGAATTGGGTCTATACCCGGTGTGATTATCGGTGCCAGTATCCTGGCTGCATTTCCAGAGGTCCTGCGCTTTATGAGTGAATACCGCTACCTGATATTCGGTCTGATAATGGTGATTATGGTCATCTTCAAGCCGAGGGGAATACTGCCCGAGAGGTAGAGAAAACTATTGCATTAACAACATAAAAATATCTTTACAAAAAGTAATTTACCATATAAATATACTGTTCGCGAAAGAGGGAAATAATGCGGTCAAAAACTGCCGAGGGAGCATGTATTCCCTCTAGTTCTTAAGGAAATTCCATAAAGTATGTATCATCTTTTCAATAATTCCTCTTTCACAGATTGTCTTAAATCTTTCAAAAA